>Ga0115001_10002600_pt1 | contig 13816 bp, 7 predicted proteins | sample ArcticOcean_MG_C_12_FD_89869 | JGI IMG/M metagenome (GOLD analysis project Ga0115001, IMG submission 89869) | Marine microbial communities from western Arctic Ocean - ArcticOcean_MG_CB8_130 | ecosystem: Environmental > Aquatic > Marine > Oceanic | place: Arctic Ocean: Canada Basin | collected... | reverse complement strand
TGTATATATACACCGGTACTAGTACACTATAATAAACCTAATCATTAATCTCTAATTCTTGAGCTACTTTCTCAACGTCCTCGGCTACGTTTGATCCGAATAATTCACTTGTACGATATGCGGCGATTGCTTCTTTCGGGAACGTACCGACCCTATCCGCAAAGATGTTACGAAAACATTCCTCTAGGAACGTCTGTTGCTCGTCCTCGCATTCGATTGCGGAAAACTTCTCGTAACACTTTTTAAGTGCAATTCTGAAATAATGACGAATGCATTTGTGGAGTTCGTTCAACATGGCATCGTCTGCTTTGACCGGTTGTGGTGCGATTGAACTTGTCCACAAGGTTGTCGACGCTGGCGCTACTTTTTTCGCAGCGGATACGCCTTTTGATTTCGTCTGATGCAATTCCTTCTCACCTACTTTATTGCCCGCTACCGCGCGAACACCGATACACGGAAGCTGGATTTCATCGTCGCTTGGGGGAGAGCTTACTCGCGGCTTTTTTGGCGTTTCAACCGAATTCGGTGATGGACGCCAAGTAAGATTAAGCAACGAAGCCTCGTCATCTTCATCATCACTAAAGTCATGTGTATTCAATGTCGTCGGAGGTAGATTAGTAGTATTAACACGTCGTTCATCGTTCTGCGTATTCGTTGTCGCTGTCGCTGCTTCTTTGTCTTTCCTCACCAGTTCTCTCGCTACTACTTTTTCTTCTTTTACTTTTGCGTCTACTACTACCTCTTCTTCTTCTTCTTCTTCTTCTTCTTCTTCTGTTTCGTTCTCTGTGTCTAATTCATCCGCGTTATCACAAAACTCCTCAGAAGGTGGCCAATCAAACACATCACTACTCTCCCTCGGCGCCTGCACTAAAAACTGCAATTGCGTGATCCCGTACAAATCATCCCTCCTCGCCTCTCGCCTCGCGACGAGAAATACGTGCGCCAGCCTATAAAACATCTCCTCCCTCTGTTCGTCATCGAACCCATCATCTTCATCCTCACGACACAGATCATGTATCACCTCTAGTTTCTCTATTTGTTCATTCAATGCTTGCTCTGGGAAATGCTACAGTTATAACGCGTCAGCGCGCGGTACACATACATACGTAAACATAAACTTTCGCTGCTTAAAACGAGGATTCGAGCGAAATCAAAAACAAGCTTGGAAGAAGACGAACCTGTCCATTCCTAAACATCCACTCATCGAGTTTCTTAGCGAACTCACGGACTGAACACACGCAATCTCTCGGATACCTCAACTTCTTCTGCATACCGCGATGATGGAGATGATCACGATGATCACGATCATCATCATCACGCGTGCTACGTTTATTACTACCGTTCATCGTTTCGGAATCTTCCATGAATATTTCTCGTAGTAATGCCCTGATTTGTTCCTTCTGTCTCTGTTTTGTTTCCTCGCGTGCTCTCTGCGCGATCATTCGTTCGAAATTTTCGCGCGTTCCGTTCGGTCCTGCGTGCGTTCGTTTATTGGATCGGTATCGTTTTGAAAATAGCGCTCTGTTTCGATGATCCGATCGTGTGACTTTACTTTAATATAATGAATTAATTAATTAATTAGGGGATTCCAAAAGGCAGGTTTTGTGCTATTTATGGTTTTTGAAACCCTAAACCATTCTTGATCTCATTTTTACGTTTTCGCTCGCGCAATCGCTCTACTTAAAAGGAGATCAAGAGAGCGAGATTAGGAGAGATTATGAGAGACGAGAGCGTTCGTGGTTAGCGAAATTCGTCGTGTTGCTGCAAATGTTTTTCGTTCCAATCATTCCTAAAAGGCAGGTTTTGTGCTATTTAGGGTTTTGAAACCCTAAATCATTCTTGACCTCTTTTTTACATTTTGCGAAACCTCAATTTCGCTCTACTTAAAAGGAGATTAAGAGAGCGAGATTAAGAGAGATTGAGAGAGATTAAGAGAGACGAGAGCGTTCGTGGTCAGCGAACTTCAAATGTTTTTCGTTCCAATCGTTCGTTCCATGAGTCGTACGAGTCAAATCGGCAGAGTCATCGGCGTTGGACCGTTATGGATTTCATCGCATGAAAAGACGAATGAGAATAGTAACGAAACGGTCGCAACGAAGGATTGCATGGAACGAACGTTACGAAGGGTTAATAGGAGAATACGGATCGGCGTCGATGCCGTGATGTCCGGTGAAGTGAAGCGAAGTAACGCGAAGTGGGTAAGCGATGGCAGTGGTACGATTGAAGAAGTTTGTATTGAACGCGTGGAGATTTTACGGCGTAACGAAGGAGCGGCTTCGATGATGGATGAGGGTGATTACGATGAGATGAAGACGGTTGTTTTTTTACACGGGTTCGGGGATTCTGCGCGACAATGGGAAGCGTTCGCGAAAACGATCACGAAAGGGTTAGGAGTGAAAGTCGTGCTCCCGGAAGCGCCGAAGAGGTTTTTCGCGCACGATAGCGAAGACGTCGTCGAGAAAAAGGGCGAGGAGTTGTTTTCTGGACGAGCTTGGTTCGCGCCGAGGTTGTTGCCGAGCAGGAGCGATTATGAGTCTATGTTAGCAGATTTCATTGATGACGACGATGCGAGCGAGGAAACGTCGAATGAAGAGATGAAGAAGTTTTCTTGCAGCGGGATTAGAGAATCGTTCGAGAGCTTGAAAAGGTTAATAGAGAGGCAGAAAGGGGATGTTGTTATTAGCGGCTTTTCGCAAGGTGCCGCGATGGCAATGTCTTTAATGTGCTCTGGTGATCAGAAACCGAAGAATTTAATTGGGTGTGTGAGTTTTCGAGGGTATTTGCCACGAAGACCCGATGCTTCTTCTGCTAATCTTCCCACGTCGACTACTACTCCTGAAAAGAGCAAAAATGGTAAAGTTTTAATGCTCGCCGGTGAAGAAGACCCGCTCGTCCCAGTTCGTTGGACAAAAGAAGCGAATACAAAAGGTACTGCGTTAGGTTTAGAAATAAAAACGTTCTTTAGCGAGGGACATGGACACGACGTCACAGGCGATGACGTTTTAAGAGCCCGCGGATGGTTACGCGACGTGATTAGATAGAGTAGCATATTATATTTTTGTATTATTACATGTACCAGTACTGAAGCGGAACTCAAAGTTATGTATATAAGAGGCGCTGAGACGAAATTTTCCAGCGCGGTCCAAAAACTTACTATTTAATTGAAGACTACTATTACGTGTATAGAAAATTACGGAGAGTGGTAGTTTTGCAGTAAGTATCACATAAACTTCGGTTTCTTCCGTTTCGATAACTTGTTTCTGATTGCATCTAAATCTAATTCCTCGTGTTCTTGATTATGGCTAGAACTCGTTTTATTATTATTCGTCGTCGTCGTTGTCGCTTGCTTTTGTTCTTCTTGTTGTCGTTGTTGTCGTTCGCTTTCGTCGAATAATTTTCCTATTTTATTTTTATCTTCTCTCGGCGGCAGCCGTGCGCCAGGCATCGACGAAGCTCTCGGACCTGGCGCATCATAATTTTCATATTCGTTCTCTTTTGCTACTGCTGCCGCATGCGCAGCTCCAGTGCCGTAATGAATACCCGACGCTGTAACAAAACCTCCGTCTAAATCGATAAATCCTTCTTTTCTCAGTTTATCAATCTTTCTTTGAATTTCTTTCGTCAACGCTCTCGCTCGTAATTTTTGATCTCCCAATACGCTCGTCACATCTTTCACGCTCTCAATCACTTCATCACACATCTTCTCCATCGCTGAATCATCTCCATTCTCTTCTTTCGTTTTTAATAACCTCAACGTTACCATTTTCGCGTCTAATCTCATCGCGTGCGAAACAGCTGGATGTCCTCGCCATTCGCACTTCCCCGTCAACGAATCGACTGGCGCATCCGGCCAATTAAACAAATCGAAATACCTCTCCTCCTCTACACACTTCATTAATCTATCCATATCCATTTTATCATACGCTTGAACGTTCGAGAACAGTTTCTTCTCGATCCTCTCGTGTTGCTTAGGACCATTTCTATTACCACCTTTACCTAATTCCAGTCTTAATAACTCGCGTCCATCGTCCTCACCGACGTTCGATTGCCTCTTCTTCGCTTCTTCAATAGCGCTCTTAATCAAGTATTCCTTCTTCAAACTATCACCGATCGATGCATTCGCATTCGTCGTCGTTAATCGTTTCTGTGCCTCGATTAACTTCAGAAGATCTTCGCCGTTGAACCCACAGTCCGAGGCCAAGCCATCCAAGTCTCGTTCATATTTCAAAGCGTCGATTGAATCGCATCCGAATTCGATTAATTTTTGGGTCAAGTGTTCGAGTTTGTTCGCGTTCAGGAACTCGGCGAGTACTTTTTGTTCTCTTCGTTGTTGTTCCATGTCAATATCGCTCGGTGCCCATCAGTGACGTCTTCTTCTTCTTCTTCGGCAAATCAGAAAAATATCGCAAGTGCAGCTAAAAGCGGGAAATTGCAGATTTCAAAAGAATACTAAGGAAAAGCGACAGAAAACGGAACCTCCAGAGAGAGAAAACGGAATAAAACGGAACAAAACCACTCGCCAAGATTCGCTCTCGAGTCCCCTGCGCGTTCCATCGCATCATTCTCTCTCTATCGCACTCGTTCGATATTTAGATACAAACTCAAAATCTCACGAATCTCCTGCAAACTGTTTAAAGCTCACAAAATAGATATAGATATATAAAATGCGTGCACGGAAAGAAGAGGAGGAAGATGTGGGACAACGCGCGAGCGAACGCTGCGACGCGAGAACGGAAGCAGAGGTTTGTTTGCGTGTGTTTGTGTTTGCGTGCGTGATCGTATTCGTCGTTCGATTTTTGTTAGTTTTAAATATCGTGATGTGACCTTTTCCCATCTTTTGTGCAATAGTGTATTCCCCTCTACTAGCACTGATTGTTTTAACGACCAATAATGTCAGGATGCGGATATGGCGCTCGCGAGGATGTTGCAAGAACAAGAACGAGCGTATTTCGCGCTACAGTTCAACGAAAACAGTAAGAATAATGATGATAATAATAATAATGCGAACAACTGTGCAACGTTTGAGATGAATAACGAGGCGAGTAAAGGGAATTCTAAGAGTTCGGCGAGTACGTTGTCGAATCATCAACATCATCATTGTATTCGCGACGAGTCGCCTTTGGGGACGAATACGTTGAGAAGGTCGAGAACTCGAGGAGATAATGATGGTGTAGATGATGATTTAGAGGATGGGTTAGACGACGACGACGACGATGATTTAGAAGAAGAAGAAGAAGAAGAAGAGGAAATGATGGATCCTTCGGAAGCGTTAGCGAGACGGTTAATGGAGGAAGAAGAACGCGCGCATTCAGAAAGGATGCTTGCGTACGCCGGAGTAAATCAAAATAACATGAACGATATTGGTATGATGAATGAAGATATTGAGGACGACGACGTTCAAGATCCGGATGATATGACTTACGAAGAGCTTTTGCAGCTCGGCGATGTAGTTGGGAGACAGGCGACTGGCATGGACAGTGCGCAGATTAAAAAATTTTGCCTTTTGAAGACGTACGAGAAGAAGAAGAAAACCACCAACGTCGTCGAAGAAGAAGAGGAAGAAGATTCGTGTTCGGTATGCCGATGCGAGTTCGAAAGCGGTGAAATGATCTTGATGATGAAGTGCAAACATGGATTCCACGAAGAGTGCTTACGGCCGTGGTTGAAGGAATATAAAACATGTCCATTGTGTAAGACCGAGTGCATGTAAACACATCATCATATAACTTACTATAATAGTATAGTAGCATGTATACAATTAGCAAAGAATTCAGGCGAGAGCTTATATATTAACAAGGTATGTGTATATTTGTATTCTAATAATGTTTTTGAGTTCACAATCTTACGCAAAAGGAAGAAGACGGTAGAATTATATACACGTAATCACTCTTAGTATTTAATTGATAAAAATATAAAACATGGCGTAGACATCAAAAAGTCTGACAACGTTATAACTCAAGACGATAAGCGAATTTTCCTACTAACTTCCGCCCAATATATGGATAAAATATAGATTACCATCCACCTTGTGTTGCGGATTCGCAAATTTGAGTGACAGCCACCAAAAGAACAATCATGTAATAATTCGGGTTTAACACGTATCCAAATTGAATTAAGAGGCTTCGAAGAGGTCTGCAATGGTAACATTATGACATCTTTTTTCAAATACCGCATCTTTTGAATGCAAATGACAAAATAATTTTTCGAATACTGAATCGCACTGAAGACCGTGACAATCCACGCGATGAAAGACGAAAGTTTCACCTTTGCGAAATCGATTATCTTTGTGATTTCGAATCCGATCTTTTTCTGGCTGAAAAGAGTTTATTTGGTATCGCTTGACCTTCAATAGTTTACTGTTCCATTCGTTATTTCTACCTGTGATCATTGCATTTATGGCACCCTGTTCCCAGTGTCGCTGCTCACGAAGTTGCTTATCCTCAGCTTTACGAATCACAGTTGATAGAAAATCAACGCTCCATTGTGAATTCCTCACAAATAATACACCGGTGTTTATTTTTTCAGTTTCTCCCTCATCTATCGCAGCAATCAAATCTACTTCATCCTGCCGCTTTCCATTTTCGCCGATGAGCTTGTTTGCCAAATTTACCAGATTTTCGTTCAGATTTGAGAGAAGAGAGTCACAATCAACCCATAAAATCCATTCGTGCGTAGTCTGCGCCAACCTTACTGTTTTTAAAACGTCTAGCATTAAAGCAATCTTGAACCATGCATAAGGTTGAATGAATGTCATTGCTGGATACAACTCAGCCGATGCAGTGATGAAGTCAAAATTATGAGCACTTGTGTATAGTCTCTTGTTCGCATCGCTCAAACTTTTTAATTTTTCGTGGCTTCCCACACACGCGGTCACAACAATAGCACTAGAATCCATCGTCAAATTGTATGCCAACGCTAAGTGATTCTCCTTTCGCTTCGTAGACTTCTCATCAGTTTTAAAGCCTGTCACATTCTCGAGACGATTTTCCGCACTTGTCGAAAAACAAGAAAATCCCATCAGCAGCAGAAATCCCGATAACACTACGAAGATCTTCAGTTTCTTCGTGCTCCTTGACACCGTCGTCGGATGCAACATTTACTTCTAGTATGAGTACACAGAGAACATATAAACCATATCTATTACTATCACGTTCGCTTTTTAATCACTGAAATTGATTATGTAACATATCTGTATTTCACTTTTAAATATCGAAATAGAACATTTCGTGTTCGTGAAGGTATCAAAAAGCACACGTGATGACAAAATGAATAGATGTCCTCGCGAGACAAATGATGCCAGAATCCTTCGTGTGGCGAGTTATCCGCCCGCGCGCGTTCTTTATTCCTAGTTATTTCTCACCAGAAGAGAGTCATGTGCTTTTATAGGTACTCGTAAATGATAGTTGGTGCGTCTCTTGTGATAGGCTAAACCACTACCCGGTTGAATGCTTCGGTATGTGGTCGTTACCGAATTGCGCAAACGCTCCCGCGCAAAGTGAACGCGTATTAATCAAAACTTTGAACTACTGAGCACGTAGCCGTGCCTTTACTGTCCCAGACCATTCCAACCAAACCCGGTTTAATCTCCGCTTTCTTCTGCATGGTTACGCCAGATAATTCGACAATTTCTATTTCTTTCTTCTTCCGTTCATCGAGCGCATCCGCGAGCTGCTTCGCGCTTTTCCCAACAAGTTGTGCGCGAACTTTCAAACCGTTCTCGTCCTCCAACGTACAGAAAAGCATTTCAAAAGTTCGATTTGTTTTAGGATTCGTCTTTGAAGTCACGCCGACTTTGGGTTCTCTCGAGTGTAACTTGCCGACAATCGTAAACGCGTCGTCGCTCGTGAGAGAAGCGATGGTGGAAAAATCCGTTCGATTAGAGCTGTATAGCAGAGCTCGGTCGCAGCGTGTGTACCAAGGCGAAACTTGGTGAGCTTTTTTTTTTTCTTCTTCTTCTTCTCCTTCGTTTTCTTCTTCTCCGTTTTCTTTTTCTTCGCGCTTTACCTTTTTCTCCCCGAACAACGGGTCCGCGTTTTCATTATTTTGATCGTAGTGCTGACGTTTTCGTCGTTCTGCTAAATCATCGTCCGCATCCATATCGATAACATCGTTCTTCTTATCGTTGTTCATAAACTTTTCGATTTTTATCTTAACACCACCACGTTCGCCGCCAGTAGTCATGAGCAAAATTGCATCGCGCAGCGTTCGCAAAGGAATTTCCAACTCTCTCTTTGGGAAAGATTCTCCGTGTTTAAACGATCCTTCGATGGCTGGAATCACTTTCGTTGCGACTTCCATGGCGCAGAATTTTGAAATTTTTGTAAATCGCGTGAGAAACTTCATGGCGCATATCGACGGGTGCAAAATTGCATCTTCGTCGACACCGTCTTTGCCTTGAATCAAGGAAGGGTTTTCTGACGGTTTCCGAAACGTTCGCTTTGCTTCCTCCAAAACTCGAAACGATGCGCTTAAATTACTATTGATTGAAGCGAGCATTTCCCGTCTTATTGTATCACAGTGCACTTTTGTCATCGGAGTCGCTACGATATTCTTCAACCGACTGGCTGAAAAATCCTTGCACCCTCCGAGCGACGCGGCGACTTCGCCGACGCATACTTTCATGCACGCAGTGGAAAACTGTTTAGCCCAAACCGGCGCTTTGGCGTAAGCGTCAGAATTTGCAAAAAATAACGGCGTCTTTTTATTTTCAAACAGTAAAATTAACGCGTTGAGACACATTGAACGCACTCTCAAATCCGCAACCGCAACTGGCGGAGGCGCCGCGCCTCTCCCAATCGCGCACACGGGTGGTAATATAGCATCGAGAAAAAACACACACATTTGTCCAAGAAGTGTTGTTGATGCGTTCATATCATCATCTGCCGATGATGAAAACAAGAAACTTGTCGCACCGTCGTCGGCGTCGTTGGATGATGATGACAAAGAAGAAGCTTCCATTGCGGTTTCAAAGGCGAGCACCCAATTTTCGCACGCGCTATTTGCAGATGGTACGGTTGCGAGGTTTCGCGCAGATGCGACGCAGCTTCCTAAAACACCGATTAATACTGTTGATCGCATACATTCACGAGATTTTCGAACGATTTCGTTGTTATCGGCGATATAGCTCGCATCATAAAGTGAGGAGAAAAAGCCGTGCGAGAACTTTATTCTCGTCGCTTTCTTTGCGTGTTTTCGCTCAACGCAGGCGTAACAAAGTTGCTTCAACAAACTGCAACACGCTATATTTTCAAGGTTGAAGAAAATAGCGAGCGACTTAGCGCTGTTTATCAACGCTTCTTGAATTGTATCAACTTGTAACGGATCAGATTCGTCGAAAATAATAGAAGTGAATGTATCGAGCGCCGTTCGTAATACTTGAACGCGAGGCTCCAAACCGAACATCTTCATATCCGTATTCCTTGAATACGAAGCGGCCATTACGGCTTTAAATCCGATTCGAAACGAACGAGATTTATTCCCTAAATTTCGCCCGCTACATTCCTGAACGCGTTTATCGTAAACCTCCTGCAAAGCGTTGATGGCGGAAACAGTGGCGACGGGATTATTCCCAACTTCGCAACAACGAACTAACGATTCGATGACCCATGAACTACGTTTTAAAACTCCAGCTGTATTTCGAGCGTCCATAGCCTCGCGTTTCAACATATTCGATGATGAAAATGCATCGAATAATCGAGGGTGTCGAGCACACGCGCGCGCCAAGCGCGCGCGCGCTCGGTGTAAACCGTTCGCTCGCAGAAGTGTATTTTGTCTTCGTTCACCTTTTTCGGAAGCCGCGACGTCCATAGCACAAAGCGCCCATAACTTCAAAAGTGGTGCGCCAATCCCACCTCTAAGTACTGGCGTCGAATCTACGAGTCTTGCGTATAATCGGAACGCTTTCGCCCGTTTCCGAGGATTTGCGAGTTTCCAGAAATCTTTCGGCGAGAACGGATGTGAAATGGCGAGCTCGGCTTTGCCCCATGGCCAAACACCTGATTTAACGAGCAGATTGAGCATACGCGCAGCTGTTTCTGTTGCCGCGCGATTAACTGCGGATGAATACCCACCACTCTTATCGTTTATAGTTTCGGCGTTTTCATATTCATCTTCGTTTTCTCGTAATAAATCGGCAACTTGAGGCCAACAAAATCTCGCCGAAGCTTCGGCAACCATTTTATTTTCTTCGCTTCGACTTTCGAGCCAATCTCGCTCGCCGCGAGAAACGCACGCAGAAATCAAACCAAGAGCACATTTTCGAATCTTTGGTCGAAATGGAAGCTTTGGCGCAACAAGCTTACCAATGCTTTCGGAAAGCATTTTCGAACGCAGAAAAGCACCGTGCGCTGGAGTAAACGCCAAACCTTTGGCGACGACTCGCAAAACAGATAAAGCAGCGAGAAGAAGAACGTGCGTTGACTCCGTCGTTTCGATTAAAATTTTCATCGTAGCCATTTCAACTTCTGACGAGCGTCTTTGTAAATGAACCGTATCATCTGCAACTGGCGGATCTGCCACGAGCGCGCTCGGAGCGGCATCTTCATCGCCTTCCTGAGACGAGTCTGACAAACCAACAATGACGGATTCATTTCGACGCACTCTCTCGGCCTCATACTCGGCGTCAATCTTTTCAATTGAGGTGTCTATTCTCTTCTGACAGTTTACCGTTACAGCGGGCGCGATTAAATCTCGGTCCTCCATCAGTGCAGGATTCAGAAGTTTACGACTCGCCATCCAATTTTCGCGAATTTTCGCCAATGCGAACTCTTTACTACACACGGAAGCGAGACGCAAGCATTTTTCTAGAGCATAATTCGCGCGCGCTTTTAAAAACTCACTCGTCGTTTTTTCAATACATCGTATTAAATTCCCTTCGCTATCGGTGATAATTTCTTCGTCCGCCGTGGCTATAATGTCTTCATCGCTCACTTTGAAAACGTCCAAATCTTTCCCACTCCAATAACGTTCGATGAGTCTTAACGATGCGCGTAAACAAGTCGCACGCTGTGTGACGTCAAATAATTGAAACTTAGCTTCGTCGTTTATAAAATCAGCGATTTTTATGCGTACTTGCATGGATGAAACTTTGCGTTGTTTCAAATACGGCGCAAACTTATTCGCGCGAAGGCATAGAGCGTAAAAAGCTCTCAACTCCGATTCAACGCTCGTAAACAATAACAGCTCCGCTCTCTCTAACGTTGACGCTATTGTATTCATGAATAAATCGAAAGAAGCCTCGTCGATGTTTCTTTTCTGGAATATCTCGTTCGAGGGAGATGTAAACTCAATAAATTCACGCAAAATTTTAACAACTTCGCCGTCACCCGTCGTAGAAGTTGCGTTTAAGACGCGTTGCTCTTCCTCGGCTTCTTGAGCGGCTGCTATCTCTGCTTGCGTTTCGTCTTCGCGACGTAATTCAGACATTGCAGCCTCGACTTCTTCAGACGGCAATTCATTTATATAAACGTGTTGTTGCTCGCGTTGTTGTTGCATTGGAACTGGCGGTGGAAGAGCTGCGCTATGTTTTTCGTTGTTGATATCATCGACAGTGGTCGTTGCCGCTGCGGGTAGGATTGCATGACCTTGACTCAAAATAGGAGGTAGTGCGCGCATTCCTCCGCCACTGACACTGCCATTGACGTACCGCGCGCGGGCAACGGTATGAATCACACGGCGTCGTTTTCTTCGCTCGCGGCGACGCTGAAAGAATCCCATCTCTTCATCTTCCATCATTACGTCTGCTGTTTCTTCACCTACTAAGTTCCTCGCTCTGTTTTGTGCTTTGTGTTGAAGATGAAGCTGTTGTGTGTACGGAACTTCTCTCGCGTTTGCACGCACAATCATATTTGGTTCTTTGTCACCGTAGTATTGGTCGTCGTTATTATTCACGATGATTACATCGTCATCTTTATCGCCATCGACTTCTAAGGCGGCAGCAGTTTTTGTTGCTTGTTGTTGTTGTTGTGCTCTATTTTTGATATTCATTTCATGCCTTTCTCGTCGTTCGCGCTGTTGTTGGAGCAAAAGCTCGTCATCAAATTCACCATCCGAGGATTCCAACTCTGATTCATCGTCAGATGAAGCTGCGAAGAGAAACGCACCGCTATTCTTATCGGCAAAACGTTTAAACATGTTGCCGATTGTGTTTGACTTTTTAGGTAAATTTCGTTCTCGAGCGTCCTCCTCGTCGATTTCGTCAATTATGTCATTATCTTGTTCGAGATCATCATCAGCAAAAGACGTATAATTTTTTGAACTTCGTTTATGTGTTGTTGTTGTCGTTCTTGCTGTCGTTAAAGCTTTTCTTCTAGAGGCATCGTCGTCGTCGCCGGGAAGGAGCGCATTTCTTACTGCGGTACGGTCGTTATTGTTGTTATTCATATCTTCTTCGTCTTCATCTTCATCTTCTTCGTTAACGGCACCAAAAGCCATGCGAACTTTCATTTCAATCTCTCTTCGTAAGGCACTAGCCTCGCGTTCGCGTTCAAGTTCTTCTTTATTCCTATTACTACCATTACTTTTTAAATGCGTACTCGCTTCGCTCGCGTTATTATTATTACTATTTTTCATCATGTTTGAGATGTTATTTTTCGGTAAGCGTCTTCTTACGTACGCGGCTGGCAAATCTAGCATCGGCGGCGCATCTTTCCCAGTAACCAACGCAGTCGTAATCAAGTAATGCGCAACCGATTGCCACCCGTATTGCTCAGCCTCTCTCGTCAACTGCTGCGTCGGAAACAAGTTCCTCTTATGCCTCAAACAATTCGCTCCAGAACAGTTACATATATCTCTGCACACTGGACACCTCCACTCCTCGTCAGCAATAGCCTCTTCAATGTTCTCCCCCATGCGCATTTCTAAACACCACCCGCACCACTGCCCTCTCCCTCTCCCGCCCTCCGGCGCCTTCTCCCAAGTCGCGCATTGACAACTCGTCTTCCTATCGCTCGATTTCTGCCTACAAAAATGACACGATGAGCATAAATCGCACTGCTCCCCAGGTCGATGTATATCCTTACACCAAACCTTGTTCTGTCTCTGATCTCGGTCCCACTTCCTCGCTCGCCCGTATAATCTATCAAAGTGCTCTTTCGTGTAATACTCCCTGTTCAGGCCTTGTTCTTTTCGTAAGTTCTCGAGCTCGGGGCCGATCTGCCCGAAATTCAATCCTTGCACCTGTTCCCTCACATCGATCACTTGCGCGTTACTCGCATTATTATTATTATTATCATTAATAAGGCCATAAAGAACGCCGCGCGCGCCTCCTCCACTCGCCCTCGTTCGTTTATTGTTCCAAATCCTCTGATCTCTCTTCGTCGCTCGATGAAGATTTCGCCGAAAGAAATCTTCGTCTTTGCCGATTTCTTCTTCGAAGTTTTCTTCCTCTTTTTCTCGATCGCAGTCGGAATCATCGTCGGATGATAAACAGTCATCCATGAACACGCCACGCACGTTTCCTTCTTCGTTACTCGCGTTCATTTGGTTCCGGATAGTCGATTACTGTTAGGATTAAGAAGTTTTTACGAGCCGTAGAGGATAGAGTTTTGAAGATTTTGAAAATCCTGAAGAATGGCGTAGTAGTCTCTTTTCGGCTTTTGAAAGCGGTAAAGCGAGCACCGCGAGAGCGTTTCGCGATGGCGACGAAGAGCGCGTGTCCGTGTTCATGCATGAAGATCTGAACGATACGTTCACTTTGAGTACGCAATGACTGATAGCTAGGAAAGTCGTTTGCCTTCGAGTGAGTCGTGCGATGTAGTATAGGCGTATCTCTCTTCTGCGATTTAGCGACGCGTATATACGCGTGGGTATATTCTCT
>Ga0115001_10002599_pt1 | contig 13820 bp, 12 predicted proteins | sample ArcticOcean_MG_C_12_FD_89869 | JGI IMG/M metagenome (GOLD analysis project Ga0115001, IMG submission 89869) | Marine microbial communities from western Arctic Ocean - ArcticOcean_MG_CB8_130 | ecosystem: Environmental > Aquatic > Marine > Oceanic | place: Arctic Ocean: Canada Basin | collected... | reverse complement strand
AATATATATTCAAGTATATAATTATTGGTGATAGTAGCGTTGGAAAAACTTCGCTGATTTCAAGTCTCATGAATGCATCGTTTAAAAAAGAATATACAACTACAATAGGGGTAGATTTTGCTTCAAAAATATTAAAATTGGATGATCGTATTGTAAAAATACAAATTTGGGATACAGCAGGGCAAGAAGCGTTTAAATCAATAACAAAATGTTATTATAGGGGTGCAATAGGATGTGTAATAGTATTTGATATAACAAATGTAAAAAGTTTTGAAAATGTTAAATCATGGTTAAATGATGTAAATCATTCAGACAGATCTGATAAACGGCAAATAATGATAGTAGGAAATAAAAAAGATTTGGAAAAATATAGAGCAGTTTCAAAAAAAGAAATTAATGATCTTATTTCTAGTTTAGAAAATGTAAAATATTTTGAAACAAGTGCTTATGATATCACAAGCGTTGATAACTGTTTTGAAATTTTAACACGCGATGTTATGAATGATCTAGATATAAACAAGATAGATATTTTTGGTTACGGAGCAAAGAAAATACTAATAGAACCAGAACAATCTCAATCTACATATTGTTGTTAAATATACTCAAGAACTCTTGACACTATATCATCGCATACTTTTTCTTTTTGTATCAAATTAACACCTATTTTTAGTTTTTCTTCGTGTTTACGTTTTTTATTTCTAAAATGTCTCCACTCTATTAAAAATTGTTCTTCACTATTGCAAAACACACATAATTCATAATTACTTGTGTCTATATATGTTAAATCGGTTATATTACCGCAACAAATGTCGCATTTTATTTGTGTCTTAGTCATTTATATATTATTCTCTAAGACTTTAATACTTTTTAAAAATTTAATAAAATTTATCAACTTAATAATTTTATTATTTAGTTAAAATAAAATGCCTACTTCCCGAAGAAAGCCAACTAAGAAAACTCCGTGCAAACACCGCACGCGAGTAACAGATTCGAAAGGTAAATGCAGAGTCCGCAAAAGCTGCGCGGGCAAACCAAGATCGTTATACAAAGTAAAAAACACCCGTGTAAATTGTAAAAAATCAAGACGCTATAAAAAGAAGAGTAAGCCGTTTGGCAAAAGCAAACGTTCAAAAAAAAATGGTAAATCGTGTAAAAAACGTAAAACTGATAGCAATACTACACTTACAGCAGGCCAAGCACAAGCGGCCCAGGACGTATTTGATGCTGCGAAAATAGCATCGAAAGATGCGAAAGACGCTGAAGAAAATGCATTAATGGCAGCGGTTGGTAGTAAGGAAGCCGCCGAGCTCGCCGATGCCGCCGCCGATGCCGCCATTGCGATTGAAGATAGCGATTCTGTAATCGCGGCTTTTAAAAGTGTACTAGGCGTCGTATATAAAGTTGCGAAGGATTCAAACCAGGAGGAATATAATTTAAAGATACCTGTTACAAGGGGAACAGCTGTTGCTACACTAGCACATTCAAGTGACAATATTAATATGCAAAGCAAGTCTGCAAAGGATGCTGTTATTGGTCTTTTAAATAGCGGATTAGATCGTGCAATTTCTGACCCCTTGAGAAAATGGACAATAGCTCAAGAAAGTTTTAAGGAAAAGAATCCAATGGAAGAAAATGTTTCTAGAAGGTTTGAAACAATTCTAAAATCTTTCAGCGCAGAACATATTGTTTCAATTGCCGAAAGCGCTGAAAGAAAATAAATATTTCATATACGTAAAATGTTAAAAGTAACTTTACAAGATTTAGAAAACGATCTTAAAGTTAAAAGGGACTCGTTGTCTTTAGCTCACGAAGATTTGAAAAACGACAATGATTGGTGGAATAAATTAATTATTGTATTATCGCTTGCTAATGGTGGTATTGAATCTGTTAAAATACAATTAGAATGGGATGATAATATTGCTAACTTACTACCAATTTTTTTGTCATCTACAATTGCAGTATGTTCCGCCTTAGTTAAATTTAAAAAGTTCCCCGAACAAATGGAAATCTTGATTAAATCGTCAGGTATAATAACAAATACACTAACCAAGCTTAGAAATAACCCAGAATTAACAGATCAGTTATACAAAGAATACAATGAAAGTCTTGAACAAGTTGAGACTGCATTGTATCCTGATTTAAGACGTAAATTTTTACAAAAAAGTCACAGAAATTTGATACATATATACAAATTGGAAGAGAAATATTATAATCTGATTGCAAAGTTAAATAAGAAAGAAGACGATATTTTAACAAAACAACCACACGTTTTTCAAGATTTTAAAGATGACATGTCGGATGACTCCACGGTTAGACCAAAAACTTTAGTAGATGTTGTCGGTGAATCTTTGAAAAAAATTGAAAGGAATCTTACAAATCAATCGATGAACAGTGATGATTCTGAAATAAAAAGCGATACTTTACCTTAATTTTTTATTAAAAAATTAAAGTAATATTTTAATCTGAATAATCGAAATATATATTTGGAATATAATCACGTGTAATTGATACATCGTCGGATTCTTTATCGTATTGCACCCTTTTAACAATTAATGATTTGCCTATGAGTGAATCCGCATCGCCTTTTGCACATTTATCGACTACTGGGAAAAAATATTTAGCATTCCCCACTCTAATGGCATTATCGTAAATATTAAGCGCCGCGGCTTTATTATAATCTTCAGACGAATCAGTCATATTATTCTTAAGATTCAAAGTACTTTGTATGGTATTTGATTCCATAGTACTTGTACCACTTTCGATAAATAATGCTGTTTTATTGTCTTGATCATCTACTGATGCATCCGGATTTAATCCTTTTACTGATAATGATGTGTCATTACTCCCAGCACCGTTCTCAAAATTATTAATAGTTATTGAATTTGGTTTAATTTCTGAAGCGGGAAGCGCTTGACCTGTAACTGGGTCTATTTCAACTTCTTCTAATAATCCACCAATTGGATTCCAAAAGAATCGCAAATATTTGGTAGTCCATCGCGGGTTAAAATCATTTATATATAAAAATATTGCAGGCCACGGCTTATTAACAGAAGCATGTGAAGGTGGTGTGAATTTCATAGGTGTTATAGATCCGTCTGTGATTTCGTGAGTGCCAACTGAGCTATTTGCAATTTTAGATGACGTTATCGAATTATCTTGAATCATATTAGTAACTACCCCGTCATCTGAAATATTGATAGTAACATCACCAGTTCCGGTTGCAGGCATAACAGTTAGTCCTGAATCGCCGCCTGTACTTTTAACAGACATGACATCGCTAACTACTGTGCTAAGAGACTCTGTATTCCACATGTTTGTAGTGTTATCCCAGACTAGTAATTCTTTCGTATTACCGCCCGCCGCAAGTTTCTCTGGCCCGATCACACCATTTACTATTTTATTGGAGGTTACTGAATCCGTTGCTAATTTTTCTTGTGTAACATTATAATCTGCTATTTTTGACGTAATAACCGCATTTTCTGCTATTTTTGAATTTGAAACTGCTCCGTCAGATATTTTGGCATTACCAATAGCGCCATCCGATATTTTATCAGATGTTACGCTCATATTTCCTATTTTAAATGTGGTTACTGAACCATCTGCTAATTTTGATTCGGTTACACCGTTGTTTTTAATCTCGATTTTAACATCGCCCGTTGTAGGATCTACAATTAGACCTGAAGTTGCATCTTTTTCCGAAATAGATGTTACACCCCCAATACCCACAGAACTTGGAGGAGACAAAACCCATTCAGTACCAGTCCAAACCAATACTTCTTCTGTCATATTTGTACCGTCTGCTAGTTTTCCTGGTGTTATTTCACCATCTTTTATTTTATTATTTGTAACCGCACCTCCTGCCAATTTTTCTTCTGTGACAGATTCTGAAGCTAATTTTGAAGTTATAATTTCGCTATCTTTAATTTTTCCTTTTGTAACAGCATCAGATGCCAATAAACCTGTTGTAATAGCCTGACCAACTATTTTTTCAGTTGTTACTGATCCACTTGCAAGCATGATTGCTTGAATTCCATTTGTTGATATATTTACAGTAATATCACCTTTACCGTGTCCTGATGAAGATATTACATCTAAGCCAGATGTTGCATTTGTTTCAGTAACAGATGTTACGCCAGAAGCGATAGAACTTGGTTCGCTCAATTCCCATTTTCCTTCTTCTGGAGTTGCGCCGCCTGTCCATAACAATATTTGCTCTGTATTATTAGAACCGTCGGCAAGTTTGTCAACTGTAATTGATTTGTCAGAAATTTTTGATGTTGTCACTGAATTATCAGAAATTTTTGATGTTGTTACGGCGCTGCCAGCAAGTTTTAATTCGGTAATACCATCATCAACTACACACATTTCTACATCTTGGTTTTCTGAATTTGTTACGGCTTTTAAGCCACTCCCTACAGGTGTTTTAATAGCAGTAATACCAATTTCGCCCGAGGGCGGCGATGCATATCCCCAAGAAGTGCCATTATATAATAATATTTTGTTATTTGAACTTGTCATACCATGCGTATTTATAGGTTTTGCTAACTTACCTGGTCTTATTGTACCCTCTGCAATTTTAGAATTATTAACCGTACCTGTTGCTAAAAAATTAGATGTTATAGAATTATCTTTTATAGATAATATCTTAGCATTCGTTTCACCTTCTATTTCTGTCATTTTGTCCATTTTCATAAGAGGAGCGGTAGCACAAATAATTTCACCAGATGAATTCTCTTTAATTACGCCTTTTAACAATTCCATATTTATTCTATTTGAAGTCGGTCCCATTATTAGTCTATTATCGCTGCAAGACGAAGACATTTTATATTTACACAATATTTTTCTATTGTGTAAATATAAAATGGAATCAATTAATGGCTATAGAAATATTGAGGAATATTATAATTCAATTCACACTGAACAACAGCTAAAATTGTCTAATCCGGCAACAACGAAAAGAGCCAATAATTATACTAAAATTGGCTTTGTTCATATTGGTAAATGTGGCGGCACAGAAGTAATGAGACACTTAAAAGACAAAATTAAAGAAATACACTGGGAAGACGATCCAGATAAATGGCAAAATTATAATACAAAATGGGTAGTATGGATTAGAAATCCATTTTCAAGATTTGTTTCCGCATTTTGGTATTCTTACAATGGTATTAATATACCATGTGAAAATATGGTATCGTGTCCTCATGCTCCAATACAGAATGCTGAGAAAAATGGATATCCAAGTCATACACCTCTTCAAAAGAACGGATTTAAAATATTTTCAACTCCAAATGAATTAGCAGAATCTTTATACAGTCCTGACAAAAATCTTAGCGAGCTTGCACAAAATATGCTTACAAACGGCGGAGAACATTTGCCGTGCGGTTTAGCGTATTATTTAGACGATGGTAAATGGATTGAAAACAACTCTAAAATATTATTTGTAGGATTATGTGAAAATATGGAAGAAGATATACTTAAAATGAAGCAGAAATTTGGATGGGACCTGTGTTGGCAAAATAAAGAAGTAAAATATAGTAGAAAGTCTCAAGTCGGCGATAAATATTTATCGGAAAAATCCATTGCGAATCTTAAAAAGTTTTGGAAAAACACCGAACTTAAAACAGTCTATAAATTATACACTCAAAATTATATTGATTTCGATACATTTTTAGACTACAACACTTACAAATACATACTGTAATTACTTATAATTGTATAATATGTAATTATTTATAAAATCTTGCAAAATTAAATTATCGTTTATAATGTTTTCCATTTCTTTCAAGCTTAAAATTGCTAGATTTTTTGCATATGGTGTAATAATATAATTGTCTTTAACCAATAAACACAATTTATTTTTAAAATGTTGCTGTATATCTTCAAGAATATCTGTATTATCTTTGTGAATTCTATAATCTATCATTCTTTTAATACCTTTTTCACCAATTGATTCAAGTTTATCCGCGTCAGACACAATATTTCTGAGAATTAAAATCTCATCATCTAAGTCTATAGTTTTTTCTTGATTTCTTAGTTTATATTCTTTTGAAAATGATATATTGTCAATGATGTCTATTATAGATAATATAGTTTCGTTTGTATAACTATGATCAAGTAAAACATTAGTAAATTCTGATTTAAGTTTATTAATTTCATCGTCCGAGTCAAAATATTTATGATCCCATATATCATGACCAAGCGCCGCTGTTATTACAATATTTATTTGTTCTTCTGTAAAATCATCAAACCTCATTAGTATTAAAGAATTATTTTTAACATCGAGTACATGATTCCAATCGTGAGATTTATCTCGACTTTTATAAAAATTTTTTATAGCATTTTCAAGACTATTCATATCCATGATTTAAAACTAATTTTGTTTTAAATTATAATAATTATATTTCAATTCAAATATACCATAAATTATATTCTTTGAACCGCTTTATTTTGAGATCTAACCCAGTTATCCAGTTATTGTGTATTAGATAAGGGTTTCTGGCCTTTGTTTTAGATGTAAAATATCTATAACCGTTTGGATATTTATATGGACATAAACATCCAATCTTTTTCTTATCAATCATATTATTCAAAACTCGTTGGTCTGTCAAACCTCCGGGTTTCACTAGCAAAATCTTTGGATAAGCAGATTCCATTATCTTAATCATATAAGTTGTAGGTGCTATAAACATAACACCCGAACAATAGTTCCAATTACCTTTGTCAGATACAGGTTTATTGAAATGTTTTTCGTCGCTTTGCATATATATGTCCATAGGTGGTAATCTGAAATAATCTTCTATAATATTTTGAGTAACTACAATATCTGTGTCTAAATAAAATACAAATTTACCTTGTTTTAACATTTTGTTAATTGCCAAAACTTTATTACAAGTTATGTTTTTGAAATCACCACCGCCAAATGAAGTTTCCGCCGAAATATTGTCATTTATTAACGATTCATCGTATTTAATACCCTCCGATTTAACAGCGTTGAGCGTTTCATTATCTAACGGGAATACCACTAATAAATCTGATAAATTAAGTTTGCGCAAAGTATATAGTAAATTTTTCCATTCTTCTATTAATCCTTTTGTGAAAAAGTTAACAATAACACAATTATTTCTCATACTATTATACAAAAGTTTGTCAAATGTATGTTTGTTAGGATATGATTTAGGTATTTTTTCTAATTTAGGATGAGACATTTTAAGATCTTCCGCGGTAAAACATTTGTATAAATTTGGGTCGTCTAATTTATGAAAATTAGACTTTAATTCTTTTACATCATCGCATATAACAATAGTTCCTTCTTTTGTTATATTTTTAAGACTAGTTTCGTGTAAATAATTTTCGTTAAAAGACTTTAGATAATCCTTATATGTATGTGTTATCTCAAAATTTGATTTGCTGTTAGATGTAGTTGTGTAGTACCAAATAGACAACCACACAATTATAGTAAGAATAATAAAAAATCCTATTATCTCTGGAGTTGTAATCATTTATAATTATTCAACATAAATGATTATTTTTCTTCATAATAGGATTTTAAATTTTAAGGCTTTTTATTCGTTTCGACGGGGCCAGCCCACCGGAGTTGATTCCACCGCACTACGGCGAGCTCTCTCGGGTCAGGGGTTGGTTAGCTTGACGAAGTTCCTTCATCCCGGTCAAAAATAAAACATAAACAGCTAGAACCGGTTGCAAGATTTTTGATCAATGTTCTCTTGTTGGGTTTTTATGCTTTCTTTTAGTCATTTCCGGTTCCATTTTATTATTTCTATTTTTGATTTGTTTTTATTATAACGCCGCTTAACAATATTTTTAACATAATTACTTTCTGGATTGTACATTTTTTCTAACGTGTCACGGTAAATCATATTCAAATATACTAAACTTTTAAACAGACCTGTCATACGGGTCTTCATTTTATCGTAATAATTTTCGATAGCTACTTTTAGAAAATGCATTATATCAGGAATACCAAATACCACCCATCCCGAAAACGAAAAGTTAATTCTTCCATCCTTAATAACATATGAGTATTCAAATGCATCATTTATCAGCTTTGTTTGAGTGGCACCGCAATCCTTAATATTACTTAAAAAGAATTTGTATTCATTATCAACATTGGTTTTGTAAAATTTGCTTTGTATTGTTTTTTCTTGCATGGTCTTCATCAGGCCCTGGAAATTCCGAATAATATTCTAGCATTTATTATTTTTAATAATAAGTATTTATTAATTATCGATTAGTTTTTAATACTTGTATTTTTAACCATTTCAACAAAAGCATCTCTGTAATTAGGTTGACGATATATTCCCGCATTAGCGTGGTCACCACCATTTTTATCATCCACAATCACGTTTCCATTTGTTATTTTACCAAAATATAACACCTCATCTACTAATATTTCATTTGCACCAACAATCAATGTAACTCTGTTAGTTGCTAGTTTAGACGCAATTTCTGGTGGAGTATCGGTTGCTGAATATTTATAATCTACATTCCCATCAGCCAGTAATGGCATTTGTGGATCATCATAATCTATTTGATCCATCGGCAAATACACTGATCGTTGCCCCCAACCAAATGCAATCGATCTATTTGACAATAATGTAGTATTGTAATTAGTAATCCATGAGTTAAATTTGGTACCCCAATCTTTCCAATTACCACACAAACATGGCGAATCGCCCCAATAATTTGCAACTGGTTTATTTTGTGCAGCCAATACAGCAGCTGCGCCTGCACTTATGGAACCACCTGCACTTTCTCCATATAAAGTTATTGGAATATCATCACCCTCCAAACTTCTTAGTTTTTGAATAGCATCTAACACTGTATCTACTTGGGAATTGTAGCGAAATTCTGGACTATTTCCGTAATCAGGAGATATAAAATAAAAATCACTTTCACCTTTATTATTTAATAAAGATAATTGCAAATCAGATTGGCCAAAAAATGTGGATGATGTATTACCTTGCCACGATCCACCATGTACAATTATGACAGCTCCTTTTGCTTTTTTAAGTGGTTTTCTAACCCACGATCCTCCAATACTATTTTCTGATTTCCAATACGTCAGTTGATATGCGTCCATTAATTGTCGACTTTGTTCATCTGTCGCAGCAAATATATTATTACAGAGTGGTTTATCTGCATCTTCAATTTTTGGTAAAGTTGGATTCCAGAAATTACTATAATTGTAATTTGCCACTGGATACTGCGAAAAAGCATTGCACAAGTCTGTATTACTTGTAAGAGCAGGGTAAAATCCTGGATTACCTAATGTGCGTATTGCCTGTGCAGGCCATTTTGAGTCACCACCAGTACAACAAGGTGGTCCTAATTCACCTTTAATATTTTCACTCCCGTTTATTTGCGATAAAGAAGCTGAATAGCATTCTTTAAAATCAGAAATTTGATTAGTGAAGCCATTGCAGCAATTTTGTTCGCAATCGGTTGATACCGGGGATGCTGTTGGTGCAAAATTTTCAACAGTCACAGGCCTTTTACTTCGCGGTTCAGATGTTACTCCTACCCACCAATTACTCATTTAGTATAATAAATTTTATAATAAATTTTATAATTTATTATAAATATGGCTCTTATTCACGGTGGCAAACAAAAACAATGTAAGGAAATCTCAAAGGTAATACTTGCTATAACAAAAGATTATGAAATCAAATCATATTGCGAACCTTTTGCAGGGATGATTTCCGTATTTGGTATAATTTACAATCACTACGAGGACACAATTAACTATAAATTCGGAGATTTAAACCCTTCCACAATATTTATGTGGAAAAAAGCTCAAAAATGTTGGTATCCTCCAACTAAGTGTTCAAAAGGCACATATGAATACTATAGAACAGCCCGACCATCTGCTGAAAAAGGTTATTTTTGTCATACATACGCATTTATGGGACAATTTTGTGAAAAATATGCTTGTGATTATGGGAAACCAGAGGATAGCAGTAAAGGCAGTCAGAGAGTACATGATTTAGGTATAAAAGCACAAAACGGTTCTTTTAGCCATGGAAGCTACAAACAGTTTTCTAAATTAAAAAATTCCATTATATATTGTGATCCGCCTTACGAAAATTCGTCCCAGCGCTATTTAACAGAAGAGTCTTTTGACAGCGAAGAATTTTGGTGTTGGGTTAGAATAATGGCAGAAAATAACTTATTATTTATAAGTAGCTATGATGCTCCAAAAGATTTTAAATGCATTTGGTCGAAAACACATAAACTAACAGGCCAACAGAAAAATAACAAGAATAAAGAACGTGTGGAAAAATTATTTGTGTATAATATTTGATTTCATTTATTATTGTACAATAATAAATGAAATGTTGGGATGGATATGAAAGAGTTCCTGGGACACTAGTAGGTGCAAAAGGCTCGTGTAGAAAAAGTCCAGTAAAAAAGCGAACGGAATCATCAGCCAAACGAAAATATTATAAGAGTCAAAAAAGATGTAATATTTCATCAATCAAAAGACGTAAATCTAAGAAAACTTCAGTGAAAAGACGTAAATCTAAGAAAACTTCAATCAAAAGACGTAAATCTAAGAAAACTTCAATCAAAAGACGTAAATCTAAGAAAACTTCAATCAAAAGACGTAAATCTAAGAAAACTTCAATCAAAAGACGTAAATCTAAGAAAAAAACAAATATTCAAGAAGCTTTGTATTTGAAGTCTGGTCCGGATGGGCCACTTGTCCGTATTTCACCTCCAAAGAAACCCTGGGAATTAGAAATTACCAATACTGTTGATTCTGAAGCTAATTCTAATGCCGTAAGAAAATTAGAAATTTTAGAGACTTTATTAGAAGATGATAGTCGTTGCAAAAAATATATAAAAAACCCATATTTAACATTATCTCTTAAAGAGAAACAAAACTTAAAAGACGAACTCGTTAAAAAGTTGAACGACGGTGAAAATCTTACGAATAAAGAGGAGACTGATTTAGAATTCTTAGTAGATGCAATCGCCGCCGACCCTGAAGAGGTTGAGAAGAAGAAGACATTCGGAACCAAATGGTTCGAAAAATATATGTCGTCGCCAGTAGAAGACGAACTATCTCAAGGAGAATTTTGGTATAAGACAATTGATCAATTTGTTCCTCCGAATTATTTTGCGTCATATAGTACAGGTAATGTAAAGGTAGTACAAATTTATCAAAATATCGCCAGAGCTACTAATATTATTGATAGCGCTTCGGGTGATGACAATGCAACGGACAAGTGGCGAAAACTAATCAGTAAATTATGCACATTGCAAGAAAATGCTTACAGTATACTTAAAGAAATTACAGATCTGAAAAACGAAATCTATAACTTGTCAGATCAAATAAACAAAGGGAAGCTGACTGATCAGAGAGAACTCGTAGCAGACCGTGACCGTAAAGAAAATGAATTAAAAAGACAGGGCAATTACCTCGACGACGCTTATATAAAAATTAATAATATCAAGTCTGAACTAACCGAATTAGAATCTCAAAACAATAGTCTGTCGGAACGTCTAATGACATACTGGGAAACTCCAATATCTGTGCTTTTGCCAAATAGCAAAACTGTAAAACCAATATTTGCTACCGCTAAAGAAAATGATCCATTGATTTTAAGTGATTTTGATTCCTCATCTCCTGATTGTACTTTAAATCAAGTTAAAAATATGGGCAAAACTATGTTATTCGAAGACGAGCCGTCTTCGGATTGTTCAATCGCAAAAAAGGCCTTTAAATTAAAATCGTTAGCTACTAACATGGCAACAGACCCTCTTTTGATTTTTAAAAGCGTTATACCCAATCAAAAACAAAACGGAGAGGATCTACCATATAAATTAACTGGTCCCAAATTCTATCAACAACAAGCTTTTGAGACTTTAGCAAGTTTTGCGGTTCCCAAAAAAATTAATCCCGGCACACAAATGTCAAGAGGTGGGATGACCAAATGCGAACAGCTCGCGCTGTATTACTTCTTAGACAAACTCGCCGCACCCGCCGACAGCAGCGGTATACCAAAAATACTCGAAATGATCAGGTCCAACGTACCAATAACCGACGATGATATTAGAGATCCTGAAAGTATTATTGAAGAAATGAAAAAAAATAAAAACCCTGATTTATTTTACCGCGCGCTTTATCTAACTATGCCTATTCCTAGATATACTGATGACATATTGAAAATTTACAAAGCATTGGAAATAAGCGACAAACAATTTTTACAGTATGAAAAAGGCATAATAATATCAACTGCTACAGAAAAATTAAAAAACACAATAGATACTACCAACATAGCTCTTGAAAATGCTAAAAAATTAGGAGAGAATAAAGATTATACAGGCGCAATTGAAACATTAAATAGTCCAACAAGTTACTTAGTAGTTTTGACTAATCAAGCCGTTAAGGCCGGAGTTACTGGTTTGGTTATTGACGAAGCAAAGCAACTTTATAAACAACTTGTTAAATTCAGAGAATCAAATACAATAAAATCAGAAAACAAGAAGCTAGGAAAACCACGCGGGTCATCGCCACCACCACCTAATCCATTAGGTGGTGGTGGCGATGCGCTACTAGCTAGTATAGCTGCTGGTCAGAGCGCATTAAAAAAGCGCGGTAATGCACAGAAGTCCGTGTCAGCGCCGCCACCGCTTGTGCAAAGCCGTGTCAGCCATGGCAATGGAACGCCAAAATCACCCGGTAAAAGACCTCTAGCAAAAGCACCTCGTAAATAAGGACTGACTTAGTAGATGAAATGGATGCTAAACTTTCTACAAGAGGATAATTTATTTGCTAATACGACTTGGGCAAGATCTAGTATTTTTAATAAAATACCCTAGAAAATTGTATTATTACAATAATACAATTTAATTACCCCCTCCACAAGTACTGCATGATGATTTTGGATATTTCACGGAAGTTGATTCTAAAGATGTTTCATCTTTTAAAAACGCGCTTGGACCAAGCCAAGCTTTTGAAAAGCATCTACCTCTGTTATCTATAAAATAGTTAGGGTCTTTAAAACCGTCTTCACCTGGATAAACAAACATTGTGCTATATTCTTTATAATAAACTTCATTACCTGGTAATATATATTTAGGATTATTTGTTATCATGTATGATCTATTATTCATTTATTAATAAATTGAATAATAAAATTTTAATTATATAATAATTAGTTGAAATGGGAATAATTTTCAGTTTTTGTACAGATAATGATATTAATCTTAAAATTAAATGTGATGCTAGAAACAAAATTAATAGCGAATATATTAAATTTGTGTATGGAACAATTGATATTAAATCAGTTGATTCTGTTAATCAAATATGTGATAAACACAGAAATTTTATACCAGCGCATGTATTTGAATTTATGGGTTATAACAATATAAAATCTAATTGCGGTAATATTAGAGGTTGGTCAAAACAGGGTATTGATTATGTAAATTTTGAGAACTTGAATTCTAGCCTTGATATTATATCTAAAGAAGAAATTATTGACAAAGGTTTTACAAATATACAGTATGAAAATGCATTAGGAATATGTAAAACTGTCAATTATATAACTCGTCGTAAATTTGCACCAACTGTTGTAAATTGTAGTAAATATTATAATAAATGTTTCATAATGAATACTTATTTACAGTACAATACTAAGACTTCCACAAACGGTTCTGAATATAATTCTTTGAATTTCACCAAATTAGAAATCGGGACTAACAAAGGCGAAAATAACATTAAACTGTCTAGTTTGACGAAATTAATAATACCATATTTGAAAAATAAAAAATATAAAAAAATCAAGCTTAAATTT
>Ga0115001_10002597_pt1 | contig 13827 bp, 3 predicted proteins | sample ArcticOcean_MG_C_12_FD_89869 | JGI IMG/M metagenome (GOLD analysis project Ga0115001, IMG submission 89869) | Marine microbial communities from western Arctic Ocean - ArcticOcean_MG_CB8_130 | ecosystem: Environmental > Aquatic > Marine > Oceanic | place: Arctic Ocean: Canada Basin | collected... | reverse complement strand
TAGTAGGAAAATAATCAAAATAACATCCGTTATCATCAATGCTCTCTCTCTCTCTCTAAAGAGCTTCTTTGCTCGTGAGTACTTTCGCGATACTGATTCAAAAGAATGAACGGTCTTTTAAGTTCAGTGATGAAGAAAGTGTACGCGACGACGACTTCGAACGTGACTGGTGATGAACGAGATCTGAGAACTTCTGATAACAATAATAACAAAAATGATAATAATAACGATAGTAATGATAGTGCCAGTAATGATAATAACAGGCACGGTCGTGGTATTAGTGCTCCTGGAGTTCATGAGAAGACGAATGAGAGGAAGAAGAGTGTGGCAATGAAACGGGAAGGTGATGATTTTGATGATGTTTTCGATGTCGAGTTCGATGGGACCTCTACGAACGAGAACTCGCTGGCGAAGATTTTTAGAGATATGAGTACTACGAATACTAGTGACGATGAGGAAGAAAAGATGATAACGAGGAAAAATGGTAATAATAATTTCATGGATATGTTTCTGAAAGAGTTAATGAGAGAGGACGATGACGTTGATAGTTTACGTTGGTACGAGCGCGTATCGGAGCGAGTGGAAACACCTAACGGGAAAATTGGAATCGGATGCGGATCACTTGGGCATCCGAGGAAAGTTTTGAAGTTCGTTTCAGAGGAGTTAATGAAGGTGAAAGAACGATTTGCGAGGTATTTGGAGATTTCGAGCGATTTTAATGATTTCGAGACGAATTTTGATTCAGGGTACGCGTCGGTTCGAGCGGCTTCCTTGATGTGTAAATCAGAGAGGAATAGGAAAGTATTCTTAGAGTTAAATAAAGATATCCTTTTAGAGATTTGCTCAATTGGGAAGTTCGCTGCGAGTAAACTGCGTGGAATTTCAGTGAAAGATAACGATGATGAACAAACTATGAGCGTCGTGAATGCACTTTTTACAGTCTGTAAGGCGAGCTGCGAAGCTATTTTATGTTTCGCAGATCCAGAACAAAACAGGTGGGAGGAGACGAAGCATGCGCCTAGTTTTAATTTTATTTCAGTTCCATCGAGAAACGCGAAAGTCTTGTTCGAATCGAACGCAATGAACGCATTAGTCGAAGTAATGAAAGCCGCTCGCATAGCTCGAGCGCGTTTTTCGGATTGTTCTGATGACGACAAAACGTGCGCCGTTAAATCGAGCTTGGAAACAGAATTTCTAGCGTTAAGGGCGATTGGATGCGCAGTGATGGGTGATGAAAAAATGGTATCGTCTGCAAATACAACAGGTGCGTTGGATGTCGTTCTCGAAGGTACTTTAGGTTTTGGTCGAATGCAATATTCTTCTTCGAAAGCTTCACTGTTTAGTCAATTCGCATCGCTATCGCTCGCATCGGCGTCAGTTTCTCGCGAAATATCTCGAAAATCTGCGCGAGCCTCGGAGGCTAAAGACCGAGCCGTAGCCGGCGCACTTTCAGTCGCTGTATCATGTAGTAGCGCATTTGACCACGACGACGCATATACTGTCATGGATGCGGCTTTTGCGGTCGCCGCAAGTTTTATATCGAAAAGCAAATCGGATGAAGTTGCATCGAGAATTGTAAACATAGGAGGAGCGTCAAGCACGTCGTTATGTAAAAGAAGTGCTTTGAAGTTGCGTTCGGGACTTGCAAGATTTGTCACAGAAACTTTTAACCACCGAGATGATGATCATACTATAATAAAAGATGCCATTATTGACGCGAAAATTTGGGAGATTTTGCTTAACTCGGAAACATTTGGTGATATTCCCTCAATTGATAACAACAATAAAGAAAGCGCGTTGACGAGTAAAAAGAAAGAAGAAGAAGACAGCGACAAAGAAACAAAATTTGCTCGCAAGGAGGCAATTTTATTAGTTGGAGTAGCACTCGATAACAAAACACCCGGTGACGAGAATGCCTTGCAGCACATTCTCTCTTCGTTTTGTCAACGCGCGTTCCATCCTTCTGCTTGTGAAGCGTTAGCCGGTGTGTTGTTGCGCATAGTCTATAGAAACGACCCACGCGATTGCAGAGCTTTAATTGAACTTGAAGCTCCAAATAGAATAGCTGCCGCAGTACATAGTCAAGTAAGAGTCTGGATGTGTCCGCCTGGAATGTTTGTCTTTGAACAAAATAATGATCATGATCAAGTAGAATCCGAAAAAGAAGAAGAAGTAGTTGATTCAACAACAACGAGCTGCGCTCGAGTGTGCGCTCAATTACTTCAAGCTATGGCGAAAGAAACAGAAAGTCCTTCGCTCCGACTCGCATCATCACGGTCTCCATCATTACTTAGCGTATTGTTCGATGACTTCTTATGGGTAAACGAGGAATCTCTGAAGTTTGCGTCGAATCTCGCCACTTATATTGTCATCGAGCAAACACGAACGACTGATTCGGAACTTTATTTCGATATCGATGCATTTTTTCTTTGGATCAAGGCGTTCTTTCAAGCCTTGCCAAAAGCCAGAATATTCGATAGAGAGAGTGATGGATCTCGCGAAGAAGGTGTACTCTTCTTTTTGTTGAAATCGATACGAAATATCGCAAAGAAAACTCCTCGCGCGAGCGTGCGCAAATGTCAGAATTGGGCGTGTATAGAAAATGGCGCGTTGTTTCTGACTTTGACATCTCTTTGTGATGGTGAATCGGGCGAAAATGTCGCCGCCGTTGCTCTTGAAACGATTCATTACGCGATTAAAACGAGTGCAGAAGCAGCGCAAACGTTTGAACAATGCGTGGGATACGACGCGTTGATTGAAGCGATGCGAATTGACGAAAAAAGAAAAGGATCGTTTGCTACAGAAGTGACATTATTATCATCTCTTCGTTTTGCATGCGATGATGATACTATTGATGAGACAAATGCCGGTATGATTGCGAGGAAAACGACGCTCAAAAACCCTGGAGCGTTGAGAATTACGTTCCTAATCGCCCGGAATAGCGAGCGGTGCTCAAAATCGTCCCAACTTTTTCTTTTACGTCTGCTCGTTGATTTACTCGAAAGATCGGTTGCTTCTCGAGAATGCGCAACGAAAGCAGACGCATTAATGCATCTTTTTGAGTGGTGGTGTAGTAACTTTAACGAATTCAAGAAAAATGATCACGATAATGTTGATAAAGAATGTGTTGAAAACATTGCAAAGTGCATAGAATCGTGCGCTGCGCACTGCATCACGGCATTACAACTTAGACATGCCATGCACGCATTCAAAAAGTTTCATTCATCAGAACATAAGCGATATATTATCGAAGCTTTAAAGCGCGCCGCAATTAACGACGCTCCTCGAACGTTCTTTGATTTTGCGGGAGGAGTATCAGGCGGTGTGCGCATAAGGAAAAAAATTGCCGAATGTTCAAACGGAATAACTATTTCTATGTGGATTCGAGCCGAAATCGAAAACGAAAGCGACGAAAAAAATAGTTGTACATCAACAGATCAGGGTATATTCAGCTTATTGTCCGATGCTGGTGTTGGTCTTTGCTTTTCGATGCGGCCTGATGGTTCTTTGAAGCTCTCTTCGCTCTTGCCCAACGGTGAGCGACACGAATGTTCTTTTTACGACACCTCTTGCCCGATTATTCCAGGAAAGTGGATGCACATCGTTGTTTCAGTTAAAGGTGGTGGTCTCATTCTTGGTGGAAGAAATGCAAGCGCATCGAGTGCGAACGCTAGAGTTAGCGTCGATGGAATCGAGTCGTATCCGCAAAAGTTGAAGTACCCGTGGAATCGAGCAAACGTTGCGGCAAGCATGGCACACAGCATTGCAAGTACAGCAGTCGGTGATCCCATCTTGACCAATTCTTCTTATGAAGGTGCAAATAGTTATAATAATAATAATAATGGAACTGTGTCGCTGCATATCGGTGCTGCGGCGGGTATAGCAAACTTCGCAAAGCCTTTTGCTGGACAATTTGCAACTTTTCGAGTATTCTCGGAAGCTTTCGATGCAAACACTGCAATAATTCTGTACGCTCTGGGTGCAGAATACGTAGGTTCATTCATGTCAACAGAAGCAGAGCCGTCGATTTTACTACTCCGACGAGGTATTCCATTGTCTGCTGCTCGAGATGTTTTCGAGAAGAACTTGAAGACAAGTTTAAAATTGACCATCGACGCAACTGCTGCGACTGGAAATATGCGCATGCAAAGAAATCAAGAGAATGTGATGCAAAACGTTGTTACTACTCCTCTAAAAGATGGAAATAGCCCAAATATTACTTCCGAGGTAGGAGAAGATGGGCTATGCGCGCGAGTATGTAGTACAACTTCTGCTGCGGACGTATGTCGTTCTTTAGGCGGAGCAGAACAGCTCATCCCGGCTCTTCTTGATGATATCGATGATTTAGTAGTTTTACCGTCTGCAGTTGCATTGATCGCGGCGTTACTCTCTGATGGCGGGTACCCCCTTCGTGCGCGTGAAAAAATAATCGCATTGACTGCGTACGCGATACCTTCAAGACGACTCTCGAAAGAGATTATCTCTTCGTTCGATTGGTTAGCAAAAAGCTGTGCTGGACAACAACCTCGAGTTAAACATGGAGCGGTGCAAACACCAGAGTGGATATCGGCGTTGGGAGACGCGAGATCTGAAATATTCAATCCAATAAAATGGGCAAAGTGCTTGCAAGCAGATGCTAAATTGGAATATATCGAGCTTTTAAAGAGTAGTTGTTCAAATGCGGAGCTTTTACGAGTCTTACCGGTTCGTAGAATTGTACGTGCGTTGGAGAAATATTGCTCCGACGACGCTGCGTTCCGAGAAGGTTTGTTTACTATTCTTGAAGACATTCTGATGGACGAAACGATCGATAAAGATGGCGTGTATTGCATAGATGCTATCGAATCTTTGTGTGCTGCAGCTTCAAGAGCAGATGCAAGTGATGGTTTCTTAGTAGACTGTCTCGCGTTTCTCAGACGCGTGTCCAAAGTCCATCGATTTTGTTTTGAACTCGTTTCAAACTGCGGTGGTTTTGCTATTGCACTCGCACCGATATTACTACCCAATACTTCCGAAGCATCTGATTCAGCTATGGCGGCTCGGATTCTGCACTTGGCGTTTTCGCTCCCAGAAACAACTTCTTCGATGAAACATTTTGATATTGTCGAGAATTCAAAAGAAGAGAAAGAAGAAAAGCGCGGGAAGACTAAAGCGATTGAAAATATTCGTAACGCACTTGGAAATCTCGCGGTTAAGTTAACATCGGGGGGTAAAAGTGCCTTGTCTGCTGCAGATAAGACGTTCGGGATGAGCGAATCCGAACGTCGAATGGATTTTGCAGCCGCGAATGGTGCGATAGAAGCCCTTGGCAATGCGTTATTTGGAAAGTATCGAGACAAAATTGTCATTGATCGCTCCAGTCACATTCGCGAAGCGCTCGTTGAATTAGCAATCGATGGCGACGATGTTAACGTAAAAATTAAACATCCTAAAGCTTTTGCGTATTTCCTTCGAGTGACGAAAAGTGCTAGCAACGACGAGAAGTATGCTCACGCAAAGCTTCTTCTCTCGAGTTTATTGGAAAGTCACGAAAACAATGCTAAAGCTCTTTCTCAATGTAAAATCGATATAGCAAGTTGCCTAGACGCCAATAAAGACGAAGATGCGCGAATTTTGGATCTCATTCCAGATAGTTGTAGTAGTAGCAAAGATTTGAAAGAGGCCAAGACAAATGAGGAGGAGGAGGAGGAGGAGGAGGCGATGGAGGAAGACGATTGGGAAGTAGATGTTTCTGCCCCGGCGTTTGTAATTCAAATTACACAAGTCGAGGCGAACATTGCAAAATGTGATAAGCGCATAGCCGACGAACAATTTGCAGTTGAAGAGAATGAAGGCTCGTTACAAAGACTCCTCTATGGATTGAAATCGAGATGGCAAAAAGCTCAGAAGCAAGTTTTTGTATCGAAATCATCTAGCTCATCTACTGATGACGCCTTTGGTGAAAAAAACAATGATGGGTTTTATGCATTAAATTGCGAGAAAGAGGATTCCATTGGGAGAAGACTTCGCGTCCGACGCGATAAGATTGATGCATTGAAGCGTGAAATTTCAAACAGTAGCTCAGTCGTAGCAGCGGTGACGACAAGTATTGCTAAAAATACGTTATCTGGAAATGAAGAAAATTTGCCAATTTTGCAGTCTGCAGCAAAACAGTGGAAGGATAAAGAATCAGCAAATGCAAACGCTAAAAAAGTAGAAAATAGCACCGGGAACGAAATCGAGGATCTCGACGGAGATCTCACCGAATCCGATGAAGAACCAGACGAGGCGTCTATGCGGAACGAACTCGAGAAACTTCGCGCTGAAGAAGCGTCTGAAAAATCTAAGTTACTTGAGAAACAGAAAACCGCCGAATGGCTCCATTCAAAAGCGGACGAAGCTAAAAGAGATAAGCACATATTTTTCTCTGTCAAAAATGCAATCATGGTATTCTCTTCGGATCTAGTTGTTGAAGGAACCTTAGATGTCGCGAAGGATGTGGTATTTTTCACCGCGAATCGCGACACGGCTTTGGATTCTATTAGAACTGATGGCAAAGAGGAATTACCGCCAAGATTTTGGAAATGGTCAGCCAATACAATCATCGAACTCGTACATATGCGTTGGCGCTTAAGAAACGTTGCACTGGAAATGTACACAAAAGATGGTCACTCTGTCTTTTTTGCGTTTACAAACAAAAAAACAAGGGCTGAGGCAACAGTTAAAATTGCCTCGGTCGATAATTCAATCATCGTGCTCGATCGTAGACAAAAAGCAAAGACGGCATTCTTGATGCAAAAACGATGGAAAGAACGCGAAATGTCGACTTTTGATTATTTGATTGCTCTGAACAAGCTCGCTGGGCGGACGTATCACGATTTATCGCAATACCCCGTGTTTCCATGGATTTTAAGCGATTACGAGTCGCCAACGATAAATCTTGAAGATCCAAAGGTCTATCGCGATTTGTCTTTACCAGTCGGTGCTTTAAATCCCGCGCGTTTGAAACAATTTATTGAGAGGTTTAAACAACTCGAGGGTGACCCAGATGCGTCAATGCCTGCATTTCATTACGGTTCGCATTACTCTTCAGCGGCAGTGGTGTTGTATTATTTGATTCGACTCGAACCGTTTACGAATTTGTCCATGCAGCTACAGGGTGGGAAATTCGATCATCCCGACCGCTTATTTTCGGATATTTCACAAACATGGAACGCCGTGCTTGAGTCTACCGCGGATGTGAAAGAATTAATCCCAGAGTTTTTCTACCTCCCAGAATTTCTCGAAAATAACAACTCGAACGGGTTTGGGAAAAGGCAAGACGGCACGCTTGTCGATAATATTGTGCTTCCAAAATGGGCGAATGGATGCGCACGAACATTCATTGAAACCATGCGAGACGCTTTAGAGTCCGACCATGTTTCACACACGATCCATGATTGGATAGATTTAGTCTTCGGTGCTTCTCAGCTCGGTGCCAGAGCAAAATCGAAGAAGAACGTGTTTTATTATTTAACGTACGAAGGTGCAGTAGATTTAGATGCCATTGAAGATCCGCAGGAACGATTAGCAATTGAGACACAAATCGTAAACTTCGGTCAAACACCTGCACAAGTTTTTAAGAAACCGCATCCACGACGTCTAGCGAAACTTCGCCGAAGACGAGAGATACACGCATCTGTATTTGATGCGTGCGTTGCTGGAAACGCGGAAGGCGATTCGGCTTTGAAATTGCAAGGCATTTTCCAGGACGCACAATTCAGCGGTTCAGCAATTATTAAATTGAATTACGAACGCGAAAAGCTCGTTGCAATCTCCGACAGTCGTAAAATATGGACCGCACGTGTCGTTCGCGAAGGCTACAAGCTCGATTATGATTTCTCAGATCAAAATGCGCGACTGACGCTCGAGCCTATGAACTCACAAAGCGCGTCGACAAAGGATCAACCATGTCGATCAATCACGCGAGATAATAAAATTCGAGAGCAAATAATAGGTGGAGCAAAACAAAGTAACGGATTTGGAGAAGGAGAGATCTTATTGAACTCGAACGCGTGCGTTACGCTTGATGGCGGAAGAGTCGCCGTCGTCTCTGGTTTCTGGGACGGAACGATTCGAGCGTACGCCGGCGACGAGGTTTGTGGAGAAATTGCTTCTTCAAAAGGTCACAGAGATATTGTTGAATGTTTAGCGCTAGACATGATGCCACATCCATCAAAACCTTGGAGATTAGACTTTGTTACCGATGGAGGCCATGCTTACTCTGGCGGGAGTATTTCAGCCGTACAACATCGGTTTTCAAATATGAACAAGGCAAAGTATGGATATTTAGTTTCCGGTGGCGCCGATGCGTCTGTTGCTATTTGGGAAATCGTGAGCACGCCAAATGGGTTTGGTCTACCAGTGCTCCCAAAGCTTCAAAAATTCGGTCACTCTAATGCAGTCATCTCCTGTGCCGTAAACGCAGCTTTAGATATAGTCGTCTCTGGTTCTCTCGATGGAACGTGTTTATTGCACGATCTCAACTGTAACGCTATTGGCAACACGAACAATAACAAAAGCGACAAACGTTTGAACGATTTCTTTGAAGAAGAACTTTTAAGTGACGCCATAGCTCTATCCTCACCATCTGATGACGACGAGAAAAACATCGATAAATCGAGCTTACCGGTATGGACGTCTATTGCGTTTTCCACGGCGAAAATATTTGTCTTTTGGTCTCTCGAGCACAAAAAATCAAACGAAAAAAGTAGCGTCTCTAACAGGTTCGGCGGTCATCGCAAACAACAACAACAACAACAACAACAGCAACACTTCCAAACCAACGGCGGCATCCTCCGTACGTATTCAATAAACGGCACACTCCTCTCCTCGATCGAAATCCCGCGCAAAGAATCGATAACGTCAGTATCGCAGTCTTCGGACGAAAAGTGCGTATTTCTCGGTACCGCAAACGGACGCGTTTTAATCATAGACGCTAAATCCGCTTCGTTGCGCGTTATGAGAACATTACAAGCGTTCTCGTCGCTATCTGTCACGAGCGCGTGCGATGTCGGAAGCTCTATATTCTGCGGCTTATCGGACGGTAAAATGTGTTGCTTCTCGTAAAGTTATTCGAATATAATATTTCGCGCCTTACGTAGACGTAACCATACTAACACGTACGTACTACTACTACTACTAACAATAATAATAATACACGTTCTCGCGCGTGTTTACATACGAAGATTATTACCATACTCTTTTCCTCAGTCGTATTCATTAATCCGCGTCACAAACCTTTTCTAAAGCTTCGCAAAAAACATTATTCTAAATATTCACTGTTATATTTCCTACCCTAAACTAAAACCTAACTAAAACCCTAAACCCCATCTGATTCCTAGACGTTTGAATTTCTCTGCATTCGTTCCCCATTCGTCGCAACGCAGAATACAATAAATAAAAATATACTCGTTCGCTTAAGAAACTCCTGCTCCTCCTGCTCTCGCTGAGATAGACATAAACACTCGCGCGCGAATTTAATTAATGCGCATCAGTAAAAAGAGCTCTGAAAGACATTCTTTGGACCACTTATTGCCTTCGTATAAATCGCACGAATTTGGACAAGTGCAAATTCGGTCTCAAGCACAAAAGTCAGTACTGCTGGAAGAGAGCGCGCGCAATACTGAGACGAACATGTTGGGTGATAACGAGATCTGCGAAGCGAAAGAAACGAGCGACAATGAGCAAGCCATGAAAGGTCGAGCAAATAGTAACGGGGTCCAAGCGAGAACTGGCAGGCGTGGGCAAGCGCTCGATCCAGCGGTAGCGTTGTTCTTTGACCCGAAGACGAGCGTGAGTACGGACCTTTTGAAGAGCCCGCAGCAGGGCGCAAGAGGAGGCGCGAATCAGCGGCACGACAGGAAGAATAAGAACGAGAGTAATAAAAAGACTGGGTCGAACGATGATTTGAGTAAAGATGGGAGCGATGGTAGCGGCGCTGCTGCTGCTGCTGCTGCTGCGACAGAGAAAGCGTCGTTGAGGGTGGTTTCGGGGAAAGTGCGAAAGAAGGAAGAGCGGCTGAAAGCGGTCGTCGAGAAGAAGAAAGAGCGAGCGCCTGCGAAGAAGCAACCTGCTATGCCGAAGAAGCCGCAGAACTCGACGCAGTATATAATGGCCGAGCGAAGGCGAAAGACGAGACCGGAGAGACCGATTAAGAGTTTGACGTCGCCCAGAGCGGAGAGATTGGCTTCGCCCGGCGTTCCTCCGAAGAGTAATTTGAACATGTTTGGGAGCATGCTCGAGATGCAAAAGGGTGGCGATGATATTATGGATGAAGACGACGATGAAGATGATGATGACGTCGAGGCGGATGATGATAAGGATATGCACGAACTCGTAGAGAATATATTCAACGAACAAGCCGTATCGAAGGCTGGGAAGAAAATTAATGGTGTCGTCATTAAAACGACAAACGCGGACTCGGATCTTCACAAAGCGCAGAACGTTCTCATAGAGCAACAAGCAAAACGAATTGGAGAGTTGCAGAATGAAATTATTCGACTAAAAATGAAAATACGGGATTTTGAGGACGATAAGCTATTGCAGAACGCGGGTAGTTCAGGGCGCTTAATGAATCGTATGAAAGGCCTGTTTAAATTCTAAATTAGACGCGAGCGATTAGTTCTTCTTCTTTTAAAACGACTTCCAACTATATCTTCTTTGTAATGTACGGTATGTGTGTGTGTCTTTAAACCAAAACGTTTTATTATATTATATATATTTCTTAAGCAACGCTCGAGCTAAATCGTCACATCCAGACGCTCTGTAAATCATGCTTAAATTATACGCCGCCTCTCCACTCACGTCAACGTTTGCGGGAATATCTTTCTCTTGCTTCACTAGCTCGTCTTTGATTTCTAAACATCGTTCGTACAATGGTTGAGCAAGAAACATCAAATTCACTTGATGTAAAGCTCTCGCTGCATTGTATGTCGCTTCAAGCGGCGATACGTCGTTTCTTTGTTTTGCCATGGTGTTCAGTTGACACATCGCTCGTAAAACGCGCGCGTTCTTTTCAGAATCACTCAATTCTAAGTGCGTTTTAACCGAACTATGGATTTGAGAGCATGCCATGCTGAGGCGAACGCTCGGTTCATCAGGCGCGAGACGAAGCGCTTCTCGCGAGTGTATGTTCGCCATCGCCCATTGATCGTTCCAGCCGTGAACATAACTAGAAGCCAGTAACGACGGAACCTTCTCGTTCACTGTCCTATCGTAATTTGTATTAAATTCGTTCCCAGCAAAAGCAAACATTTTGATTGCTTTTTTAGCCGTCAGTAAGACCTTTTTAGCGTTCGCCGTGTTCCGAGAACCGTCGTGTAAAACGATATCCCACATTTCAACGACATCGGGATATGAAGTGACGATTTTGTTTGCTTGCTCGGCCATTCCGCTGAGACTACCCTCGAGTTGAGCATACTTTGTTCTCAAATATCGAATGGTTACAGTTTGTTCCTTTGAGAGACCGCGAGGGAATGACAAACTGCCAATTTTATCGATAATAGATCGCGCTTCCTTCATTGCTCCATCTAACAAAAGAGCATGTATTACTTGTACAATCACCGCAAATTGCGCGGGGTGGCTGAAGCTATGCGCGGCGTCTCTTGAGTTTGTCAACGCTTCAATTTCTTCATTTTTCCTCGCAACTTGCTGCCGTATCGCTTCGGCCGCTTCAGCGCTCTTCACTCTTTCTTTTTTCTTCTTACCATCGTATACTACTATCTGGCCTGCTTTCTCTTCCGTTTCTTCTACTACTATTGTTTTTGCTACTTTGCCTTCTTCTTCTTGATCATTAAGTTCTTCTCCATCATCTTCCGCCTCGTCGTATTTTTTCTTTCGTTTTTTTGACTTTTTCTGCTTGTGCGCGTCATTTGCTTTGAGCTCCTCTTCTTTCCCTTGAAGCGCCTTGGCCTCGGCTCGCAATTTTTGAACTTGTGATTTTATATCCAATGCTTCATCGAGGACTTGCTTAATTCGAGGAAGCGAAAGTTTTAGGAATTCGGACTCGTCTTGTAATCTTCTTCGCATATCCGCCGCTTTAAAAACAACCTGTTCATCCGCTCGGTCGCTTTCTAATTCTTTTAAAGACGGCAACATAGCTTTGGCACCGTTTTCATCTTTTAAATCGTGATAAAGAATCTCAGTTAAACGAACTCGAGCGGCTGAATTGTTTTTGCGAGTTCGAACAATCTCCTCGTAAACTTGTTGCGCTCCAGCGGTGCCGTGCATCCTTCTCGCGCATTCGGCCATTTTCTCCCAAACCGCAATAGTATCGCGGCCTTCATCGTATAAAATGACAGTGCGATATAACTCCATCGCGCGTTCTTGATCGTGCCCATGGAGTTGATACGCATGCGCCAACCTAACTACATTCTCAGTCTTTAAATCTGGAAGCGGGAATTTCAAATTCGCCTTCTTGGCGTCCGTAATGCTATTCATGACCAAATCCGTACACATTTTTCCAGCTCTGAGTTTCAATAAGCACATCTTTTCAAACGCAATAGCTTCCTCGTCCGTTTTGTGTTGTTTACAAATTCCCGAGAGCATGATCAACGCTCTTCCTTTAATCGCTTCACAATTCAATGGAAACTCCTTCAACGCTTTATAGGTATGATTCCCTTTTTCCTCCCAAACGCGTCTCGCTAATTCTACGAATTCGACCACTCGCCCCCACCAGTCAAGGTCGCTGAGTAAATCAATTAAATATACCATTGTTTCCCATTCTACATTTGTTGCGTGCTTTCTCGTATAAGCTAATAAAACTTTTGCCGCATTTGGTTTCAAATTACACTCGATGCATAAATTTGAACATTTGAAATGTACAGCCGCGATGTCGATCATCACATCTGCGTCGCTTAAACAATCAATGATTGCCTCATATAACGTAATCGCTTGCTTCTTGTCGCCAAATTCTTCATAAAGTTCTGCCGCATTCATTCTCAACAAATTCCTCTCGGCATCTGATAACAAGCCTTCAGACGCTTTAATCGCGCGAGTTAAACAATAAAGCGCATGTCTCTTATTGTCCATTCCCATTGCCATCTCCGCAACTCTTAACCATAATTCGACGTCTTTTTTCGTTACATGAGCAGCGATGCTATAAAAATCTAACGCTTTTGCAACATCTCCTTTCTCTTCGTATATAATGCCGAGCGTATGATACGCACTTCCCTCACTTGGAGCAATTTTAATGCACTCGTGTAATTTATCCAACGCGTGCTCAGTGAACCCTTGCACGTATAACATATTCGCGAGTCCAAGAATCTTCTCCGCTTCGGCGTTCATGCGCATCTTTTTCGATATCCGAGTCTTCTTCAATCCTGGTTGGAACTTTAATATACAAAAAAGAGTTTAAAGAGTTTTTTAATTAGAACATATAATCAATTAACGCAAATATGCATGCGCGCTCGACGACGAGTAGACGGTAAACAACGTAATCTGAATCAAACAAAACAAATCAAACGAAATCAAATCAACGCAAAAGCAATCTCGCTCTCTCAAGCTCTCGCGCGCACGAAAACTAACCTGTTTATTCTTCCTCTCGTTCATCGTCAAAGGCTTCATGCTCAAAAACGCCCTCGCTTCGTCGCTCAATTTCGCTTTTTCCATATCCATGCTCTCTAGCAACTCTTTCGGTGAATACGTCAATTGGTGTCTCTGCATCATCTGCTGCTGTTGGACCAATAAGTTCCTTTGTAAGAACTTGTTCCTTTTTCTTTCCGCGAGTTCTTCGTATGTTAACAGTTTCGGTCTTTTGACGAGCGCGATAGCTCGCCGCGCCTCGTCGTTCGCGTTCTCTTCTTCTTC
>Ga0115001_10002595_pt1 | contig 13828 bp, 6 predicted proteins | sample ArcticOcean_MG_C_12_FD_89869 | JGI IMG/M metagenome (GOLD analysis project Ga0115001, IMG submission 89869) | Marine microbial communities from western Arctic Ocean - ArcticOcean_MG_CB8_130 | ecosystem: Environmental > Aquatic > Marine > Oceanic | place: Arctic Ocean: Canada Basin | collected... | reverse complement strand
CCACGTTTGGTACCGACGAAGTATTTCACTTATGTGCACCGGTATTTAAATTTTTCAATAGACGAACAGTTCTTTCTGACCCTAGAAACTGAGAATTAGAGGACTTAAGGTCTTTGAACTTAAACAAGTTCTCTGTGTTGTAAGCTTCATAACTAAAGTTATTGGTAAAGTTAGCGTAACCAAGATTTTTTAGACTAAGTTCGTTAACTAGTGAGTCGAAACCAAACACGAGTTTTTTACTATGGCCGAAATTGAGTAGTAACTTAAACGGATTGGGTTGTTGTTTTGAGTCGCTTTCTGCACTAATTATACTCGGTATGTTAGGTATTTTTAAGAAGAGTGTGAAGTCTGTAGTTAGGGGAGTGGATGTTGTAGTTGGTTGAGGTAACAGTTTATGGTACTGATAAGTCAGTGATTCGATACTTTTAGTATTTGATAAGGTATCATAAGTTACCCTGTTTACATCCAAAGTATTACCGTTTGGTTTAGTCTGTGTTAAGTTATTAAAGTTGTATGAGTAGAACTTATTTAACCCTTGACGATCCATTAAAGTATTAAATAGGGGTAATGTAGATGCGACGGAGGTGTAATTATGTTGCCTGTCCATCCCATAAGTATACGACGAGTTTAAGTTTAGGTCAGTAGTGTATAGGTTTGCTAATTTATTAAAGGAGGTGGTAAAATCTGATTTGATAGAAAAAAGCGAGGTCGGGTCGGTTTTTGAAAAAAATTGAATTTTTTTAAAAGCGGTTGAGTCTTTTACAGTCGAAATACCTATGTCATCTAAATTCATAAAGTTAAGGACATTTGAGTTGTCTGTTGGGGTTAATACCACGTGGGCAGGTGAAGAAGTGACGTTCGGTGTGTTTTTATTTTGGTGTAACTTCCATAAAGTATTTGACTTTAGTGTATTAGTACCGGTATTAAAATATTTTAGTGAACGACCCATTAGTACTGAGTATGAGGGGTTTACGTTGTAGTTTAGGTCTATTGATTTGGGATAAAAATACTCCCACCCCCACTGGTACGCACGAATACCAATCACTATCTCGCCCGTACTAAACCCATCGTAATAATCTGCGGCATCAACTGTCTCTGTGACAATAATTGCTGTTGCTCATGAAACAGGTACGCAAGCCGTAATTAGGTCCGCACATTTTGAGCGACTTACCCCCCGTGTCTCACGTTTAGGCTTATTACGTAAATTACATCAACGTACAGTATTGACAAACATTATGAAAAAAAACATTATTAGTGAGATGAAGAAAAACCACAGTCAGTGTTGAAAATGCATTATATGTAAATATCATAAGTCTTCGTGCACAAAAGAAGGTGAAGCTACAAAAGGCTCAGGGTAAAATATCTTTAAGTCGGGTGTCGACAGTAACTCAAAAACACCCTCATCAGACTCTAAGTTGGATAGCTCAAAGCTCTCAAAATGCACTGTGCGTTCTGGAAAAAAACTAATTAAGTCGTCTACGTTAGACGTTACCGGGGTTATGAGTTTGATGTCATTTAGGAATGTTTCTAGGCTATCATAAGTTCCGGGAGACAATAAAGATTTATAGTCTAAAAAGTTAAGGTTAAACGTTGTGTCGAAGGATTGAATATTATAGATATTACTGCTACCTAGCACCGCAGTATTGTCCATTAGTATTGTAAATTGTGTGTTATCGTAACTAAACTCTCCACCTAAGTTAAAGAGGTCTAGCATGTTTGGGGCTGAAAAATAATCAATTAAACTCCCTACTTGGGTGCCTTGTTTATACAAAATTAGATCAGTGTTATGGGAACTTAAGTAACTATTTCACTTATTTAATACCAGTTATACTTTTGGTGCTTTTGTTTAATTTTATGTAAGGGTTGGGAAAAGGGTTTGTAGTTTCTTAATTCGTAAAGTAATTGGCAATGGCCCATTCAAGAATTTAGATTTAATACTTTGTTTTTTATTAATAAGTACGTTAGTGTTCGACGAAAAAGAGATTATTGATTCATCATAACTACGTAAATGAAAAACTGATCGTATAATTCATCCCCGCACTATGTCACCTTTTACACTATATTTGTACTTAAAACCTTTGTATTCGATACGAGGCGGCTCGACAACACGGGCTGAACCTTTTACAAAAAGGCCTGGTTTTGTAAAATTACGGTTAAATCCTTTATATAGGTGGAAAATTTTAATTCAAGAAATATTTGTGTTATCGGATACAAAAACTCAAGACTCTTTTAATAACAATTATATCCTTAAACGTTAGTTTTTGTTTTTAGATCTTGACCAGACTCGGGTGTTTTGTGGGGTACCACTCTGCGAAATATAGTCCTGTAAACGTATAAAAAAGCTTGAATCTAGCGAACTCAGTGTGTTTGCTAAGGTTATAAAATTAAAGTTTAGGAAGTTAAATATACGTTGTATTAAAAAGCATAAAAAAATGGAACCTAATAGGCCGAACAGTATACTAAAGTTAATTATAAAGAACTCAAAACCATTAAGTAAGAAATACGAGTCTTTAAGCGTGTTTAGTTCCGAAACTTCGCTAGAATTAAATACGGAATAGTAATCTAAATGTTGTACCTTAAAATACCAAGTCTTTAAAATTTTAGAATCATAAACATTATGGGCATTAAAACTGATAAAATAGTATAAACATAGGTAAAAAAAAATAAAAATGTAAAATACTAAAAAGTACCTAAAAGTAATAGAGAAGTGTGATTTTTGGTGTAGAAAAGATGTAAAATGTAGAATAAATATAAAAAAGACTAATCCAACACCTAAGTCAATAACCCATAAAAAACCGATATAAATATCACAGTCGTTTATTAAACATAGTATACCTACTAAAATTAGGTATATACCTGAAACATACAGGAGTGTCGTTAGGTTTATTGTTGTAATGTAAAAAAAGACTATACTTAGTAGTGTGACTTCTAAAAATATTAAATCATTAAATACCATTTATACGCTTAGGTTTTATTTTATTAGAGTATTGAGAAGCTTATTAGTGTAAGGAGGGATAGTATCAGTATTACAAAGTTTAACCGTTTACGGAGTATGTATAATATAGAAGTTGGTAAAGTATAATAGTTTAGGTGCCGGAATTGATTTTTGAAAAATCGTACATCTTTAGGTAAATTTGACATTTATAAGGTTTATTTTTTAATGAATTGGTATGAGAATAAAGTTGAGTCGAAATCGACAATATTAAGGGTGTTACCCCTTGTACCCCTTGTATATACTGACTTACTTCGGAGGTTGTAAAAATTTTTTTGCTGAATAAACGCGAGCCTCGAAATTTCAAATAGATAAAAATTTAAACGAGTGTTGAACCGTGTTACTCCAAAATTGTTACGTATTGTCGGTTTAGCTTGCCTTACACTATCGTATATCATAATAAAAAACGATAAAACACCCGCCACTGTTATAAGATGTCCCGCCGACGAAATACTATGTCAACCACCGAATGAGGAGGGGTAATCTAGTATACGCCTTGGTTGGCCACAATAACCTAACCATAACATGGGTAATATAATAAGTAGTTGGCCTAATGTATAATAAACATAGTGTATATAAGCGTATATACGGCTAAATTTTACTCCGTATAGAACTGGGAAATAGAAGTAGAATGCGGCATATATACCTAGCATTGCGGAACCACCGAACATGATATGAAAATGACCGATCACGTAAAATGTATCATGAAAAAGTACGTCCATACCAGTATGAGCAACTGCCATACCAGATATACCACCGGATACGAAAAAAAAAGTAAAAGTGAGGGAGTATAGCAAGGGTATTTCCATAACAAAACTACTATTAACTATTGTAACACATCAGTGCATAAGTTTGGTAGCAGCTGGTACAGAAATCATAACCGTGAGGGTACTAAATAACATACGTGTTGTATGTGATAAACCCACCATATACATATGATGACCCCATACAAAAAAACCTAGGAACGCAATAGTATACATTGAGTAAAGTAAACTTGCTCTCGCCGAAATACGTTTACGGAAGTAAAAAGACATAATAGTATTCACAAACCCAAATATAGGAAGCATTATAACATAAACTTCTGGGTGTCCGAAAAATCAAAACATGTGCTGGAACAAGACCGTATCACCACCACCTGAATAGTCAAAGAAGGAGGTTTGTCAATGCCTATCGCTTAATAACATGAGGATTGCAATAGCTAACATAGGGTTAGCTGCTACCATCATCCACGAAGCGGTTATTAAAGCTTCTGAAAAAAATGATCTAGCGTCTCTCATCTTACGGTTATTTAAGGTTGATAAGTACCTAAAAGTGACTAAAAAGTTTGCGGAACTGATAATTGACGCGTTTAACGCTAAAAACACCCCCATTAGTCCGACATCAGTTTTACCTACAGCTGTAAACCTTGTACGTGCTGAAAACGGGGTTACCATAGCCCAACCAGGTAATAAATCTTTTGTGTTACGTTCTATCGAATAAACCAAGTTTTCCTCACTTATAAACCGCTTATACAACGTATTTTGGTGACGGGATACTAATAATTTACACCTCCAAGCCTCACGAGTAAACTTAAGGCTTCTTCAATTAGATAATATCCGTTGTTGTATAGAGCTCGAGTTAAACATTGTGTAAAGTTTTTGGTCAAGTGAATTTACGGAAACTCAACGTAAGTTTAAAAACGTATCATTTTTTGTAAAACTAAAAAATATAGACAGGAACGAGTTTAGGGGTGTTATATTAACCGAGTTTCAGTTATCTACATCAGCTAGTTTTAGGTTTAATTGTGTTGTAAATTTAGACAAAAAGTTTAAGTAGTTAGATTTGAGTAAGTCTGTATATTGGTCAGAGAAGAATCAAGGCGCTTTACGTATACCACGAGCAACTTCAATAAATGAAAGGCTTAATGAACTATAAAGTTGGTCCCAAATAGAGAGATAATTTCCTGACTTATAATCATAACTAATTAGTGGGTAAGAGAACCTATTAAACCGTCACGAAGTGGAGTTATCGGCAAAGCTCGAAGTTAATAAGTCGCTGTAGTTACCGTAGGAAGAAGAGGAAGAGTTGTAAACTATGCCTTGACCGTAGTCTAAACTAGTTTGTTTATTGTGTTTGAGTAGTATAGTCGGCTGTTGTATAACTAGGGTTGGTATGAAAAGGGAGGATAAAAGAGTAGATTTTAGGTAAGAAAGACTCAAGTTAGCGGTCAGTAGTGATGTGTAAAATGAGGGGTATAAGAAAAAAAATAAATCCTTAATAATACTGTTTAGGTTAGTTAGGTAACTTGGGATGGAAAAGTTCCTTACTAACTGACCAGGTAAGTAAGCATTTTGGGTAATTACACTACCCGTAATGCTTGTAGGTGAGTAATCGTAAACTGAATTTGGGCTAAAGGAAAAAGATTTATGTTTAGAGGTAGTTGTTAGATCAAAGTTGTAAAATAGAGATTGATCGTACAATAATATATTTGACATATTATTACGGTGCCTTATACCGATTAAAGTTGAGTCTAGGGTAGACCTGTTATCGCTCGTATTCACTAAGTCTGTGAAAAACTTACGCTTTAATATACCTTGTATCTCGCGTATGTTGAAACAGTTCATACGTTGGTACCTTCGATCAACACAGACAAGTTGACATAGCATAATAAGACCTCCTGGTAAAAATCAAAACGCAGCGCTATTAAGGCGTGGGAAAGCGACATCGTGCACACCTAATTGAGTAGGTAGTAGGAAATTACCGAAAGCTCCGAATATAGCTGGCATAATCATAAAAAAAACCATAATTACCCCATGCGACGTTGCTACAGATAAATACTGTATACTATCACCAGCTAAAACTCCGACACCGGGGTATGCAAACTCCATACGTATTATTGAGGCTAAGCTCATACCGGCCGTACCCGATACTAAAACGAAGTTAAAGTAGTTTATTGCGATACGTTTATGGTTAGTGGTGTAGACCCAACTATTAACTAAGTAACTTGACCTAATCTTAATTCATCGGGCACTACTGGCTATATGTAAACTAAGGTAGTTAATTTTTTGTAAAGATCACATACTCGTTAATGAGTTGAATAATTTTGTTATACTACTTGTCGATTCTTTTGTGTAAGTACTATTATTGTTTGCCCCTGCAGTGTTTGTTTGCGTTATGTTTAGGGGTGTATAGAGTGGATAAATTACGAATTTACGTATGAGGTTTAAGAGATTAATGTTAGACATTTTTTATATATGGGTTTTATTTTTATGTATTAACAAACATAAACTAAACTTTTTGGTACAAACTTTACTAAAATTTATAACGATAGTGACTTTACTTGTAGTTTTTTCTTAAACCGTAAAGAAAATTTGTGGGTATTTTTAGACATAGTATTTAAAAATAACGACCTTAGTAGTATGTGTTGCACAAGTATTATAACTAGGCCCAGAGCGAATTCCACTGCTGAAAATATTAGGAAGAAAAAAGTTAGTGATAGCAGGTTAACGTTGTCAAATATGAACCCGGTTAGAAGTACGATAATATAAAGAGATATTCAAAGAAGTTCTGCAGTAAGCAAGAGGTGTAATGCGGTATTAACGTTTAGTACAATAGTTAAGAAGAAGAGGAAGAATAGGAAGAAAACTAAATTTAAATCGCCAAATATCATTTTTTAACTAGCCATTGACTTTAATGGGGGCTTTACAAAAGAGTACTATTTTAATTATAGGGACTATTTTTGAGATGTTTATTAGCTAATTTTTTTAGTATTCACGTACGTATCCTCCCTATGAGAACAGTTAACCGAGTGCATCTCGAATATAATTAGGAATGATACATAAAATCCTAAAAATAATCGAGCCATTTCCTCAGTTATAAAGATTAGGAAGAAGAAGATTTTACCGAAAATTAAAAAATACAGGTAGAAAAGATCCCCCATGAAACCATTCTCGTCCTCTAATAAAAAAGAGCGGTCATCATGGTTATCATTTGTGAAAAAAAGTGTACCATGTACAGATAAAAATAGTTCGGAAAAATACTCGTCATCATCAAAATCAATAATAAAGACGTAGAATGAGTCTAATACGTCGTCAAATAGGTCGTATAAGTTAATCCTAAACACTAATAAATAGAAACGTAGTACGATCGAAAACGTATTTATTGAGTCACGGAAAAATTGGACAAGATACACGATTGATCGCCCATCCTCAACAGATTTATCAAGGAATGCAAAATAGTGAATAGAGTATTTGTAAAATAAGAACAATATTATTATTGTTAAAAAGTTAAAGAATGAGCTATCAATAAACTCGATTACCTCCTCTTGATCGTCATCAAATGCCATTAACACCATACCCCAGTAAATTAAGAAAAATACCATAGTCTGGGTTACAGCTTCGAATTGGATTCGTGTTTCTTTTGATATTGAGTAAAAATAGTAGTAAAAACGTCAGAAATGTGTAATAAGAAAGTTTACTCATTTAAGCGCAAAAACAGTTGTAAACATATATACAATAAAATAGACGTATAAGAAAAATAAAAAAAACTGGACACACCCCTCTCCGTAGAAAAAGTTTAGGTTATTTAAGTACGCGTCAAAGACTGCGGAAGGTGAGTTGTTAATTAAACTGTATATGATATAAGTGTTGATGTATTCTGTAAAAAGTAAGAATAATTCTGGGGATAAAATTAGTATTGAACTTACGTGCTCTTGGTAAGTAGATAAAATTAGTGTCGAGAATGGTAGGTAGTATATATTCAGGAATAGTACGGTATCGTACACAAACGAATCGTATAGAAATTGCGAGGTACGTACTTGTAAGTTTAGGTGGATTAACATTGCGTCTAATGACGACAGTTTTACTATAAAGTCACTGAATATGTAATTAGATAAGAAAGAGGATTGAAACATAAACGAGAATATTGACCAATCAAACGTAGCTATAACTGATGTTTTTTCCCAGTTTAACGCGTCTGAGAGTCAGACTTGGTCTGATAAAGTATAAGTTGACATTCAATTATTTTCTAAAAATAAATTAAAAGATTTCATCGGTATACATAAAAAGTAATTAACTCACACAAAAACACACCCGTAAAAATCGGCATTTTAAAGCCTAAGTTTCCGTCCAGTGCAAATTCTCTTATTCAAACTGTTTTTATTTTTTATTATTTGGTAATTTATTATAAATATACTGTTATATTGGGTAATTTTTCAAAAACAATTAATAGAAAACAGAGACTGTTAACCCCATAACGCCAGTAAAAGTGATGACAGTGTCGACCTCATTCAAAACCTTTAGGTTTAGTGAGGAGTGAGAAGTTTGCCCTATACGATATAATATTAGCCGCTTACGTGAATTACCTGCGGCACTAATTTTACCCTTTAAACGAATCTTAAACCCTTTAATACCTAACTCCGGGAATATTTTGAAAAAAAAGTTTATCATTAAGTATTTTATAAACCTGAATATTGACCTTGTACGTCAAAAACTTATACGTAAAATTATAGCTTTTAGTCACTTTAGTATTAGGGAAGGGTCTTTTAGATAAAAACCTATATGGAGGATATGTATAGACTCTTCTAAGAAAAACTTATGCCCTAACCTTTTTTCGTAAAAAGTTAGTCTAGGTAATCATAACTTGTACTTTACTATAAAGTTGGTGGTTATAGATTGATTAATAAATGGGTAGAATTGGAGCAGTATTAAGTTTCCCGAAAGGTTTTCCATAAACCTTATAAGCGTGTGGTAATAAACTGGTATGAGGTTTGTCGTAATTTTATCACGTGAAGTTGACGTATAAACACTTTTTAAAACTTCGTAGTTAAAGTGTTTAGAAGGTCACAGGTTATTGTTAGGGTTTGTCGATGTAAGTAAGGGTAATTTTTTGTAAAACTTAGTTAATATGTTCAAGGTTTTGGGGGGGTTTACCCGATTGCTGAGATTTTTATAGTAAAGTAATGGTATTAGGGTCGGACGTAATAATATAAACCAGTACGTATAAAAATTAGCGTGAATAGTGTTATCAGCCATACTTAAGAACTTAGTTGTTAGGGGTGAGGGGTTTATAGTATGTTGACGGTACTGCCGTAACGTACTACTCTCTACACCAGTAGTACCCGAATTATAGTTATAGAACGTGGGGTGAGTTTTATGTTTAGAGTTTAATAACCCCTTAAAAGACCCACTATTCGTTAAGTAATAATTCGATATTCCACCAAAATTCAATAAATTTTGTAAAGAGTTAATTTTTTTATAAAAGTAACTTTTTTTAAAAAATAAAAACTTATTACTTAGGTAGAAGATTTTAGGGTTTAAGACTTTTATAACTTTACTAATACCCCCTAGTAGAGGGGGGGTGATAATAGTCGATAACTCATATTTGGGGAGTTTACGGTTTTTACTTGTTAGAGATTTGGTGAGTGGGTTGAAAACGGGGTTATACTTAGGCGTACCGCCGTAAGTAGTATCTGATCAATTTTTTACGTAACCCCCACGTTTATTGAATATTTGTTGGTGGTAAGTTGTACTTAGTTTACTATACAACTTTGTGATAAGCTTTGTAATTTTAATGTTACGGCGCTTCTTCACGGTTTTTGTAAAGTATATAGGTTTATGATACCACGCTCCCGAATAAACTCGTAAGTATTGGTAAGTTTTTTTACTTATAATTTGGTATGAGTAAACTCGATACAAATTTTCGTAGAGTTTTTTATGAAGAAAGTTAGTGTATTGTGTAGATTGGTGAGTAGTTACGTGTGTTACGTAGTTTTGGGGGGGGGAGTTAACTAATAATTTGTGGGGCAAGGGTAGTAGTAAGTTGGTTTCGTTAGTTATTCTGTTGCTATAACAAGTTCTTACGTTATTAAATTTTTGGTAAGAGGAGTTATTGAGGTATACGTTACTATACCTCGAGTATAGGTTATTTCTCGATAAATTTTGAACTCGGCTCGTTACAGCCTGCGCTAAAAGAGCTTTAGACAGTACGAGGGGTATAGTCTCGGCTAGGTTTTTGCGGTGTTTAGTAGCACGTACACCACCACTTATTATACCCACTAGCCCGAAGTTTTTACTAAAAACTTCCGCACTAACCTGAGGGATTACGCTTTGCCGTGGTGCCGTACGTAAAACATTAGGGCCTATACTGAAAAATTTGTCTAAAACTAATTGGTTATACAAATTAGGACTTGTTAGGTTATACGGCTGCGTTAGGGGTAATTTTTGTGTATCATTAAGGTATTTAGTACTACCCGTCATCATAAGGAAAAGTCAGTTTACTAAAAGGTAAGAGGGTACCGAATTAATAATTTTTTTTGGGTGTTGTATTTTGAGGTATGTTTTTGAGACTAAAGTGGTATTGAAGTAGTCGCTTTCTAGTACTTTGCCGCTATAAACCGTAGTTACGCTTTTGTTTTTAGTATAGGTTTTAAAACTGGACCACCTATTCCTAATAGCTCACTTTACGTAAGCTGACTTTTTGTAAAATCAGATATTAGGGTGATTGTTATTTAGTCGGTTAGGGGGGGTTGTTGTAACTTTACTTTGAGCTTTTAATTTCGACAACTTCCTCTTAGATTTGTTTTTTATGAAAAAATTATCAAAAGTTGTAGGCTTATGGTAGGTAGGACTGTGTAAAGGTCTGTAGTTAGTTTTTATGGCTAGTTTACGTAGTTTATTATCACCCAGTGTAATACAAAGATAGCGGGAATTGAACCCACACATACGGTGTTGAAGACCGTTGTTCTACCATTAAACTATATCTCTCTGTTAAGTTTTATAAAATTACCGGACTTTTACACAATATAGTTAAGTATTCCAACTTATTTACTTTACAAACTTTTTAAAAGAGACTTTGGGGGTTTCGCTCACCGCTACTACCCACTTTTTACAGTTGTTATTATCTTTTAGTTTTAAGTAGTTAATAAGATGTTTCTCTTCACTACCTTTAATTTGATTTACGTTACTAGTCCTTGTTTATAGAAAACTCAGTAGTATCTATTGGCTTTTACAACCATATCTGTATTTTAATATCAAGGCATCCTCTTAATGCGTTGGTTTAGTACTTTTTATAGTTTTTCATAGTTTTTCATAGTTTTTTATAGTTTTTATGTAATCCAACGACAGGTTCCCCTACCATTACCTTGTTTCAACTTCGCTCAAATTACCACACCCTCCTTAATTCCCGAAATAGTACTTAATACTCTTAAAAAAAAATATTATTCCTTTAAGTAAACGTTTAAAGACTTGTCAAGGCGCACTTAAACTACCCTAAAGTGTTTTATGGTAGGGTTTTTTACTGCCCAAACCTACTTTAATCAGTTTAGTGGCTTGGCTCGACTTCACCTAATAAAAGGTTGTTATTAATTATTACGATAAATTTCCAGCTTATACAATTCTTCGAGCGTGATGGGCGGTGTGTGCAAAGTTTGATATGTCATTCACCGCAACATTCTGATTTGCGATTACTAACGATTCCGACTTTATGGTAATGAATTCCAATTACCAATCCGAACTTAAACGATTTTTATAGATTTATTCCAGCTTACACTGTTATAACTCATTGTTTTCGCTCTTGTAGCGCATGTGAAGCCCAACATATATAGACCATAATGACTTGACTTCTCCTCTTCTTCCTCAAATTTAACAGATTTAGGTAACTTTTTAACAAAAGTTTAAATAAAAATATAGATTATTAAATTTGTCATTCAATAAAATAATATAAAAATTTTTTCATGCATCTACTTTTTATTTAAAAAAAGTAAAAGTTTCTAAGAAAAAAGTTTATAAGAAATTTACGATAAAGGTTACGTCCGTTGTAGAAATTAATATAACATTTTACAACACGAACTGACGACAGCCATGCAGTACCAATTAAATAGTTTACGGTGTGTACAATTACTTAATACTTAAACTATATTTAATACGTTGGTAAGATTAGACGCGGATTATCGAATTAATCCACACGCTCCACCGTTCAAACAAACTCCCGCCAATCTGTTTAAGTTTTACCTTTGCAGCTTTACTCCCCAAGCGAGGCATTTAAGCGTTAACGTATACTCCCTACATTTTAATAAAAAGTATAATGCCCATTGATTCATGGTATAAACTACTAGGGTCTCCAATCCTATTCGATAATTATACTTAAATGGTTCGATGTCGGATACTCATAGTACGCTGCCGAGGCCGTTGAGAATTTTACATAACTTGATCATATTTTATCTCTATGCTATTAAAATTACGTACTTCTGAGTATCCCCAGTATTAAGGTTTTATAAATTCATTAACTTAGTTTTAAGTTTATTTTATAACTTCTTAAACCATCTAGCCATACTTTACGCTCAGTAAAGGCCAATAACGCTCCCCCGTCAAGGTATTACCGCAGCTGCTGGCACCTTTTTAGCCCGGGATTCTTACAAGCATATTATCATTTTTTTAACTTGCGGACAAACTTTACAACTGACATAGTCTTCACGGCTTTTTTTAAAAACCTTTCGTTTTACGCGAAATGCTGGTTCAAACTTCCGTTTAGTGACCAATATTCTCCACTGCTGCCAACGGTGGAACATTTTTTCATTTCCCATGTGACTGAACAATCTCACAATCCAGCTAAAGATAGTCGGCTTACCTTACTAAAACAAGTAATAACCTTAACTTAACATAAAAATACTTACAAGTTTACTATTTTTTTAAGGTTCTTAAAACTACTGGTGTAAAAAATTCCTTTTGGGAGTTTTTCCAAAACATTTAGCAAAGTTATTCCTTTATTTTTTTTTAAAAATCTTGTAAAAAATTAAATATGACTTACTCACCACTACGCTACCAATTTTAAATAAAAATCGGTATAACTTGCATGTGTCAAGACATTACGCACGCGTTCATTCCGAGCCACAGTCAAACTCATAATATAAACTTTAAGTATTATCCATTTATGTACTTTTTGTACCTTTTTTAATCTATAATGTTATTGTTGGATATTATTTTTTTTTGTATTTTTCTTTTTAGAGTACCTTTTTTTTTCGTTTTAATTTTACCATAGTGCTTGTTTTTTCAAAACGCTATACTCCCTACTACCACTTTATTTGGGTTTTTATTGCTTGTTAAGGTTGTTTGTAAAACTTCTAGCAGGTATTTTGGTGTATGTTTTACGCATATGTTTACTGAGTACTTATTACCGTTATAAATATTGTGTGTAATGTTATTTAAGAATGAGGCAAGAAGTAAATACATTTGTTTTGATTTTTTAAATGATTTTTGTTTTAGAAAGTATTTCATAAATAAACCCAGCGACAACTTGGTGTATGTGTGGGTGTTCTTTGAATTTAATATGTGCGGGAAAAACCTGTTTCTTTTATAATTTAGTAGTAACAAGTTGTAATTTAGTAGTAACAAGTTGTAATTTAGTAGTAACAAGTTGTAATTTAGTAGTAACAAGTTGTAATTTAGTAGTTGTTTAGTATAGTTTAGGTAGTTATTATACGTATTGTAGTTATGTATGTATGTGTATTGTTTGTTTAGGAACTTTTTTTTATTAAATGTTTTGTATAGTTTAACTTTTTTACTTAACGGGTAAATTAGTTTTATAATGTATGAGGTGAATTGGATTCGAACCAATGAGAGTTTTACTAACAGATTTACAGTCTGCCGCTTTCGACCACTCAGCCACCACCTCTCTTTTACTTAACGAGTAAGTCGTTTATATATATTATTCTATACCTTATATATATTATATGTACTACTATATTATTATATATATATTATTCTATACCTCTTATATATATTATATATATATTATTCTATACCTATATATTCTATACCTATATATACTATATTATTATATATATATTATTATATATATATT
>Ga0115001_10002594_pt1 | contig 13830 bp, 12 predicted proteins | sample ArcticOcean_MG_C_12_FD_89869 | JGI IMG/M metagenome (GOLD analysis project Ga0115001, IMG submission 89869) | Marine microbial communities from western Arctic Ocean - ArcticOcean_MG_CB8_130 | ecosystem: Environmental > Aquatic > Marine > Oceanic | place: Arctic Ocean: Canada Basin | collected... | reverse complement strand
TGATGATGATGACGTTTTGTTCAAGTTTTGTGGGACTTTTGAGACGAAGCATTTCGACGCAGTAGAAGATCGAATGAGATTTGATGATGATTTGATGAAGAGGAAGTTGAGAAAAGTTTCGTTCGCGCTAAAGACGAACGAGAGTGTTTTGATCGGACGCGAACGGGAGAAGAATAGTATGATGAACGTGTTTGGTGGTAATAAGAGTAAAGAGACGTTCGTTGAGCTCTTGGTTCCGACTGTATCGATGAAGCATTGTAAGATATCTAGAGACTTTAAAGGCGACTTGTACGTTATGGATTTGAAGAGTAAGAACGGGACCACTGTGAACGGTGAGATGTTGGCAAGTAATAAACGAGTGAAAGTCGAAATAGGTGACCTGATTGTGTTTGGGGACGAGTATTGCGCAAAGTTTGAAGTAAAGCAACAGCAAAAAAGAGCGAATGCAAACGGTAATACTATTAATTTTGGGAATATAGATTTGAGTACGCTCGGGAAAGCGCTCGATATCTCTGGAAGTACTTTGAAAGTTATTGGTACAGGGGCGAAGAAATTGTTCGACGATGCACAGGAAATGCGCGTGGAACAACAAAAGAGGGAGAGACAAATGCAAAATGCCGCAGAAGCGAGTCAAAATGCGAGGAACGTTGAAGCAGCGCTTATGCCGATTTATGATGACGAAGAAGATGCTTTTAGTAATAATGATAATAATAACGAAAAAACGATCATGCGCGTAATTTTAGGACCGATTGGAGAGTGGGCTTCGGGACCAGTTGTTGATCTCGACATTGACGAATCTTTGATATTAGGTTCGGGTAAGAAAAAAGGTGATTGCGATGTAATTGTACCAAACGTTGATGGTAAAATTGAATCCAGACATTGCGTAGTTAAAAGAGATCGCGCTGGCGTTTTTGTAAAAGATCTGGGATCAAAATTCGGAACGTGGATTGACGAAAACCGATGCGAAGAGAATTTAGAATATCAGCTAGCACCAAGACAAATAATCACTTTAGGCGAAAGAGCCGAGTTTCAGTTTTCAGCCTTGAAAGCGAACGAGGAATACATTGCTCCGATACCAAAACGTAAACTCAACTTGGTCGAAGCCGAAGTTTTACAACCAGTACCGAGAATAGATGCGAGCAAGGCAAAAATGATAATTTCAAATGCGAATCTACGTCGCGATGAAATTGTCAGCACTGGGGACGACGACGACGCGCCAACCGCTTGGTCTGCCATTAGTGGCGCTCTCGCTAAACGAGACAACAACGTGGACTTGGCGCAAAACAACGAAGGCGGTGGCATTAAAGGTTTGGGAGATGCCATCGGTGCCGCGATTTTCAATTCGAAAATTAACATAAACTATCAATACAAACCAACTGTAAATGTAGGCAACGCTGGGAAAACGGGACCAGCTGAGCTTAAATCAGCTCTTTTTGTCGAATTAGCTGATACGCAAAGAGGATTGAAAGCGGATAAAGGTAAGAGGCGAAAAATTGAACAAATTTTGCGCGCTTTAGAGGCAAAAAACCCAACGCGTTCGCCTTTGAAGTCACCTCTCATGAATGGGAGATGGGCGCTACAATACACGACCGAACTTGACGCGGTTGGAAAAAACAAACCGGGATTTATGCGACCGCAAGGCGCTATTTATCAAACCGTTGATATTTTTTCGCAAACGGTTTTAAATGAAGAGACGTATTCGCCTTTACCGTTTGTTTCGTTCAAATCTAGAAACATTTCAGAGTTAGATGCGCAAACTGAGTCGAGAGCGAAAGTAAAAAAACAAGAATATTCGTTCGCTGGGATGAAAATGAAGGCACCGCCAAAAACGCCAGGACGACAAATTGCTGATTGGGAAATGGAAGCGAGTGGTTTGGGCTCAATGGCTTGGATGGATACGACGTTTGTTGATGCAGATTTGAGAATATCGCGGACGCAATCTGGTGAAGTTTTCGTTTTTTCTAGGAACGACCCAAACGATGATGATGATGATGACGATAGATAGAGCTACGCAAATAGAAACCCGAGCCGCTGCTGTAAACTCGAAATGTAAATATATTATGTGACTGCTGCTGCTGCTGCCGCTGTAATGAATGGGTGAAACCATACTATTATAATCTACTCAGATTGCTAAATTTCGCTAAATAATTCGCTAAATAATCTGCTAAACAATCCGGCATAGTCAACGGACCAAAATGTCCAAGCGAATCGAACTCAATTAATTTTGCAGTTTTTATCTTTTTCCCGGCTATTTTACCAACCCCGTACGCGTACGCTTGTTTCGTCAAACCTCCTATCGCGATCGTTACTGGACATTCTATTCTCTCTGCTATGAATGCTAAAGCGTCTGCGTTTTCACCTCCGGTCTCGTAAATCCTCGCTTCAACCTCTGGCTCGCACGATAACTTCACTCCCTCTCCCCCCTCGTTGCTCTTCTTTTTAAATCCTCCGTTGAATACGTAATTCCATAAGCACCTATCATCCATAACTTTCCCTAATAATCCTTTTTTATAAGTACGAAACGCTTCGTCTTCGGATATAAACTCATTTTGCCGTTTCCTCGCGTTCCTCTGTAAACTCCCATCAGGTTTCTCGACTTTCTCGAATAAGTTCTTAATCTCTTCGTCGTACGAATCCTCTCTCAACGCGAATATTGGCTCGTAGGCGAATACGCTCGCAAACGTCCCAGGCTGTTTCGCCTCGAGTAACAACACACTAAACGCCCCTAAACTATGCCCGAACGCGTGCCATTGTTTCTTTTCTTTACTATCGTAATCATTCATCGAATCTCTCTTTTCGCACTCTCGCTTAACTCTTCCCACGTCCTCGGCGAACACGTCCCAACTCACGTTCAAATCTTCATCATTAACCACCCTAGTCGATCTCCCATGCCCTCGCTGATCAAACATAACAACTCTCACATCATCGTCGTTCATCATCATCATTCGTTGTAATCTCTCAACGATCGGTAAATACGCCAGCGCGTTCGTTCCATTACAATGCGCGAAAATCACATTCTTACAACTTCTTCTGTTTCGCACTCGTTCGTTCCCTCGCTTTCCCGTTCGCTTCGTTTTTCTCTCCTCGAAGACGAAGTCGTACGCGCATAAATCGGCTTGCCCATCCGATGTTCTCACGAAGAACCGTTCGCACTCCATGCGTGTATGTACTATATATCACGAACCAATAGTATTCATCAGCATAGTATTTTAATTTAACCGAAAAAAGTAATGCGAAACCCTAAACCGTTGAACAGTGCAGAAAAAATGAAAAATAATCCGCGGGCAAAAGTGGAAACCACTTTCCAAAAACAAAACGTTTCAGTTGTAAAGTGGAACGACGAACGAGCGGCGTTTAATTTATTACTTCGCTCGCGACGCGATCTTTTAAGACCGCGTACAGGCTCGAGACACCGAGGATCGCGCGATTAATTAAGATATTGAGAACACGCACACACACAAAGAGAGAGAGAGAGAGAGTTAGTAATAATACTAGATTACATCGATTTTGCTAAAAACTGAAAACGAGCGATATGAGTAATGGTAACAGTGATAGTGATGGTGCATATGGTGATATTGAGCAAACACGAACTATAGATATTGATGTTACAAACATTGGAAACAATAGTGGGAACGAGATCATTGATGAGCTGTTCGAAGATACGATGAAGACGTTCCATAAAATGGGCGAAATAGTAGCGAATGGGACTTCGGAAGTAACGAACGAGATCGTTGACGGGGTAATCGATGGCATCGAGAGCGTAGTTGAGAACGGTGATTTTGGAGTAAAAGGAACGAACAGAACGGTACCGGTGGAAGAACATTTGTTATCGTTCGAGAGAACTTTAGTCGATTATTACGAGCCGTCGACGACGTCGACGTCGTATCGAAGAGTATCGCCAATTCTCGGCGATACGAATACGAATAATACTAGCAATAATCGAATGACCATGTTAATGCGCGTGAACGATTACTCGAATAAAGAGCATTTCGTCATTGGCGCTATTTCCATGGCCGCGTTCTTCGCGTTAATAGTCGCCGTCGTGTTAACGAAGCACGCGAAGAAATATCGTCGAGCGATTGAGGAAGAGTACGTCGCAGACGACGACGACGACGACGAAGAAGAAGCTTCTAATAGAAATAAGAACAAGATCGTCGTCGTTTTCGATGACGGTACCGAAAGACGCGCTTTGACTGAACGAGAGAGAACAAAGTACGGCGCGATCTTATAAACGCACGCGTACTCAAATCTCAAAATAGTGCCCTTCTTTCCTACTGTCTTTGTAAAACTTAAATACGACATAAAGCGCGCGTGATATGACGAATACTAATAACGCACTGAAGAACAAAAAAAGAAGAGGAAGAAAGACAGGCACGAACACATTCTGTAAAAACAACGCGATTTCTTCATCTATACCTAAATCAAAAGAAATAACTGGACAAACGAGAGCTCTCCTGAAGCGCGGTCGCGAAGATTATGACGACGAAGAAGAAGAGGAAAGAGATGATGGAAAATTGAAAGGAATAGAACGCGTAGAGAAAACGGGAGTGTATGGATCGTACGGGAACACAAAAGGTGCGATGTCAATCGAAGACGATGAATGGGCGACGTCATTTCGTGCTTGGGTAGCGCTCAGTAAACATTTAACGAAAGAGCACTTGGAGCATAGGAAGGTATGGATGCCTTTTTACTACGACGGGAAGGCGGGCGAGAGATTGAAGAAGGCGTTCGCGCCACGTTGTGCGACGATGCGAGTCATACATAAGAAGCAGGACTTTTTCAAGGTCATGAACGACACGAAGTTCTTGAAGAGTAGTGATTTAGTAGTCGTCGATAATCCGCCGTATACTGGGAAAGGAATGAAAGAGCGCGTTTTGAAGTGCTTGATCGAGAACGACGTCTCGTTTTGTTTGTTACTGCCTTTAGGAGTTTTGCACTCGCAGTTTCTTAGGACGTTGTTGTTAGAGAACGATAATGATTATAGTAAGGAGAAGAAGAAAAACATACAGGTTATTATACCTAGGCGCGTGTTCGTACATAAGGAAAACGGAGAAGAAATCCCGTTCAAATATCTTTGTTGGCTATGTTACGGCATCGGCCTCGAACGAGATTTGATTTTAATGGACGAAGACTAATAATATGTAATTTAAATAGAACAGAATTGAAGTGAAGTGAAGTGAAGTGATAAAACAGCGTTCGTGCGTGCGTGCAAAGACAGTATACATGGTACTGGGTAAAGCTAAAATGTAATATGTATAACAACGCAAAATTACTCTTGAACTCTTCTTCTCTTCCTCTTCTTCTTCTCCCGTTTTCAAATAATTTCAAAAATCTTCACATAATTCACTTCCTGTGAACATTCTTCTCCTCCTCTTTTATAAATCTGTATCAGTCCTCTCTTTAAGAAACAAAACACAGAATCTAACAAAGAAATAAGCAAACACGCTCTCTCTCTCTCTCTCTCTCTCTCTCTCATTCATTCTTAGATATCATTCTTCTTTCGATCATCGTCTGAAAAGATCTCTGTTTCGGAAAACAAAAAGTTTTAAAATTTCAAAACATTGGAAATTTTGAATAATTTAGTTTTTGAACGAACGGGTATATTAATAATAATAAACAATGTCTCCATCAACGACGACGACGACGACGACGAATAACAATACTAATACCAATGATGTCGATAAAGATAATGGACACATTGAGCTCATTATTGGGCCAATGTTCAGCGGGAAATCCACTGAGCTCCATCGCAGAATAAAGAGACACAAAATAGCTGGACGCACTATTTTATTAGTGAAATATAAGGACGATACGAGATATGCGAAAGTCGCCGGGGCAAACGCGAACGTGACGCATGATCACGAACAATTACCAGCATATGCGGCGAAAGATTTGGATAACGTGAATAACGTTGCGCATAATTACGATGTCATTGGGATCGATGAAGCACAGTTCTTTGGCGATATCGCAAAGTTTTGCGAGTATTGGGCGAATAAAGGGAAGGTTATAATCGCAGCTGGATTGGATGGGACGTATCAAAGGATGGCATTTAACGAGATTTTGAGTTTAGTGCCATTGGCGGAGACTGTTGATAAATTGAGCGCGGTATGTGCGATGTGTGCGAAGGATGCAGCGTTTACGTTGAGAACGACTCTCGAGAACGCCGATTCTGTAGAGCTAATTGGAGGCGCAGAGCGTTATAAAGCGGCATGCAGAAAATGTTATCTCGAGGCTATGGATGAGCAAGCAAAGAAGCAACACGAGGCTTCAGCAGAAGAGACAACTTTTTTGAATAGTAATAATAAACCAGCGTCGTCGTCGGTATCGGCAAAGAAGAAGAAATCAAACTCTTCTGGTGGTGTATCGCCTTCGAGCGTGAAGCGAGTGCGAAACGCGTTGGCCGAACAGTTGGAATCGCTCGCTTTACATACGCCAGTGAATAGTACTAAACAGCAAAGAATGAACGCGACGCCGGTGACTGTGACATCTTCAAGTGCGTACACTGCGGATATTGCTGACGATACGTTTACGTTTGCGACGCCAAGCGGTGCCGTTGGCGACGTTTTGTTAGATAAGCTTGGTTTCGCGACTGGAAAATTGAGCGAACAAATGAAAAAATCGAAAAACACCGAAACGAAGAAAAGTAGAGGATTTGGCGGACCTGGTAGATCGCCTTTGACAGATTTCATGAACACATCAAGAAGTCCAATAACATCTTTGAGATGAACTGATATGTAATATAGAGTTTAGTTTACTTTACAGGCGAAAGGCTTGTACATGGGTAACTTTGGGTATAAATACAACTTACTTCTTTAAAATAGTCACCATATAAATTGAACGAGGACTCTCCTCTCTGCTTTCATTTATTGAATCCCACCTGCACCAAAGCGAGAGCTTAACCCTCCGCCGGCACGTTTCATGGCTTCTCGAGGCGAATCTTCACCAACTTTCGATATCTTCAAATCTGTGTCTCTATTGAAAGGTCTGTACGTCCATCCTGTACCATCAGTATCTCCTTCTTTGTCGGTAGATTCATCTTTCGACTTCTTTGCTTTGTTCATCTCCTCAGTCTTCTTCTTCTTCTTCTTCTTCTTCTTCTTATCGTCACCGCCGTCTTCACCGCTACTATTATCGTCTTCTTCCTTCTTGGAAGAATTCATCTTCCTATCGCGCTTTTTAATGCTATTATTCCCTTTTAAATTTTCTCTATGCTGATTTAATAATGATTTCGTTCGTCCCGCGCCTTCGTTATAATCATCAATCATTTTTTTTCGCTCTTCATCTTTCTTCGCCGTAGCGACTGCATTTGGTAACGAATAAATCTTCTCCTGTTGTTGCAAAAACAACGTCGTTTCGCTCGGTCGATCTTTTGGATTTCGAGTCCATTCATCAATCGTTGCCTGATCTCTGACCATTAAGCCATCTCCTCGTGCAAAAGCGGTGACGCTAGCAGTAGGAGGACCTTGTGCAGCTTTTCTTTCGGGCGGAAGCGATGTCATCCATTCCTCTCTCACTTCTCCACCGTCTTTCTCAGCTCCCGGTGCTTTGTCAAACGTGCCACTTAAAATTTCTTCGTCACCTGGAAGTGATTCACCTCTACTTTTGCGCCAAACTGCCTTCTCGCGCTCACTTTTCAACCACGCATCAAATTCTTCGCGGTCTAATTCGCCCTTTCTTTTCTCGTCTAGCACTCTTCTTTGCGCTTCATCTTTGAGCGTTTCGTACGCCTTCTTAACTGCATCGAAGGCATTCGCTGCACAAGGTTCTTCGCATTTATCAGGGTGGATTATTAACGAAAGCTTCCAGTATATTTTCTTCAAATCGGCGTTTGAATTTTCGGGCGAAGCGGACAAGACGTCGTAGGCATCTCCGTTGTTTTTGAGTACCGATATGATCCTTCTTGCAGCTGCGTTTCGACTTTCGGCAGATTTTGAGTCCACAAACTCAACAACATCCGGCGGAGGAGGTCCAAAACCGAACGCTTTGTTTGTCATCGCTAATTGCTGCCTTTGCATTTCTTCGAGTAATTCTTTCGGTGGCGCCATTGGTCCGAGTTGCTTTTTCTTTCCAAAAATTTCTTCATTACCTACTTCCTCGGAAAGCTTCGTCGTCTTTTCCTTGAATTTTAAAGTACCTTCTTTCTTCTGCGATTGTTCATTATCTTCTTCTGCGTTCCTTTCGTCGTCATCACTGTCAACATCTACTACTTGTCCGTTCTTTCGTAACATTTCCTCTGCTTCTTCGCCAGTCAAATTGACATTGTCAAGGAAGTCACCGTCATTTTTTTGCGCAGCTTGTTTCATCGTCATCATCATCTTCTCTTCTTTTTTGAGTTTTGCCTCGTTCAATTCGAGTTCTTCTCGTACCCATGGCAACGTCATCGTCTCAAATGTCTTTAATTTGTCCAAGCTCACGTTAAATGCCATTGAAACTTTCTGAAACGTAAACTCTCTTCTTTTCAATCTTTTCTTCGTAAGCGTCCACGCCCCTAATTTTGGCAACTTTATCATACCTACGTTTCTAAATACTCGCTCTAATAACATTTTCATGATCTCATCCGGTATCCCATCAATCGGGACCGCGTTCCCATCATCGACATTTTTCAAAAGATCTCTCAAATCCCCTCTTTGCTCTGGAAATAGCGCGAGAATAAATTGCATCGCCTCAATCGCCGAACGTCCGCGTTCCAGTAAAACTTTCGGCGTTAACCCAGAGTCGTCTTCGTTAGTAGTATCATCATTTTCTTCGCTACTCTCGCCAGAATCACCATCGCTATCATCATCGCTATCATCATCCGATGACGAAGATGAACTCTTCTTCTTCTTCTTTTTCTTCTTTTGCGCCTTCTTCTCCCTCTTCTTTAACTTCTTCGTCATCTTCTTCTCTTTTCTCTTTTCCCTCTTCTTCTCTTTCTTCTTCTTCGTCTCGTCGTCGTCATCATCATCACCGTCGGTATGATCATCAGTGCTCCTGAAATTCCTATAGACTTCGTTCAACATATCCACGTTCGCTAATGCCGCGCTCATCTGAGGATGATTACCCATCTCTACAGCCCTCTAATGTATTAGGATGATTACGATGAATACATAAACCGCATCACAGTCACACGCGCTCAAAAGTTTGTTTCTTAATCATACGATAAAAAATCTTAATTCGTTCCTATTCGTGTGGCAGTTAATTCGAACTAAATAAGAAGACCTCCGCGCACTTATCGGATGTGTTCGTGTCGAAACCTGTTTCTATAGCGAAGAGTTTATTAATGAGCACATAAGCAAAGAACTGATGTTGAAGAAGAAGAATTGGAACGAATTATAAAACTCCCCTACATTGTAAATACTTATTATTCTCCAAAACATAGAAGCTATTACTCTCGCGCGACTGACGACTGAGCGGAGACCTAATTCCCGTTCATTAAATTCGTCTCCTTGGAATCTTTTCTTTTTTAACAGAGACATAAAAAACGCGCTCTGTTCTCTTCTCTTCTCCTTGCTTTTGGACTTTGCGCGAGATAGAACGTAAACATCATCATATATAGGCGGAAGAAGGTTTTAGGGAAATTGAAGAAAATGACTGCGGCGAAGAACTTAACGGACGTCATCGCACGCTGCGCACTCGCCGCATCGAAGAATAAGAATAATAAAACGTTAAAAGTACGTTTAGTCGCGGTATCGAAAACGAAACCAGTGGAACAGATACAGGAAGTGTACGAACTGAACCATCGCGTGTTCGGGGAGAACTACGTACAAGAGGTCATAGAAAAGGCACCGAAGTTACCGGAAGACATAGAGTGGCATTTTGTGGGACACGTGCAAACGAATAAGGCGAAGGCGTTAGTGCACGGCGTACCGAATTTAACGTGCGTGGAGACCGTGGATTCGATCAAACTCGCGGATAAGTTGAACGTAGCAGTGGAGACGTGCGAAATGAGACAGAAGCGCTTGAAAGTGTTGAACGTCATGGTGCAAGTGAACACGAGCGGAGAAGAGAGCAAGTACGGAGTGACTCCAGGTGATTCAGTCATCGATTTAGCGAAACATATCGCAGAGAATTGTAAACAGTTGAAGTTCGTTGGTTTAATGACGATCGGGATGCCTGATTATACCTCGAAACCGGAAAATTTCGAGTGTTTAAGGAACGAACGCGCTAAAGTCGCCCTAGCGCTCGGCTACAAGGACGAGAACGAACTAGAGTTATCGATGGGAATGTCTGGCGATTTCGAAAGCGCTATTGCGATGGGGAGCACGAACGTTCGAGTCGGAAGCACTATCTTCGGTGCCAGAGATTATAATAAGTAATTGATTATTTACATAATCGAGCGCGCGCGTGACCTTCCGAAAACACTAAAAAGAGAACGCCCGCTTCCGTCGCGGTTGACGGAGCAGTTCGCTCGTTCTCTTAACTCACCGCCCTTCTTGCGGAAGTGGGTGCTCGAAATTCTTCGTAAAACACACATAAAACGGACACAGGCGTTCCTATCCTGTTTTGGAAAACGCTTCTCATTGACGACCGATGATCGGAGCGCGTTCGTTGACCTATACAAAACACCTAAATTGTAATTATTATAACTTCCAAAAAACTGATTGCTTGTTCGTTTTCGCCAGCACTTTCGCTTCTACAGAAATCAAATGCCTAAACCTTCTTCTTCGTTACATAGGAAGAAATCAAACATCCCAATCGCTCTCGCGCTGACCGCATTCACGGCCATGACGTTCTCGTTCCCGATATTTCTTTCGCACTCGCCCGAGCATTCGATGTCCACGAAGGAATCAGGGTTAAGCTCGGCCGCCATAAGAAGAGGCGTCTTCATGAACAGTGGCAGCAAGGACGTTGGCTACGACGTCAAGAACGACGTCGATTTGAGGAACTATGCTTCGAAGAAGAACAAGGAAGAATAAGGGTGATACTATTTTCGTTCGATCGATGTCGGCTCAATCTTACGAGGAGCTCTTGGGAGCGCGCATGAAAGAGCTCGAAGAGGCGATTGAAACGGCCAACGACGATGTTTTGAAAGTGTTCTATTTAAGGGCGCGAGTCGCTCCTTTGAAGAGAATGTTCGCATGGGCGGTTCCGAATGCAGAAGCTATCGATGCTATTAAGAACGCGTCGCCGAATGGTGTGTGTGAAGTTGGAGCCGGACTGGGTTTGTGGGCCTCTTTATTACGCGACGAAAGCGTTAAAGTTTGGGCGTACGATATCGACGCCGAGAACGGGTGGGTAGCGGGCGGGTATAACCAAGAGAAGTCGCCTCCGATACCGTTTGATTTTGTCGATCGTGGCGATGTAGATGTCGCTAAAGAACATTCGGAGCAGTCGCTTTTTTTGTGTTGGCCTCCGCCGGAAGACGAGAAAGGAAACGCGCCCGAAAATGCACGATTTGCTGCGTTAAACGCGCTCACGAATTACAAAGGCGATACTGTTATACATATTGGCGAAGGTGTGAATGGAGAAACCGATGGCGAGCGTTTTCGACAAAAATTGATTGAAGAAGATTTCAAGCAAACTCGAGTTGTTTCGATTCCGAATTTTCCAAACGCGTTTGATAAGTTGTCAATATTTAAGCGACAAAACAGGAAAACGATAACATTTGCTCCTTCAAAAACTTATAATCTGCCGCCTATGCAAGAACGAGCCTCGGAAGCGAAGCGAGAGATTTGGAACCAAGAAAGAGAGAAAAGATTGAGCGCACAAAAATATCGATGGGAAGAGCTTTGCGTAGAACACGTCGAGCGTAAACGAGAGGCACAAAAATCATCTTCTTCTAGTTTTTTGTTGTCCAACGTTGAACGCGATGCAATCGAGGCAGTATCACGAAGGAGTAACATGTTAAGGCGTTTTCTTCTAAGAAGATTGATCTAATACAGTGTGTGTAGATGTAGATTTTATATTATATTTGTTCTAGACTAGCCATCATGTTTCTAATAACTGTACGCAACGCAGCTTTGCTTTTCTCTGAAGCTTTAGATTCTGTAGCGAACACGCTCTCTCCGTCCTCACCGGCGCTTCCAATGCCGGGATCTAAAGGTATTTTTCCTAGAAATCGAATGCCTTTATCTATACACATTTGTTCCGCCCCACCTCGAGTCGCCGCAAACACTGGACAATCAATCATCAACTGATTGAACGCGATCCCTTTTGCATGTAAAGCGTCGCGCACGATTTCAGTAACGTCTTGAGCTTCATTTTCTCGGCTATAAAATTTCACTTCGTCCATTTTCAACTCCGAACCGGACATGTTCTCGACTACGCCTAAAACCTTCACGGCGGTCTTCTCGCAAAAACTCACCTCTTTTCTCACATCCGCCATCGCTACTTCCTGTGGCGTTGTCACGATCAACGCTCCATCAATCCTCGCCGCTTTTAAATACTGCACGATTGATAAATGTTCATCGCTCGTCCCTGGCGGCGCGTCAACGATTAAATAATCGAGCTCACCCCACTCCGTATCGCACAAAAATTGCTTAATCAACCCGTTCTTCCTTGGCCCGCGCCAAACGACCGAATCGTCTTTATTCGGGAGCAAAAATCCAATAGACATGACGGCCAAATTATCAGTCACATAGACGGGTTGCCATCCAGAATTACTCCTGTGCACGTCGGCACCTTCCTTCTTCGTCATCGTCGGCACCGAAGGTCCGCAAATATCAATATCTAACAACCCGACCTTATTGTTAGTAGTACTATTTTCCGATAACTCTCTCGCGAGCGCTTGCGCCATGGTCGACTTCCCTACGCCGCCTTTACCAGACAAAACCAAAATCACCCTCTTCACTCGTTCCAACCTCGTTCGAATCGCTCGTTCGTCCTCCGTTAACTCTCCCTGCGCGTTCTTATCGTTAAACGCCCCACTTTGACACTGTCGTTGATTCGGACATCCATCACAGGCGGATGATTTCCCAGCTAATTCCGAAGTAGGTCCAACACAGCCTTCGTTCGCATCGACTGGCGTCTCTCGCCGCGCTCGCCCATCCTCTTCCTCTTCCTCTTCTCGCTTCATCGCTCGAATTCACGAGCGAACGAAGCGACCACGGGTATACAGATAAACTCTCGCCTCCACCTCCTCCGTGGTTCCCTCGTTGTTCCAAACGCAATTATTACGCGCACTTTGTTTCCCTAAATATAATTCCTCCTTGTATAAAAAAGAACTCACGCAGGCGCGACTGCGACCACGTATCCTAAACGATACAAACACGCACGTCGCACTTACTGAACGAACGAATTCAACGATCGATTTCTATTTCCTTGTTTACGCTACTGGTCTCGCCTCTTTATAGTACGGTGATACCGGTCCCTCGAGAGTTTCCTCGAAACAAAAACTTCCGATATGCTTTTCTTGTGCCGTTTCGAGGCAACCGCGTGCTGATGGTAACGCAGTAGTGTTTAACCAATATCTTGCTTATCGATTTATTCGCTTGATTGTGAAATTATTCCCTTTGGTCGTTTCGTCCTTTGATTCGATCGATTCGATCGATTTCCCAAAAAACGAAAAAGAACCAAGCACACTGGCAAAGGAAGAGATTTTTAGGGAAAACCACATTTTTCGACCTCCTGCTAATAAGTAAAAACGAAGCGCGCGGCAAAAGAAAGCACAACACAGCGCGCTCTCTCTGCGTACATAACTTTAGCTCGAAAGAGTTCGCGCGAAGAAGCGCTCACGAAGAAGAAGAAGAAGAAGAAGAAGAAGACGATTTCCTTTTCCGCTCTCTCGCTCTCTCTCTCTAGTGCGTGATTTTCGAGAGTAGCGAGAGGGAATATAAAAATGAGCCGCGAGACAATATCTATCACGCAAGCACTGTTAGAGAACGCGCGCGCGGATGAAGATGGAGATGGAGG
>Ga0115001_10002590_pt1 | contig 13837 bp, 6 predicted proteins | sample ArcticOcean_MG_C_12_FD_89869 | JGI IMG/M metagenome (GOLD analysis project Ga0115001, IMG submission 89869) | Marine microbial communities from western Arctic Ocean - ArcticOcean_MG_CB8_130 | ecosystem: Environmental > Aquatic > Marine > Oceanic | place: Arctic Ocean: Canada Basin | collected... | reverse complement strand
GAGGCGCTCTGGAACGATGATGTGCCCGAGTGCTGCCATCTGGCAGATCAATGAGGGTTGTCAAAAGCCATACGTGTCGGGTAAGAACTTCATCTCGGGCGATTTTCGATGCGTGCCAGGCCAATCGTAAATCTCCAACGCTCTTGACGTTCCCTGCTGATAGGTTCTTGGCCAAAAGAAGGAAGGGTATCACCAAGAAACTCAGACCACCCCACATCAAAAGAGCAAGGCTTGGCGGTAGAGCAACGAGTGCTGAAGATGTCGCTTGTGAGAACAAAAGGGGAACAGTGGTCCAATCTGGTATCAAAATGGCTACCCACATCAAAGCCTTGGCATCAGCACCGCCATGAAGCAAGCGTAATCTCCAAGCAAGATCCACGATCAGGACCACAAACAAGACCGACAAGGTTCGCCACCAAAGAGCACCCAAGGTTGCATCACCGTTGATCATCACATCGAGTGGGCTTGTCGATTGGTATCGAATCGCCCCCATGATCAAACCCATGGCGCTGATCATGTACCAAAAGGTCACGGTGAGGTCCATCCTTGAGCCGCGGCGAAGATCACTCCATGAAGGACGGCCAAGGACTGCTCCGCTAGCATAGGCAACAACCGCTGATGCTGTGAGATAGATTGTAAAATCTGCACCTTGGTTCATCAGATCTAGCGCCCACAGGAAAAGGGCTGGTTTCACCCACACCAGCCAATGTTCATTGCTGACTCGACGCTCTTTGTGGTCCATCCAAGCAGCCCAACCCATACCGAGGGTGAGAGCAAAGATACGCGACCATCCAAGAAGGTCCGTCTCACTGATGTCCATGATGTGCGGGGTGCGGCAATCAACTTAAAGACGGCCTACACACAGCAACAGGTAGCGACCAAAGGGGCTGTAATTATGGATATCGAATCTCGTCTTCTGCAAGTGGCCACCGTCATCAACCAACTTGATGATCCCAAAGTACCACGAAACATCCGCCGTCAAGCAAAAGAAGCCTGTGAAAACTGGTTGTTGAACAAAGCCAAGAAAATCGATGTTCGTATCGCAATGGCCCAATCAAAACTCGAAGAGTTGTACGAAGATCCAAATATTCCCCCGGAATTCGGCACGTTGATTTTGATGATCAACACCGAGCTGGAAAAGATTCTAACTGAAGTTCTGTGATCACTCTTCTTCTTCAATCGCCTTCAAAAGGCGGTTTAGAAGTGGGCGAACTGATTTGTCAATCTTTCCTTGGTGAAGTGAAGTTGTTGCCTCAGCTGCAAGATTTTGGTTGTGTCGCAGTTCGTCCGCCACTCCTCCAATAAGGTCCAATTGATCGTCAGTGATTCGGTTCCGGCGAAGGACCCGCTCGATTGCAACACGACCCGATATCAATTTGATCTGGCGGTTCGAATACCCGAGAACTTCCTGCAGTTGCGTGAGTGACTGAGTCTCAAACGAGGATAAACGGCCATCTTTCATTGCTTCGATCCACGCTTCGTCGATGGAAGGAGCACGTTCAGAAAGAAGGATTGAAATTGGGCGTGTCGCTTCAATATTCTCAAGGACGATTTTTATGATCACCGCAAAGGGCACTGCTAAAATCATGCCAAGGATCCCCCATCCGGCAAAAGAGATGGCGGTGACAAGAAGCAAAACCACAGGTGACAAATCGAGAGCCCGACCAGCCCATCGTGTTTCGATGATTTGACCCCATACTTGTTGGTTGGTCAAAAGCAAGAGAATTAGCAGCGTGAGGTACGCTGGATCAAGCAGAATCAAACCAAGAACAATCGGTGGCAAGGTTGCAATCAGTGATCCAATGTACGGGACATAATTGAGCAAGAAGGTCAACAAAGCCCAAGTAAACCACAAATCAATACCGAAGAAGAGCATGATCATTCCTGCACAGAAGGCGGTTCCGAACCCTACACCTGTTTTCACGACGATGTAGGTGTTGACGCTTGCTTCAATCTTAGCCCGAATAATTTGGACTTTTTCGCTGGCACCGCCCGGCCATGCACGTTCGATACGACCAGGAAGCAAACTTGCTTCGAAAATGATGAAGATTAAGAAGAACATCACGGTGACGCTTGTCACAAGTACAGATCCAACTCCAGCAAGCATTCCAACCGCTGCATCAGAAATCTTTTGATCGTTTTCAAGCACACCCCACAAGGCCAGATCTTCAACTAAGGTATTGTTTAATGCAGCATCATCTTCAAACGCTGTCGAAACGATTGGCGTGGCTTTGATGTCATGCCAGCGGTCATCGAGCAAACCATTGTACTCTTCCATTTTTGCTTCATCCTCGACGACTTCAGCCGCTTGCTGGTAAGCGAAAAATGCTGCTGAAGAAACCACTAAAAGCGTGAACAAAACCATCGTCAGGTAGGAAAGGATGACGGGGAATCCATTCGTAGAAAGGTAGTCGGAACCAGGTTTGAGGACAAAGTAAATTGCGAGTGCAACGAAAAAGGGTTGCAGCACTCCCTTGAGAACAATCAGCCATACCACAGCCAATGTAATGATGATGAGCACATGAGCAAATGTGGAGACCCTACGGTTAAACCGGCCGGAATCCCATGCTGTGTTTGCGTGTTCCATACCAATGGCGCCCCTACAAACCACTTGAAGATAATCCAGTTTATTCGGATTCTGCAAGGTTTTGCTGCTGATTCGAATCGCTGTCGCCCGGAAGTGGGGGTAAACGAAGGGACAAAAGTGCTGCACAAATCATCAACAATCCGCACAAATGGAAGGCTGTATGGTAATCAAAGGGCCATTCCCTCGCATCTGTAAAAACCCACACGAAGCCACCGGTGAGTGGACCCATGATGCGAGCCAGTGCTCCGACTGATTCCTGCGCACCCATCACCACGCCTAACTCGTAGCCTTCTGCTTTGGCGATACGGGTCAGGAACGACGACGAAGAGGGTTGGAACAAACCGTTCCCAATGGAGATGAGACCCCCAGCGATCAGAATGTGGATCCAACGTTGTTCAAATTGCGTGTAAGGAATCAAAACAAGTCCAACACCCGTCACTAAAATCGCCATCGGAATCAAGCGACGGGTGCCGAACCTTCGACTGAGCGGCCCAATAAGGAAACCTTGAGTCAAAATTCCTGTGATGCCAATCATGGCGAACACACGGCCATTTTCAGCCTCGGAAAACGACAATCCTCCATCTGATGGGCTCATTTGGGTGTAGAGAATAAACACGGCATGCATGATAGTGAAGCCGAATATGAACAACATCGAAACCCAAATCACGACCGATACATTACCTGACCGAAGCATGGACCCCGTGCTTTTCAAGGTACCAACCATGCCTGCAGCCCAAGATTTCTGTTCGTTTTTATTGCGGAATTCGGGAGGTAAGGATTCTGGTAGGTTGCGGATGGCCACGAGCAAGGACAGAACGGAAAGAAGGCTTGCAACTGCACAAGGGAGCAAATAGGGATTGGTGTCAAAGATGGTACCTTCGAACCAAGCCCACCTGCTAGCAGGGTCGGATAACTCTCCACCTATGAAGGGTCCAAACGTGAACCCAAGGCCAAATGCAGCCCCAATCAAGCCCATGCGAGTCGCCAATTGTTGAGGGGTGCTTACATCCCCAATGTAGGCACGGGCCACTGCTAAGTTACCATTGAACACACCAGCGAGGAAGCGGGCAAGCAGAGCTAAAACCAGCGTGTTAGCAAGCCCAAACATGGTGAAGAACACCGTGTTTCCGACCAATCCAACCATCAATACGGGGCGACGGCCAATGCGATCTGAAAGGGAACCCCAGAATGGGGAGAAGAGAAACTGGGCCGCTGAATAAGAGGTCATCAAGACCCCGACCCAAATTCCAATGTTTGCCTCTTGATTGGCTGGTGTGAGATCTTCGACCAGGTAGGTCAGAAATGGGATCACAATGCCAAAACCAATCATGTCGATAACAGTGACAAGAAAGAGGACCAGAAGCGCACCTTTGCTCGCATCAACAACAGGCGCAGAGCGTTTTGTTGATGTGTCCATGCGTCTGCCAATCACGCGGCCTTCTTGTACCCAGCGGGGCATCAGCCTTCGGATATGTTCCGAATGGAAGCGATTCAAGCCGACTGGATCTTGGCTGGCAGAGGGGTCAGCCGGTCGATGACGGCGCCGAGGCGCTCAACCAGACTTTCTTTGCCAGCGTGCTTGATGAGTGCGATTTCCATCACTTCATCGAGCGTGTCCACGGGGATCACTTCAATCATTGATTCATACTTGGTATCCAGAAGAACGTCTTGCATGTTGGCACGAGGTACCACAACAACCTTGATTCCTGAACGGGCTGCTGCCTCGATTTTCGCAGTGACTCCGCCAATTGGAAGCACTTCCCCTCGTACTGAGAGCGAGCCAGTCATGGCCAGATCCTGACGGATTGGGATGCTTTCAAGCGCCGAAATAATCGCTGTTGCAATGGTGATCGAGGCGGAATCGCCATCCACACCGTGTGTATCAACAAATTGAATGTGAATGTCATAGTCCGAGATATCCTTGCCCGTGAGTTTTTTAATGACTGCGCTCACGTTGGTAACGCTTTCTTTTGCCAAATCGGAAAGTCCACCAGTTGCGTGGATTTTACCTCCGCCACCCTGCGATGGGGTGACAAGTGCTTCCACTGGGAGCATGATTCCACTAAAGTCAGAGAGTCCGGAATTCGCACCGAGGACGGCTAAACCATTGACACGACCGATGCGCTCTCCGGAATTGACGATGAGGGCGTAGTCTTGGCGGCGTTCAATCATCCGATCTGCAACTTGCTGTTCCAGTGGCTTGGCGATGTTTCGAGCACCGAGGACGTGGGCAGCGGTGGTGAGCGAAGCTCCTTCTTCCATTGCAAGGTCACCCGCAATTCTGACGAGCCCCCCGAGTTCACGGAGGCGCAGGGAAAGTTTTCCACGGCGTCCAGCACGTCGTTGTGCTTCTCGCAAAATAATAGCGACTGCACTCTTGTCAAAGTGAGGTATTTCGCGGCTTGTGCCCATGTCCCGTAGGACTTCCTGGGCGATGAACCGAATCAAGCGTCGGCGGTTTCGAGCGGTGTCTGGCATTTCAGAATTGACGTAGACTTCGTATCCATAGCCACGGATACGGCTGCGCAATGCTGGGTGCATGCCTTGGATAGCATCGAGGTTCCCTGCTGCAATGAGGATGAAGTCACAAGGGACGGGTTCCGTCTTGGTGAGCGCACCTGAGGATCGTTCTGAGCGTCCAGAGATAGGGAAGGCTCGCTCTTGCATTGCTGTGAGCAGAGCTTGCTGCTCTTCGAGCCTCAAGAGGTTCACTTCGTCGATGTAAAGCACGCCTTTGTGAGCGCGGTGAATTGCACCGGGCTCAACTCGGTCGTGAGCCGGTGTTTCCATGCCACCGGATTGGAAGGGGTCGTGACGGACATCCCCTAGAAGGGAGCCTGAAAGGGTGGCTGTAGCGTCAACAAAGGGAGGTAGTTCGGAACTATCGTGCTTGACCAAAACCTTTGGAATACGACTCTCATCGCCCGAACTCAATCGACCACGGATGAACATATAACCAAACATGAGGAGGAAACCACCGAACAGAAGGGTGATGATGTCACCGGATTGAAGGGTTGCAATCAGCAGGAGGAAACCCACTGCCGCAAAAGCGATGAGAAGCATCTTCTGTGAACGTTCCCGTTGGGTGCGATTTGATTCTTTTTGCAACTTGACGATTCTGGCGCCTCGACCAGCAGGGACTGAGCGGACACGAGGTTCATTTTCATCGTCTTCGTTTGGATAGACAAGCAGGTCTTCAAGTGCGTCCTTTGGAAGCAAATCAGTCATCGAACGAGCCAGCATGGATTTGCCTGTCCCTGGGTCGCCAATCATGAGCATGTGGCGTCGTTGTTCGGCTGCTTTCCGAATGACAACGGATCCAGCTTCTTGGCCAATCACTTGGTCAACAAGTCGGTCAGGAATTGGGACATCTTCTGTTGAGTCAAAGGAAACGGACTTGATCCAATCCTCGACGCTTTCGACCACAACGTCATCTGCTTCTGCTGAGGGCTCAGGTGACCAAACAGTCACCAACGTAGTGTCCTCTTCGGGGGCTACCTGCTCAATGGGAACAGGGCCGTCACCAGCCGCCTCGACATGTGCATCAGCGCTGTCAGTGTCTTCGGTCACAATGTATCCTCCACGCTACTCCCCTTTATGGGTTTACAATCCACCACATATCAAGTTGTGATGGAAGTCATTGACTCAGCTTTGGTCATCAAGGTACTGTTGGCCATAGTAGACCCACTGTTCCATGGTCCATCCAGCAGGCAAACCTGTTGCGGGCAAAGGTGGACCTGCTGAGGCTTGCTGAGGGATAACTGGTGCAGGTGCCTGGAATATTTCCTGGGCCCCACCGTACATGGAATTAGCCACCATGTCGTTTGCAGGGACGGTTCCTGTGTTCCAGTTCTCAACAACTTCTTCGTTCTTGCCACGGGTAAACAGGAGCACGACTAAGAGAGCGATGATGATGCCAACTGCAACCAAAGCAATGGTCTCAATTGGAAGGTTTTCTGTGAGTGTATCGGAGGTACCCGAGGTGCTGTCCGTTTGACAATCAGCACGTGAGTCGCTGCAAGCAAGATCAAGTTGAGTTTCCACAGCGACCAGATCGGCTTCCAGTTCTGTTGTGTCGCCAGTTGATGCGGCGATGGATTCTTCAATGGATAATTTCGTTGAGGCCAAGTCGGCAAGGTAAGTGAAGAAGGTCAGTTCATCCATCTCAGCAGGTGTTGGTGCTGTTTCAGTGATCCGCCACTTCAACTTCGTGAGCGTCTTGTAATCATCACCCTGGTCATCGGTAGCAAGAACTTCCAGTTCGTAATAATCTCGGTCACGAGATCCATCTTCACGAGCAGATTGCCCTTCAAAGACAAGGGAGGCCATGTCGAGTTCGTGGACCCATCCATCAGAGGATTTGCTGACATCGAGTTCGTAGGAAAGCAAACCGTCACAGGTACCAGTCAGGTCATTGCAAACATTCCATGTCACTGAAATGTATGTGAAGACTGGTGCGCCATTCATCAGGCTCATCGACATGATTGGAGTTTGACCGATGTAGGTGTTGCTCATGTCTGCGAAGATTTGCCCATCACCGTTGCCATCGGTTGAAAGTGTCAGGGGCAGAGCATCATAGACATTGATGGCCATTGTGTAGGTCGAGGTATCATACTTGTCCATCACTTCGAGGGTCACGGTTTGTGAACCAACTTGCTCGAATTGAAGCGTCAGGAGTCCGCTGAGGAGATTGTAACGTGCTGCTCCTGCTTCAGACGGCGTGACGGTCAAGAATGCTTCAGATGCTGGGTCATCGATGTCTGTAATTCGGCTGACAAGATCGATGACCATTTGCTCATTGCGCTTGATTTGAATCGTATCGATGTTCTCCATATCAATTCGAGGTGCGTCATTCTCAGGATTGATTTGAACCACCATTGTCTGTTCAGAGATTTGTTCACCATCGCTTGCACGAAGGGTAACAACTGCCTGACCGTTGACATCATCATCGGTTGTCATGAACTCGAGAACATAACCTTGGAGTTTGAAGGTAATCAAATCGGTGTTGGTGCTGCCGATCATGGAAACAGCAAGGGTGTCTGCATTCACGCTTGTTCCCGTGTCATCTGTGTCCGAAAGGAATGGAAGGAGATTGATAATATCACTTCCACCTTCCTCAATGGTTTGAGTTGGGAGGCCTTCCCAGCGTGGCTGGCCATTTTCAACGACATTGAAGAGAAGGGTTCCGTATGGAAGTTCACCGGTCTCAGAGTAGTCGCCACCGTCGTCAACACGAATTTCCATGCCTTGTTGGTTAAGCGGGCAACCGTTGAGTTCGTCCCAAGCAAAATTGACTTCAAGCTCACTCGTTGCAGGATACCATGCTACAAACGAAGGGCTTTCCGAAGTGATCACGAGATCGGTCAAGGGTGTTTCAGGATCTGAAACGTGGCCAGTCATGTCGACTTTGGTTGTGATGTCGCAAAGGACTGACGGAATTGGCTCAGCAATAACCGATGGAATGCCGTTGGCGAGTTTGAATCCATCCGTACCCGCCGTGACCATCCAGCCGCTGGTTTGGCCTCGTGAATCCACGGTTTGAGAGCGGAGGTCATACCAGCCAGCAGACATGTCGACGGTTGGACTGATCACGTATTCTCGGCCTTCACTGGCCGAGCCTGGGTAGAGGATCGTTTCGCCGCCAGAAACTGCGACATTCGACCATTGATTGAGCCCAGTCGGAGAGACTTCAATGTTGAAGCTCATGGTGTCGATGGTGTCGACATTGTCATCGGAATCACCTTTTGCCAAAATGGTGAATTGTGTGCCACGAGAAATGATGTTGCCACCCTCGACTTGAGCCTTCTTAGCCAAAGGAGGTCGGTCATGGTCGAGTTCTGTCAAGGCCACATTGTTCGCACTTTGAGTCTCATCGACCAAACCGGTCAAGCGAACACCAAAGGTGGTTTTCCAACCGTCGCTTGGAAGCGAGGACGTGTCAAAGGTCACTTCAGCAGTTTGCGAAGAGCCCATGACGATGCTGTTCAACGACACGGTTTGAATCGGGACTTCATTCACGCCATTCTTGTAAAAGAACTCAATATCTCCGCCTGCGGAGTAATCAAGGTCACCAACGTTGCTGATGATTGAATTAAGCGTGATTGTATCGCCGATTACATAGGAAGAACTGCCTGCCGGATTGGTTGCGCTTAGCGCACCAGGGGCAAGGTCCATCTTGGGTCCCATTGTCGAATCAATAGCGTGGTAAACGTGTGCTGATGAACCGCCGACTGAGACGCTGTTTCCAGCCATCAGAACGCCGACAACGATTGCTTTGTTGATGCCACCTGGCACCACAGATGCAGGTACGCTCGACCAAGTAACGGATTGCGAAGAGGAAGTTGGGGTGACGCTAGCAAAGGAAGTGCCAGTGCCTGAGCCCTTGGATTTGTAGGTATCACCATCGGTCAACCATGCCATCCAGCAGTTGTAACCGTGAGGGATGCCCGATGAATAGGTGTAGCCTGTGCAGTCCTTGTCGACGAGCGCAGCGTAAAGTTTCATGTTGCTTGCAGGAGAACCTGATCCGGAGTGTCGGTAGGAGATGTCGATGTCATAAGTACCACCGCTTTGAGAGATGGATGCTGACATGCCGTAGTCATTGGTTGTTGGTGCCATACCGCCACCGGAGGAGAACAGAGAATCGTATGTATCATAGTTCGCAGATGCGCCGCCTTGGTTTTTGTCAGTTCGGTCACCAAAGTAGGCATCAGGTGCACCACCAGTGGACCAAGCCCAGTTGTATGGGGAAACTGCGCCAGCTCGTGCAGTGTCGGTGTCTCCATAGGAAGCAGACATGTAGGTGACGTAGACGTATTCGTCAGGATGGTTTCCTTTGATGGCGTGGTGTGCATCAGAGCCGCCACCCGTTTTGGAGCAGTGACCGCAGTTATCTGAAGAAAGGTATTGTCCGAACACGACGTGGCCGGGACTGGTTGCTTGGCTTGCCTGCTGAGTCATAGGTTCATCAGCGAGGGTATTATCATTCATTGCGGGGTTCATTTCTGAGGTAAATCCCGTCAGAACACTACCAACGAAAATTGTCACGATTATGAGGGCAAGAAGGCGAGCGGACATCTTCATGTTTTTTCACAGAACCCCGTCGGTATTAAAACCAACCCCTTTCAGGTTCTTCGCCGATACCTCATAATGAATGTACTCCGCTCAATTTTTAGATAAATTACGAACTCGCAATGAAATTAGTATTTGAACCCATTTTCGCCTGCGTTGGCCACGAAGGATTGAAGCCAAACATCGATTGGCCCCCCTATGGAGAACGAGTCCTGGGCTGTTTTGGTTGAACCAGAGGGGAAAGTCCACGTGGTCGAAATGACACCAGGAGTTCGTAAAATCAAGGGCCTCGGCGTCTTTGACCCTATCGAAACAATTGGCGATACACCGTATGGATCCTCGGTCGCTGTCGGCCAGAAGAACCTGACTCGAATGCCCCCTCGTCTCCCAGAATTGTCAAAAGGTATGCTTCGTCGTGCACAAACCATCAGTGCAAAGGATGCTGGGTACTTCATCGCCCGTTTGGGCATCGGCGCAGGAGATCGAATCCTTGAAGCCGGGCTCGGGAGCGCAGGCCTTTCGATGCACATTGCTCACACTCTTGGTCAAACCGGAATTCATGTGACGGTTGAACCACGCTCGGAACATGCAGAAGTGGGTTTGAAAAACATGCTGCGAGCCAAGCAAAGTTGGCCGGTGTTCCCTGAACACCATCACATCGAAGGCGCCATCGAAGAGGTCATGGATCAAGTGGCTGAACACGTTCAAGCCTTTGATGGAATCATCCTTGATCTCCCTCAACATCCATCCGCTATTGAAGCGGTTGCGCCGATGCTTGCAGTCGGTGGAAGAATTGCTTGTTACTGCCCGGTCACAAGCCAAGTTGAAGCAGCCTGGGAGTCTTGCGAAGCCGCTGGTCTCGAGGTCGAATGGGCTGGTGAATTGATGGAACGCCAATGGGGCAAAGCATCCAAAGGCGGTATGCGACCAGTCAACGGCCCTTTCGGCCACACGGCGTTCTTGTTAATCGCTCAACGCACTTCGGCTGAATGATGTTCATTCGATGACTCGAATCATCGTTTGACATTTTGGACATGTGAATCTAAACGGCGGTTCGCTGCTTCGCGGGACGCCGAGTCGTGCCTCGCATGAAGGGCAGCTGACTTTACCGGCTTCCATCCTGCACTCATTGTATCCAAGATCGGCTTGATCGCCCTTTTCTTCCGACAACACTTCTTCGGTCGTTTCTGAATCATCTTCATCAGTTTCGGAACCAGGACGGCGCACGTACAGTACCAAAGCGAGCAAGAGTGCAAAGCCCCATCCACCAAACAGTGCATTGAGCGTTGTTGATTGATCAAGTTGGAAGCCCAGTGGGAGCGTGACGCCTTGAGGCGGTTCAGCAGGCCCAGCGATCTTCACTGCAAACGCTGGTGATTGACTTGAGGCAGTGGTCGAGGTAGCGTCGATGGTGAACGTGGCTTTGATGAAGAGGTCAGCGACTTCTTTGGCTTGAACGTCAGAGGTAAGGGTGAGTTCATACTCGACGGTGGCGAAGGGGGCCAAAACGAACGAGGTGGTGGATTCATTGTCGATGTAACGGGACCATTGTGCAATCAACATTGCGGAGCCGTCGCCGCCGTAATCCACGACACCACTTACCTGAGTGTTGGCGAGGTTCGTCACCGTGACCACAATGGTGGTGCCACCCGAATAAGGAACGCCATAGGATTGGGCATTTGTTGTAATTGCGAGGATATTGTCAGCGTCCCAAGAGGGTTCAACTGTGTAAATCTCGGTGTAACTTTGAACATATTCTGATCGGGCTGAACTCGTGACTCGGAACTTCAATTCACCCAGCCCTGATTGAGCATCTTCGTTGATGAGGCACGACCATGCAACTGCTGACGATGAGGCCCCTGCCTCAAGGTTGAGCAACCCAGTAACCCCACAGTCCATGCCCACGGTGGTGAGCAAGAGTTGGTCCATACCGGTTCCAGTGTTCTGGACAACAACCGTACCACGAGTACTTTCCCCCGGTTGTGCGTGATCGTCGTCTGCAAGTACAGTGATTTCTGCACCAGCCACCTGTGGGCGAACCGTGATGTTGCGGTGATCTTCAACACCGCCATCGTTGCCAGATGAAGCTCGAAGCGCAATGGTTACGCCGTTTAGAGGAGCACCCGTAGCCATTTCTCGAACCGTCAAAACCACGGTGGAAGTGGCACCGGCCTCAATCGAAACAGAGGTTGTGGAAAGGCTGTAGGAAAACCAATTCATATCGCCATCGTCCACGATGTTGAATTGGATGATATCAGTCGATGTCCCGAGGTTCGTGACATCAAACATCACTGAAGCATTGTTGGAGGGACCCGCAACCACTGCATCGTTTGCGCTTGTGACAAGCACTGAAAAGCGATCTTGAATTTGTACATCGATGCTTTGGGTTGCCGTTGCTCCCGAACCACCGAACCCGAAGGTGATTGGATGGGTTGCTGGTTGTGCATTGTTAGCAAGGCTGAGGTTGAGATAGACCTCGGCTGAGGCGCCGACTTCCAACATCATCGATGTTTGGCTGATCTCGGCTTGCACAGAGGCAGGAAGGCCTGAAAGCGAGGCGACAACGGAAACGTTCCCAGTCCCCGTGTTGACCAATGTGAACATGGTTGAGCTCTCGCCACCAGGTTGAACCAAGATTCGACCATCCAGTGGACCAGACAGTTCGATCTTCGTGGTCGGGAGAACTTCGACATCAATCGAAGTTGTTGCCGTCACGCCACCTCTGACCACTTCGAACGATTGCGCAAAGAAGCCAACGACATCAGGCTGCGCTGTGGTTTCGAGGCTCCATATTCCGACGTCCCCAGCAGCAACAAGCACTTCGCTTTGGGAGGTGAGTTGCGTTGAAAGGTTTGAGTGTCCAAGGATTTGTAACACAAAGGTTCGTTCTTCACTGCCGTTGTTTGTCAAGTGAATTTCATAGGCTGTTGTTGTGCCAGGCGTGACCTCAATTGAGGCAACTGAACTGTCTAAATCAAACACAATGAGTTCATCCACCTGAAGGGTGAAAGTTGCACCCTCTGAGAAACGACCGAGGTTTTCGGGAGTCGAACCGCTGAGGTGGAAGTCGCATGAATCCGATGTGGTTGCTGTCGATTCAACATCGACTTGAATCGCCAAATCAATCACTGCGTTCGGGGCGAAGTCCAAAGTCGATGCACTTGGAAGGGAGAAGGTACACGGGCCGCCAACCTCCGACAAATTCCAATCATAGTCAACTTGAGCGTTTCCTGTGTTGGTCACCTGTACGGTTGTGCTGACGGTTGTCCCTGGAATGAAATCCGCCTCTTGGGCAAGCCAGACCAGACCGAGGTTGTGCTCCTCATCGACATGAACCACAATCAGCGTGGAGGTGCTGATGTTGCCCTGGGTCGAGCCAGCAAACAAGCGGAACCCGTAGTAATCTGGAACGACATCTGCTGGAACTGTCACTTGGAGCGTCGCTTGTTGTGATGAACCAGCACCCATGTTGTCGAATTGGTCATCAACCCATTGTACATTCCAGCCAGCAGGAATTCCGCCACCGAGACCGCGGGAAGAAGAAGCGGCCGTGATGCTTGAAGACCATGGATAATCAAGTTGAGAAGTTTCGTTGAACACCGTTGCTGCGGCCGCTTGTTGCAACTGAAGTTTGATGGTGCTGTTGAGAGCCACTGTGTCGTTTGAGCCGACTGGCGAAGTTCCCGTCATTGTCGCATGCAAAACGCAAGCGGCGAGGTAGCTACCAGCCAAGGATGGGTGGCTACCATCGCTGCCATAGAGATCGTAGAACAAGTTCCCGCTCATGGAAGCATTGACGCCACCAGCCATTACCTCATCGTGAATGTGTTTGAAAGCAAGTCCAACCGGTGCAACCCAAACCGTCGCACCAGTCGCCGTCATGTTGGATTGGTAGTCGAGGTAGCCGGAAGTCAAGCGGTCCTGCATAACGGTGAAGTTCGAGTAAAGCATTGGGTTCAATGGATCCCCATTACGCCGTCCCCAAGTCATGAACAGGACAGATTCTGAGCCTTCATCATCGATGGCTTGGGCGAGGTGAACTGCACCATCTTTGCTGGCAATCCAAGATGAAGTGGTGCGATTGAAACCTGGCACTTGGCTTTGATCTTGGAGAACGACATAGTCCCAATCGATGTTGGCATCTCGAAGCGTGGTGTTGGAAACATGCCCGGAGGTGTT
>Ga0115001_10002589_pt1 | contig 13840 bp, 19 predicted proteins | sample ArcticOcean_MG_C_12_FD_89869 | JGI IMG/M metagenome (GOLD analysis project Ga0115001, IMG submission 89869) | Marine microbial communities from western Arctic Ocean - ArcticOcean_MG_CB8_130 | ecosystem: Environmental > Aquatic > Marine > Oceanic | place: Arctic Ocean: Canada Basin | collected... | reverse complement strand
TGTGTTATATATTCGTTCTCCATGGATTCTGGCCCAGCCGTAATGGACCAATCACCATACGTACCCTCATCGTTAACAAAATCAAAAGGTATTTCATTTCTCCCTTGCCAAAAAGGAGTAGCTAGTACTGTGTGGATAAATTGTTCCTGACTAGATGGGTCGGGAGTACTGTACCAATACCACACACCCTCAGATATATGTAACCTCCAAATACCACTTTCAGTGTTAATCGTTCGTAGTTTTTTATTAGCCATAACATAGTTTTCTAATTCTACTTTAAAAGCTTCTAAATCTTTTAATCCTGGTTTAGGTTTTTCATACTTTGCATGAGCATCAACAAACGCACTAACTAATTCTCCTGGTAACATTGAGTAAATTGCACCTTCTGTTTGGTCACTTAATTTGTTGTCTGCTCTATCGTACCACTCTTCTGAACCATCCTTAAACTTTTTATATAATGCAATTTTATAGAAATCGCCAAGGTCTTGACTCTTATCTATTATATAAAATAAATTTCCTGTACTTGTGTAGTCTTTAAAATGTTTAGGGTAGTCTTTAGATGCTGTACACCATTTGGTTGATGAACCATAATAGCAAGAACCTTCATAGGTGTTTGGTTTAACCAACAACCATCTCTCATCTTCATATAATTTATCCACACCTTCTTTAGCTTCAGTTTCTTTTTCTTTTCTAGTTTGTATAGAATCTACTTCATCCATAACCCTTTCTAGTTGTGCTATATCCTCATAGGAATCTAGATTTTTTGGTGAGGTCACTAGACGTGGATTAGCAAACCCCAAATCCATCATAAGTACTGGGCTTAACCTATCTACATTCTTGTGAAATCTTTGTACTAGAGATGATATGTCGTTAGGTGATGTTCCTCTTTCTTCTGGGTTAACATACATTTTAACCATCCACATAAGATACTTGTTGTTACCTGAAGGGTCGTTCTGTGTAAAATGTTTTAACACTCCGTCTAAGTTGGTACCCACACCAATCCCTGCTTGGTTATTTGGTTCTGCAACAGGCCAATCCCCAACAGTTTTTTCAAAGTATTGTTGTGCGTCCTCTACCCTCCCTTCTAATAATATGTCTTTTAGTCCTAACATTAATTCATTCTATATATGTAATAATACTCATTATTGTAAACTACCTCACCTTCTTCACCATCATAACTTGAAATGGTTTGTCCTCTACCATCTGATGATATAACATCCTCTATAAACCCATCCTTATCTATAAAATTTTCCAGTTGTTCTTCCATACCAAAATCCCTTAACCAATTTAAAGGGTCATCTCTTACTTCCCCCATTCTACGGTCAACATATTCATTTTTAGCTTCTTGAGTCCACTCATAATAATCATCATCCTCCTCAATCTCTTCTATGGTTTCTTCCAACTCTTCTATTAAACCTCTTAACTCTTCTTCTTCAGTTGTGTCTTCTGTATCTTCCAACTGTTCTTGGTATTCACCTATCTCTTCTTTTAAACTATCTATTCTATCCTTACCTTCTTTTGTTAGTTCTCTATCATCGTCCTCATCAAGATAATCTTCTGGGGATTCATTCGCGTCTTCATAAAACACATCCTCAAAATAATCTGCAACCAAATTACCATCAATATGTGATTCTACGAAACTGGGGTTAAACCCTTGAAAACCTACATCATCAAGTAAATTATCTACCCTTTCGTAAGCATATTCATCAGCACCATCTTCAGTAGCTATTAAATATTCTGCTCCACCATATTCAAACTCAGCGTAGTCATCCGTATCATAACCAGTTGGGATTAGGTCGTAAACACTTTCAGCATTCTCTAAGTCGTCTTCTAAATTACCTAAATCTTCACCATACTCTTGTGCCTTTTCACCACTAGGGTCTTCAAGAACCTCTGGGTCGTTTTCCATCGTGTCCCTCATTTGTTCTATGTCGTATTCAATATCTACTTTTTTCTCCCCCTCCCATTCGTCTTCATCTATTAGATATTCTTTTAAGGCATTAGCTAAATCATAATCTTCCCATTCATTGTTTTCTTTTCTCACAATCGCCTCAGCATTTAAACGTCTCTGTCTTTGAGCTTCAGCTTGTCTTCTATCCCTTTGTTGTATTTCTCGTTCTACCTCACGTTGTTCCCTTTCTTTTTCTACTGCTTCAGCTCTTTTACCGTGCACACCCTTAAAATGTTGTCTAATAGAACCCATTAAAGATTCATTATCTTTAGCTTCTACCCCAATACCCGATATGTGCATTTTATCAGTAGCGTCCCAAAAATCTTCTTCACCTGATAATTTTTTATTTAAGGCTACTTTATAAAAAGGGTCTGATGATGGTTTGGTTTTATCTATTATATAGTACAGTTCTCCACTCTTTTTGTAGTTGGTGAAGTAGTCTCTATCGGTTTGTGCTGTACACCATTTTGTACCAGAACCATAATAGCAAGAAGCTTCTCTAGTTTCTGGTACTACCACAACATACCTATCACTTTCATACACCTTTTCAGAGTCTTCCCTAGTCGACACTTCTCTTCTTTGCTTACTATCTATAGCAACTAAAGCCTTAAATAACTCATCTAATGTACTATATTGGTATATATCTTTTTGGTCTAATCTATTTTTTACTCTTTCGAAATTACCAACTGCCTTTATAACTTCTTCAATACCTTCTTTATTTGATATGGGGACGTCTGGGTTGTCTAGTTTTGTCTTAACCCACCTATCCACCATCCATTCTAGGTATTTGTGGTTAGTTGCTATCTCCCCACTACCTTTTACAAGGTCATCAAACATATCCGAAGTTAAAATGCTCTGACTTGTTTGGTCAAAATACTTTTTTCTAACATCATCTACTCTATCTTCTACTATTAAATGCATTCTTTTTTAATATAAATATTTTTAAATATCTTTAAATACTTTACAGATAATATATATCTGATATATTTATATTATTATATAACAAACTAAAATAAAAAAATAAGATGATAAATAAAAATTTACCACACACACAGACTAAAGCTGGACTACAAATTACTTTTTGTGGTAAAGGTAGTTGTAAATGTCCAGGCATAGACATTAATAAAGATAATGACACTATTATTATAGGTGGTAAGGAAGAGGGTTTTACCAGGTTTACGAAAGAACAGTTTGAAATGTTTTTAGTGGAGGCAAAAAATGGTACCTTCGATGATTACCTAATTAATCTAAAGGGTGGGTTGTAATTGTAAAAATAAAAAACCTTCTGTAGCACAAAAGGAAGAGCAGAGTGAAAAGGTTAAAGAAGCTATGAAAGCTTTTTTAAAATTTAAATCTATTAGAAAAGAATTAAAAAAATCAGGTAACTCCTGATTTTTTTAACATAAATAACAAATAAAAACTAAAAAAGATGACAAAAAATTGTTACACTAGAGAGCAGATTGAAACTACAGTAAAAAGTAAGGGTTACAAATGGTTTGATGATTCAAACAATAAAGGGTATGATGTTAATATCGTAGGTGTTAGAAATGCGGAAACTAAAGATAGGGTAACAAATAAGTTTGACGACTGTGTTACTGTTTCATATAAAAAGAACGGTGAATGGAAATTCTTCTGTTTTGGAGCTACTACTGACCCTGGTGACGATTATATGGATAACCCAATAGTGGAGGATAAAGGTTGTGCTATTCTTAAAGAAGGTCAGTATAGGGGTTCACATAAGATTAGGTTACATGGTGGGAAGTACCCTGCGTTAGGACAAAAGAAAGATGTTACTGTTTATAGAGATAAAAATAAAGATGGTAAATACGACTTTGACGAATCTAAAGCTGATACTGGGTTATTTGGTATCAACATTCATAGGGCAACTTCAAGAGCTGGTAAGACCTCTACGTATGTAGATAAGTGGTCAGCTGGATGTCAAGTAATTGCTTCTAACGATGATTGGACTAGGTTCTTAAAGATATGTGAAAGAGCTAGGGAGATTCACGGTAATTCATTTAGTTACACATTACTTAATTCAAAAGATATTGTTTAAACTATAACAAATTTAATTTTTATTGTTAAAGAGGGTTTACCCCTCTTTTTCTTTTTCTTAAGTTTTTACCAAATTAAAAGAATATGAAAATAGTAACCCACAAATTTAGAATTAAAGAGGACCAGGTTTGTTATTTGGTTAACTTGGTTGATTATGGTGGTCGCCCATTAGAGAGTCATGTAGCTATGAATAATAAAGAAAAGTCTGATATATCTGAAGAATTAGCTAGGAAACATATATCCTGGTCTAAAACTCAAGAGTCTTGGTTGTCCCCAACAGTATTCCACAATTCTGGATTTTCCATAATAGAGTAATATGGAAAAAAACGAATTATATGAAAAATTAGACACAATAAAGTCTGACTTGAAAAAGTCTTATGATGTTGGTGATACTAAAAAAATAAATTACTACGTTAAGGAGTTAAACGAGTTATGGGAAAAAGCTAGTGTGGAGATGTTAAAAAACGCTGGGAAAGATGGTTACTTTAAACCTAAAAACCAAAACTAAACTTTATAAAACTGGATTATCCAAGTTTTTTTAACTAATTATTATCTATAATTAAAAAATAAAATATGATAAATATAAAAAATGAATTTAACAAGTACGCAACAAAGCACTTAGGTATAAGTTCACTAAAAATTAATGATTTCGATAATAGTATGACACCTTACATATTAGAAGAAAGGGAATTACGTGCCACTCAAATGGATATATTTTCTAGGTTAATGATGGAAAGAATAATTTGGTGTGCTGGACCTGTTGACGATAGGATGAGTACAATTGTTCAAGCACAATTAATGTTCCTGGACACCTTAAGTGATGAAGATGTTATTATGCATATTGACACACCTGGTGGTTCTGTAAAATCTGGGTTAAGTATCGTTGATGTTATGGATTACGTAAAGTGTGATGTGGCTACAATTAATACTGGTATGGCGGCTTCCATGGGTGCTGTTCTATTGGGTGCTGGTACAAAGGGGAAAAGAGCTAGTTTAAGATTTTCAAGAACCATGATTCACCAATCCTCTGGTGGTTCTGTCGGCAATATACAAGATGCTCGGATAGATTTTATGGAGTGGGAAAAAGTTAATAAGACATTATTTAATTTATTATCGAAATATTGTGGCAAGACACCTAAAAAAGTAATGGAGGACGCTTCTAGGGATAATTGGATGTCGGCTAAAGAATCTTTAAAATATGGTATAATAGACGAAATCGTAACTACAAGAAAATAATATTAAAATGATAATAGTACCAGTATTAAAAAATATAGATAAAGCGATTAAGAATTTTAGGTATAAACTTAAAAGAACTCAAGTTATTAAAAAAATTAGAGAAAATAGGTATTATATTAAGAAAAATCAAAAAAGTAGGAATGAGATGGAGAAGGCTGTAGATAGGGAAAGATGGAATTTAGAAAATGAGGATTAGTCCTCATTTTTTATTAATCAATATCAATAACATCTTCCATTTTTTCTATTTTTTTCCAAACATCAATTTCTGGTATCATAGCTAAGTTTCTAAATTCGTCATTTTCAGCATCTATCACCCACCTAACAAGAATTTTAGGTTCACCACTAGGTACTTTTTCAAAACCAACAACAATACCTCTAGTTAATGGTGGTATAGGTGACCATGGGTCGTCCATATGTATTAATTGGATTACGTCACCATCTTCTAGTGGTTGGTTATACCTTTTATTTTTGTGTTCACTTAATGTTTTGGTAAGATTACTTTTTTGTTCGTCAGATAATTTATCAATTTTCTGTCTATATTCCAAATAGTCATGTATAATATCTTCTACTGGTTTTTTTTCTAGTTTAGCTTTTCTATTAAACCCAGCCTTCTGAGCTCTTACTTCGTGTGGTTGCATATAATAATCATAAGGAGATAAGTTATCGGGAGATTCAATATCACCACCTTCTGTCGCGTCTATAACATGTTCAATCTCATGACGTACATAATCATTTAAAACCATTTGTACATCCTCATAGTCTTTATCTGAAAATTCTGGCCCTAATGTTAAAGTTATATATATCTCATCATCGTAGTCCCCACCCATTTCAGCATCTACAATGAATGGTTCTTTTAGAGATTCGTAACCCACTATGTTAACATACACATTAAATTCTAACTCACCAAACTCATACATATCACCATCTACACCTGAGAAATAATCTGGTAACTGATAGAACTCCTCATCGGAGTTTGGTTCTTTAATTATTTTTAAAATGTCTTTAACGACTTTTCTGGTAGCTTGTTCTCCTTTCTTTTGGTTTCTGTTGGTTTCCGCCAAATACTCTTGCCCAGACTTAGGACCAAATTCAGTATCGAACTTACTACCAGTACTAAACTCCACCATTTGTAAAATTCCTTCTACTTGTCCGTAACCGGGGTAATTGTTAATATCACTAGGGTCTTCTAAAATCTGTTCTAAAATATCTTCGTTATTCCAAACCCAAGGTCCTGGGAATTGTTTTTTAAACCTACCTACTATCCTTAACAACCTACCCTTAGTTAAATTTTCTTTATTTTGGTGGAATTGGTTGATTATCTTAATTATATATTCTAAATCCACACCTAGGAAAAAACCCATTTTTACTTGGTTGACCATCCAGTCCAGGTAGTTATACCCACTTGATGGGTCTTCTATAGCTAAATCAATTATCAACTCTGGTGATATTTTTTTATAGTCTTTTTCATACTTGTCCAGAACTCTTCTTAACTCATCTTTTTTTTCTGAATGTTCTTTTATAATTTCTTGGTCATCTTTAGGTGTGTTTCTTTTTAATCTACCAATCAACCTATCAAACACATTTTTACCATAAAAAATACCTACTGAGGTTAGAATTGATTTTAAGTATATACCCAAGGTTACGATGTCAAAACCCTCTTTACTTATTAGTGTTTGTACTGTCTCTAGTATTGGAATTAGTAGATATACATAACCTATTAGTTCAGCTAAAGAACTGATGGTATGTCCAGCCTTCTTACCAACTTCTATAGCTATATTTTCAAAATCTTTTAGGGTTTCTACGGTTTCAGATAGGTATTTACCCAAACCTTTTTCTTTCACAAAATCACGAATTTTTTTTACATCGTCTATCACGTTTATGGATAGGTATGATAACGCTGCTAAAAATATTAGTATTATTTCGTGTTCGGATAGTGTTGGGTATCTACCATACAATAGTTCTTGTATGGTTTCATATAAACCAGTAATACCAAAACCAAATGTTCCGACAAACTTAATTTGGGTTTTTAAGTCGTCTAAGGTTTTTTGGAATAGGTTATTACTTTCTTGTTCGGTTAATGAGTACATAGATTTTTAATTCTATATATAAATATATTAATTTTGTAAGTCGGTCATGATGTGTTGTAGACATTCATCCACACCATCAAAATCTCTATCTGGAGCTAGAACTCTACCACTCTCATCTTTTGTGTCGACCATTAATACTGTGGGTACGTACTTCACCCCACTATGTTCAGATATTACACCCCAATCATCTTTATTATCATCAATATCTTTAACTGAATAATCAATACCTTCTGATTGTAACATATTTTTTAACTCGTCACAATAAGGACACCCATTTTGTGAATAAATAACTATTTTTTTCATTTTTTTATTGTTTTATTTTTAACTAGGAACCCGATTGATTTTTTTTCATTTTTATTATTCGGTTGTTCATTGTAATAATAAATATCAGCTAAACTCATTGGTTTGTCAACATTTACCTTAACTCCCGTTTTTTTTAATAATATATTACTTTTTTCAATACTTAACTTCTCAAATTTATAATCAGTTATTAACCTACCTTTCCTTAATAAAGCTTTGTCTATTTGGGTTCTTTCCGTATTAAATGTTGCTATTATTTGAATTTTTAGACACTCCCCTAAAATACCGTCTGTTAAATTTAGGATGTTAGATACAGAGTTTCCATTCCCAGTTACATTTCTATCTTTAATGACAGTCTCAGCATCTTCTATTATTAAAATACTATCTGGGTATTTCATTAAAAATGGGATAAAAGCTGGGTCCGCTATCGCTCCCGTCATCATTGGTGGTACAAATATAATTTGTTTATCCACCTTATCAGCTAAATGTTTGATATATGTTGTTTTACCTGTACCCGGTTCACCATGTAATAGAATCAACCCCTTTTTATTCTTGGTTGATAGGTGTTTAATAATTTTCTTATCTACCTCTAAAAAATCATTATTATAATTTTCTTTTATACTAAAATCATCACCAGCTGTTAATTTAAAATCTTTTAAAGTTAAACCGAACTCATCTTTAACTATTAAACCAATCTCCCTTAATTTGTTATCACTAACAAAATCCTCTAAAATTTTGATTAGTGGTTCTATCTCACTTTTTTTACTATAAAGTAACATTGACCTACATGGTTCTTCATCACTATGGTGAGAAACATGTAAAAGATACTTTACCTGGTTATTTGTTTTTGGGTTTAATTCTGTTGGCTTAAAGACCAATTCTGATTTGTGGTATCTATCTTTTTTACCGTTAAAAGTGTGTGTACCATGGTCGTGTATTAATTCTAAAAAACTAAGTCTTTTTAGTTTTTCTATTAGTTGTTCAGAAAAACCGTCTTTGAATTCTAAGACTTTAGGTATCGTGTTATATTCCATTAGGAAATAGTTAGCTAATGGGAAGTTTCCTCCGTATGTTGATTCGTATAGTTGTATTTTGGTTTCTTTAATATTCATATTCGACTATACGTAAGATTCGGCTAATTCCCATAAATTTTTATTCACATCTATTTTCCTATCGATATTAATTATAGGTCTTAATTTTTGTATTTTTTCTTTCTTATTGTTAAAAACCAAACCACCCTTAATTAGTTTTTCTTGTATTACGTTATAAATTTTCCAAACTGAGTTACCTTTATCACCAACTCTAATAGATTGTAACATATCCTCAACATCCAACATATCATTACCTTTTGGCCATCTAGTTAACATAGCTTTTTTTGTGAAAGTTATTTTTTCTTTTTCAGAAAGTTCCTTAGAATCCATAGCTTTAATGTTATTAATTATGATTGGCAGTTTATCAACCATACTATTTGTAACTTTACTTAATTCGTCTATGTTATACCATTGGTGTTTTATTTTAACTTGGCTGAAGGTTTTGTCCGCTATGATAAGTCCGTTTGAACAGACTAGACGAAAAACACCCGCGTGTAGGTTAAATGAATTTCTACCATCATGAGAATTTGTAAGGATTATTTCAGGTATAGAATCACCTAGTTGTGTTATGGATTTATTTCTAAACCTTATCAAATGTTTGGTGAACATAGCATCTTTGGTTGTTCTAGATTTTCTTTGTGAGACTTCGTATGGTGCCCAACCTAACTTATCCAAATCTTTTAGTATTCTGGTTGTGGGTATAAAACTATATTTGTTAGATACTTTATAAGATGGTTGTGTTGTGAATATAGAAGGAGCTTGTTCTTTCATTTCCTTTTCTGTTAATTGGGTTTGGGTTGTTTTTATCATATCTAATTTATTTTAAAGTGTTTTAATTGTACTACAAATATAGTAAAATAAATTGGTATTTCAAATCTAAACATTAAACATTTCTTTTATTATTTGAATTTGGTTTTTCCCATCTCTATACCTTACTTTTTTTGTAAAGTTGGTTAGTAGTAGTCCAATGACAATTAAGGAGGTGGATATTACGTTAGTTATAAAAAATGTTAGTCTGGTTACCATATCCCCAGTAAATAACCACCACATTGAGAATAATGTATATGTTAGTGGTAGTGCTATCGCACTAATAATTAAAATGATTGCTCCCCATATTTTAAGTTTATTCATCATCTACTTTAAGTTTTATTCTTATATTATCACCGTAAAGTGCTTTATCTAAATCTATATTGATATTATATTCTTCGGCGACTATTTTTACTGCTTTTACAATTCTTTCTGTATCGTGGTCCTCTCGTAATAATTGGTCCGCATAACTATTGGTAAAACTATCCTCTGTAATCGGGTATGGTGGTACGGTAATATGGATACCATCCTCCCTACAGTGAATGTTAACACCTAAATCTTTTTCTTTTAGGTTTTTTTCTAGAACTTCTCTAAAATATTTATTTTTATATTTCATATTAATAATTTATTCTTATTCCAAACCACCAAAGGTCTATTCTTATAAACCAGGTTCCATTATGTTTTCCAAAACCAAATCGTAACATACGATTCTGATTATCTAAATTTATTTTATTAAACATTTCTACCATTTTCAAATACATGTTTTACTACTGGGAATCTTAGTGAGTGACACCCATCTTGATTGGTTGTCTCTTCGAAATATTGGACGGTTATGGTCTTACCGATTATTAATTCGGGGTTTTTGAAGTACATTCTTCTTTCTTCTTGGTTAAATCCTGACCCAACACCCACATCACAACCTTTGTGTTCTATCACCACATTACTTAACATTTCTTCCTCAACTTCTAACCCACCTACAATTACTCTATGTGTTGAGTTTTCAATTGATTTTACAATATATTCGGCATCGAAAAACTTTTTAACCTTAAGTAAGTTTTTGGTTCGTTTACCTTCATACCCCGTATTCTTTCTTAACATGACACCTTCATAACCTTGGTATTCAGCCTCATCAATCATATCTGATAAAGATTCGTCATCCTCCATGCCATATTGTTCTAACACCTCTAAAGTAGTATCAACACCCCAGGATTGAGTGATTAACTCACTAAGTCTATCTGATAATTTTCTGGACCCTACTTTATTATCAAATTCTTCTAATGTTAAATAATCAAATACAATATATTTAGGGTTGTATATGGTATGATTCTTTCTTTTAATTTGTTTCATGATTCCTTGGAAGTCTTCATTTCCCCTTTCATCCATCATACAAATCTCCCCATCTAAAATAAAGTCACCTGGCATTTTACACACATCGTCCAACACCTTTTGTAACGTTTCAAACTCCTTACCTTGTCTAGAATAAGCATTTATGTTAGTACCTTCTTTTCTAATAATACATCTAACACCATCTAACTTTCTACTACCCAACCATTGTTCATTTTCAAAGTCACAAAACTTAGGTTCGTATTTATTTGCTAAAGCAACCTTAAATGTGGGTATACACCCAGGGATTGCTTTATTAATTAGGTCAGCCCCAGTTCTTGTTTTTAAGTTCTTATCTATAAGTGAATAAATTAATTCCCCATACTCTGGGTAGTTGTTTACTAGTCCGTTAATGTATGAGATTGCGTCATGACCTGTCCAAACTCTATTGCTTAGATTATGTAGTAACATTTCAACACCACCTAAGTAGTGTTTATTTACTAATTTTTTATTCTTTTTACAGGTCTTACTAGTTACATAGAATTGTTTAAAGGGGGAGTATGTAGTTTCTAAGATATCACAAATATACCCATCTTCCTTATAATTTTTAAGGATTTCAATCTTTTCATTTGTAGCGTTGGTGGACTTTAGTTCGTCTACCATTCCTTGTATTTTTTTTAGTTTTTCCATATTTATTTATTTTTTAATTGACTATCCCAGGTTAATATCTTTATTCGTTCTTTAGTTATCTCTTTGATAATTAATTTTCTTATTTGGTCTCTGATAATACTACTGTGTATCCATTTTTCTAACATTATATCTATTTCTTTCATGTATTTTATTTTTTGAATGTGTAAGAAATACCTAATATTAATGAGTATCTAAGTGTGTATGTTGTTGAGAATTCGTATTTGTTTGTTCTGTAAGCTATCTTGATTCTCCTTTGTCTAAAGTCTCTATTTTTGTTGGGGTTCGTAACAACTACGTCAGGTCGGTAGTGGTAGGCATCAATTAGGTACCCATATAATGTACCCTTATTTAACTTAGTTAGTGGTATACCCACACCATATGAAAATAAATACTCATCTTTTTTATCCTCTAAAAATGAATAACCAACCGCTAGGTAATGTAGAATGTGGTATTCAGAAGATATCCTTTGAGGTATGGTGACGTTTGGGTTGATTAACCCCCTACCTTGAATTGGTATGCCAAATTCTAAACCGTACATAATACTCGTAGTTGTAAAACTTTCTTCATTGATGGGTGTTATGTTGGTGGTTGTGTCTTGTGCATTTACCACACCACATCCTAATATGAGTAATAAGAATGTTAAATATCCTATCAGTAATTTTGTGGTTGTATCTATTCTTTCCATAATTTTATCGTATATAATTTGTGTGTTAGTAAAAAATGTAATTGTAAAACAAGTGGATGTGTTCTGCAGTACTTGGAACGGCCTTCCAAGGTCTTTTGCCGACTGACTATTTACACCCCCTTGTATGACACAAAGATAAGAAAATTTAAATTAATGGCCAAACTATTTTAGATAGAAAGGCAAAATACAGTAACCATTAGTATGACGTACAGGATTGGGCTAATGTCTATTTTTGGTTGTTTTGTTCCCATAATAATAAGTAATGATTTTTAATTAAAAGAGGTTGTTTTAATATTATATTATTGTTAAGAAATTGTTACGGTTATTCCTAGTGAATAACAAAGGGTAGAAGTGATAATTCCTTTGCTTTGGACTCAACCATAATATCAACACTGTTACCGTAGGTATTGGGTAGTTCATTTATGTAGTCGGAATGAGCCTGAGGTTTTACTTTTTCATTACTTTCGTGTATTGATTTAGATTCTGAATAGTGTACGACTGGTTTGATTCCATCTGGCCATGTTGTTATGGCTAACTCCAAAGCTTCTTGTTCTGACAAGTCTCCAGTACAGAATTGGTGGTGGTGGTAGTCAAAAACTATAGGTATTCCAGTTCTTTTGTGTATATACATTAAGTCTTTTACTGAATACATACTTGCCTTGTCATCGTTCTCCACTGTTAATCTAGTTTTAACAGATTCGGGTAATAATTCAAAATTTTCACAGAACCTATTTAAAGCGGAGGCTTTATCACCATACACACCATTACAATGTATATTAATTTTATTATAAGGTGTTCTATCTAACCCAAGTAAGTCAAAGACTTTACCATGATTAGTTAAGTCAGTAATTGTGTTTTTAACTACATGTTCTCTAGGTGATACTAATACGTTAAATGGTCCTGGGTGTGAGGTTATTCTTATATTATTTTTTTTAGCGTAATTACCACAACCACTTAGTATTGTTTTAATTCTGTGGTATTGTGGTAGGTCTTCTATGTCATACTCTGAAGCCCATGGAAATATACCTGAAGATAACCTAAAGAATTTAATACCATTTTCTTTATTCCATTTTAAAATTTCAAATAAGTCTCTACAATTTAATAAAGCTAGTTCACCAGCATACTCTGGTCCTTTGGCCAAAAAAGTTTTCTTAATCATTGACCTATTGGTTGTGACTTTTGGTTTCTCTTCCCCAAGTGTCATATTTATACACGCATATCCTAAATTCATATTACAAAGGTACAAAAAAAAACCGAAAGTTTTTAGTTTTCGGTTAACATTATATTTTGTTTTTTACTATCCATAATTATTTTTTCGTCACCGTTGACGACTATCACTTCTCCTTCCGTTTCTATCCAGACCTTCGCACCACAACTAAGTGGTTTGTCTGGTGAATAAATTACTTTACACGGACCATTAATTATCACCTCATGACCATAATTATTTTCCTTATAGGTCTTTGCTGTTATAACTGGCTCTCGTTCACCGGTCTTTGAGTTACGTCTAATTACGTGTTGGTTAACGTGTATTCTTTTTTTCACCCTATTGTTGTTTTATTTCTGGTTCACAATCGCAAGGAGTTGTATGTCCACAGTAGTATTTATTTCCTGATAT
>Ga0115001_10002581_pt1 | contig 13855 bp, 18 predicted proteins | sample ArcticOcean_MG_C_12_FD_89869 | JGI IMG/M metagenome (GOLD analysis project Ga0115001, IMG submission 89869) | Marine microbial communities from western Arctic Ocean - ArcticOcean_MG_CB8_130 | ecosystem: Environmental > Aquatic > Marine > Oceanic | place: Arctic Ocean: Canada Basin | collected... | reverse complement strand
ACAATCTAATTATTGCTATACCTGAGGGGCCACGACCTGAAGAGAGTGCATAAATATTCATTTGTACATTATTAATAACACGAAAGATGAGGGTGAGAATTTAAAACTAACTAGTCTTATTCATGGAGTCAAAAAAATCAGCATTGTTCTTTGTGTTTTTAAGTTTTGAAATTAAAAACTCTATACCATCCATGGTACCCATTGGACTTATAATCCGTCTTAAAACATTCATTTTAGAAAGATCATCTTTTTGAAAAAGGAGTTCCTCTCGTCTTGTACCAGATCTCGTAATATCAAGTGCAGGATAAATACGTTTGTCTGCAACTTTTCTATCAAGAATTAATTCACAATTACCAGTTCCTTTAAACTCTTCAAAAATAACCTCATCCATTCTTGAGCCTGTATCAACAAGTGCAGTAGAAATAATAGTTAATGAACCACCTTCTTCAATATTTCGTGCCGCACCAAAAAATCTTTTTGGTCTTTGAAGTGCGTTAGCGTCAACACCTCCGGTTAAAACTTTTCCCGAACTTGGTATAACTGCATTGTAAGCTCTTCCTAATCTTGTGATAGAATCTAATAAAATTACTACATCTTTTTTATGCTCTACAAGTCTTTTTGCTTTTTCAATAACCATCTCTGCTACAGCTACATGCCGAGATGCGGGTTCATCAAAAGTAGAACTCACAACTTCGCCTTTAACAGATCTTTGCATGTCTGTTACTTCTTCTGGCCTTTCGTCAATTAGCAGCACCATCAAATAGCATTCTGGGTGGTTAGTAGTAATTGATTGAGCTATATTTTGTAAAATAATAGTTTTTCCTGCGCGGGGAGGTGACACAATTAATGCTCTTTGACCTTTTCCAATAGGACTAACAAGATCAATTAGTCTCGCAGTGTTGTCAGGTTTTTTTTCAACTTTTTCAGACTCTACCTCTAAAGTAATTCTTTCGTTGGGATAAAGTGGTGTTAAATTATCAAAAGCAATTTTGTTTCTTCCCTTTTCTGGTTCTTCAAAATTAATTTTATTAACTTGAAGTAATGCAAAATATCTTTCTGCATCTTTGGGTGATCTAATTTCTCCCTCAACGGTATCTCCAGTTCTTAAACCAAATCTCCTAATTTGACTCGGGCTAACATAAATATCATCTGGTCCTGGAAGATAATTAGATTCCATAGCTCTCAAAAAACCAAAACCATCTGGCAACAGCTCTAGAACACCTTGGCCTGTAATTTGTTCATTTTTCTCCGCAAGTTTTTTTAATATAGCGAAAAGAATTTCTTGTTTTCTTAAAGTGCTTGGATTTTCTATACCAAGTTTTTCAGCTTGTGCAATAAGGTCTGCAGGATTCTGTTTTTTTAGCTCTTGTAGGTTCATTGGATTGTTTTGTTAATGAGGTAAGTAACAATAAATATAGGTGTTTTAAATAAGAATTCAAGCCTTATATTGGCTTAAAAACAACAACAAAAATAATGCCAATTAAAAGCAAAGTAGGAACTTCGTTAATTATTCTATAAAATTTAGGGGAATATTTACTGTCATTGTGATTAAAATTCTTGAGACAATAAAAAAGGAAAAAATGATAACCGGTAAGAAGCAACACCATGCCTAATTTCAGCCGAAGCCAAAGCTGGCTGAAGCTTTCAATTCCTATAGAATGAATTAATAAAATACCAAAAAACCAAGACAGGATCATCGCTGGATTCATAATGTAAAAAAAAAGTTTTTTTTCCATTATTTTGAAAGTTTCTTTTTTACCTTCGTTGTTAGTAGTCTCTGCGTGATAAACAAATATTCTTGGAAGATAAAGCAGACCAACCATCCAAGAAATTACTGCGATTAAATGTAATGATTTAAATAGCAGATAATAATTCATTTTTTAGAATTTTTGCAATCTTGGGCATTTTTTATACTTTTCTGGACATTTTATTGATGATGTAAAACGATTGCCGCTGCTTGCTGCGAGTATACTGTGTTTTAAGGATTTGATAAAATCTCGATTGGCTGCAACTGCTGGCACACGCAGATAATCTTTTGATCCGTTTTCGGTGGCTAATTTTTTATATTCAATATCTAGTTCAACTAAAGTTTCTGAGTGTTCAGAAACAAAGGCTACAGGAACGACAACTATAATCTTGTTTTTTTGAGCCTCATTCTTAATGACTGTATCCGTCGATGGTCCAATCCATTTCAGGGGACCAACACGGCTTTGATAGCTTAAAATGTAATTTAAATTTTTTATCGATAGTTTTTTAACTAATTCACTCACTGTTTTTTCAACTTGCCACTGGTAAGGGTCGCCTTGCTTAATTTTATTTTCTGGCAAACCGTGAGCTGAAAAAATTAAAATTGTTTCATTTAAATTTCTTGTGTTAATTTGTTTTTTTATTAAGTTGGCATAAGATAAAATAAAATCTTTTTCTGTTGGATAGCAACAAACAATCTTTGTATCTGTTGTAAGGTTTTCCTTTTTACAAACATCTAACCACTCTTTAATTGAAGATCCAGAAGTTGCATCCGAATATTGTGGATACAAGGGAAGAAGGATAATTTGCTTAGGATTAAAATTTATAACATCTTTAATAACTTTATCTGCTCTTGGGTTCCAGCATCGCATTACTATAAAACACCTGTAATCATCCGATTCATGTGCAAGGCTTTTTTCTATTGCTTCTGCTTGGGCCTTTGTTTCTTGTAATATCGGTGACTTGCCACCCATTTCTTCATAAATTGCTTTTGCAATAGGCGTTCTACGTTTTGAAATGATTTTTGCCAGCGGATATCTGAGTATGCCTGGCAAACTAATAATTGCTGGATCGTTAAATAGGTTAAATAAAAAAGGCTCAACCGCATCTAGGCTGTCAGGGCCGCCTAAGTTAAATAAAATTATAGCTTTCTTCATTTAAAACTATTAACTCTTTTTACGACTTTTTGTAAGATGTGCGGGTTTGTTTTTGGCAAAAGGCCGTGCCCAAGGTTAAAAATGTATGGATGGTTTTTGAAAACATTTAAATATTTGTCTACTTCTTTAAATATTTCGACTTCCTTTTTAAACAAAATTCTTGGGTTCATGCCCCCTTGCAAGCAAAAATTTTTTAAATTATTTTTAGCCCACACCGGATCTATGTTGTAGTCTAGGTTTAGACAATCAGGGTTAACTTTTTCAGCAAAATTCTTATAATTAGTTTTAATTCCTCTCGGAAAACAAATGGTTGGAATTTTTTTTTTTTTACAAAAATCTACGATTTTTCTGTTAGGTTCGTAACAATAGTTAAAAAGTTTATTTTTTGGCACTAAGCCAGCCCAGGAATCAAATATTTGAACAACATCGGCCCCAGCTTTGTGTTGGTTAATTATGTGTGCACACAAATAATCAATAAGCGTTTCTAACACTATCTTTATTTCTTTTTCTTTTTTTTTGAACTTATCTTTGTTGATTTGATCCTTACCTTTTTTTAAACCAAACATATAAACAGCAAGAGTCCACGGTGCTCCAATAAATGAAATTAATGATTTGCTTTTGTTTAGTTTTTTTCTAGTAAGTTTAATAGCTTCATAAACTGGATTTAATTTATAGATAAATTTTTTTTTGTCATTTTTTAAAAAATGCTTTAGATCAAAAGATGATAGATCAGGTCCTTTATTTTTTTTAAATTCAACTTTTTGTCCAAGTGCGTATGGAACCATTAAAATATCAGAGAAAATAATAGCTGCGTCTAAATTAAATCTACTTAGTGGTTGTAGAGTAATTTTTGAACTTAAATTGCTATTTAAACAAAGTTTAATAAAATCTTTATTTTTGGATCTGATTTTTCGAAATTCAGGAAGATATCGACCTGCTTGTCTCATAAACCAAATCGGAACACAAGAGTGATCTTTCTTTAATATACAGTTTGTTAATCTAGTCATTAATATAATAATATATTTAAAAGTATATTATTTGATATAGGTCATGTTGGTTGGTTAAATAACTACTTATACATAGTTTTTAACAGATTGTTTCAAAACCTGATTTAAAAAAACCCTATTAATTTTATAAATTTTAAAATTACCAATATCTTAATAAAACTTATTTTTTATTATTAACAACCAATAAAATGTTAAGAACATGTGAGTTGTTGTTAATTTATTTTTTTAAACAAAAGATGAAATGTATAAAACTAAGTTATAAATAAATTATTAACAGAGTTGCATATGAGACAAAAACACCAAATTTATCTAATTTCTGACTCAACGGGTGAAACACTTGACAGAATGTTTCTCGCCATACAATCTCAATTTTCTGACTTTGATTATGAAAAAAAAGAGTTTGTTTTTGTTAGAACCGAGAAACAACTTAATAAAATTATTAAAGAATGTGAAAGAAAAACAAATGTTATTATTTTATATACGATTGTTGAAACTAAATTAGCAAAGTATTTATCTCAAATATGCGAGCAACAAAAAATACCTTGTTTTGGAATTTTGGGCAATTTAATATTAAATTTTTCTAAACTGCTTAATAAAAAAGCTACTCACACACCAAGTGCTCAACACGTATTAGATGAAGACTACTATAAAAGAATCGAGGCCATTCAATTTACTATGGCCCATGATGACGGCATGAGGACAGAGGACATAAAAAATTCTGATATTGTTCTTCTGGGAGTAAGTCGAACTAGTAAAACACCAACATCTATTTATTTAGCCAATCGTGGTTACAAAACTTTAAATATACCGCTTGTTGGCGATCAAACAATTCCAATTTTTTTAAAAGAAGAGAGTAATAAACTTTGTGTAGTTGGCTTGGTGGTGGAGGCATCTAGGCTGTCTGATATTCGTACAAATAGACTTGAAATTATGAAAGAAATTAACATTCCTAATTATTCCAATTTAGAGTTTGTTCAACAGGAACTCGAAAATTCAAAAAAATTATTTAAAAAATATAACTGGCCAATTATTGACGTTACACGAAAATCAGTTGAAGAAACAGCAGCATCTGTCATAAAAATCTGTGAAATTAAAAAAAGGCAAAAGCTGTGAAAATAATTTTAGCATCAAAAAGTGGAGTTAGAAAAAAAATTTTAGAACAAAATAATTTTGATTGTTATGTTGTGCCTTCAAACGTAGATGAAGATCAAGTTAAAGATTCACTGTTGGCAGCAGGAGCAAACCCATCACTAGTTTCAAAAAATTTGGCAGAATTAAAATCTATAAAGGTAAGTAGCAAATACCCAGATCAAATGGTCCTAGGAGCAGATAGTGTTGTGAGCTTAAACAACATATTAATTAATAAACCAAAATCAAGAGAAGAGGCGCTAGCAACATTGAAAAAACTTAATGGCTCAATTCATTTCTTAATTACATCTGTTTGCATTTCCAAAAATGGTGCAATGATATGGAATCTTACTGACCAGTCAGAACTAAAAATGAAAAAGCTTTCAGAAGAGCAGCTTGCTTCGTACTTAAAAAAAATAAGCACCAAGACCCTATTAGCCTATGGAGTATATCAAATAGAAGCAGGCGGTCTAGAGCTCTTTGACTCCATAAAAGGAGATCGTGATTCAATCATGGGACTGCCCATTAAACAGATAATCGATTATATTAAACTTAACATATGATAGAAAAAAAATATGGCATAATAGGCAATCCGCTTTCCCACTCCCTTTCTCCAAAACTTCATAATTTTTGGTTTAAAAAAAACAACATAAAAGCTAATTATTCTTTGAATGAAATTGAAAAAAAAAAAATTAAGGATATTATTAATAAAATTAGGGCTCAAGAATTTCATGGAATAAATGTAACCACACCATACAAACAAGAGGTAATTCCTTATTTAGATGTGATTGTTAATGATGCTAAAAAAACCTCGTCAGTAAACACTATTTATCTTAACGGTGAGAATAAAATTATTGGAGAAAATACTGATGTATATGGGTTTGAAGAATCTTTTTTGAATAAGTTAGAGGTTGAAAAATTAGGTGAAAAAAATTTTTTGATATTAGGAGCTGGCGGGGTAACGCCATCCATAATTTATGCATTAAAAAAAAAAAAAGTTACAAAATTATTTCTTAGCAACCGGACGCAACAAAAGGCTGAAGCTATAAAAAAATTGTTTCCATTTATTGAAATTATTTCGTGGGAAAATATTTATCAGAAAACAGTGGAAATGGATATAATCATAAACGCAACCTCTTTAGGCATGAAAAATAATTTTGACTTTGAGACTTTAATTAAAAAATTTAAGTCAAGTTTAGTTTATTATGATGTAATTTATAATCCTCTAGAGACAAAGATGTTAAAAAATTTCAAAGAGCACAAAATTAAAACCTTTAACGGCTTAGAAATGTTTCTTTTTCAAGCGCAAAAATCATTTTCCCTTTGGAATAAAATCATTCCGAATGTAGATGATGAGTTAAAAAAAGAAATAGTGTCGAATTTAAAAAAATAATGACCATTATAGGAATTACAGGATCTATAGCGTCAGGCAAAACAACAGTTGCTCGTTTAATGGCCGGTAACGAATACCCATTATTTAGTGCGGATAATATTGTTTTTAATCTTTATAAAAACAAAAATTTTATTAAAGTTTTAATTAAAAAATTTAAAATAAATAGAAATGAGAAAATTAAAGACCAAATCAAATTAGCTTTGAATAAAAATAAAAAAAATATTTACAAACTTGAAAAAATCATCCATCCACTAGTAAGAAAAGAAATGAAAATTTTTTTAAAGAAAAAAAAAAAATTTTTAATTTTAGAAATACCCTTGTTAGCTGAAAGTAAGTTGAATAAATATTTTGATAAAACAATTTTTGTAGATGCAAAAAAAAAAATTAGGTTAAAAAGGTATCTAAAAAGAAGTGGAAACAAAAAAACATTCAATTTATTAAATAGTAGACAATTATCACCTATTATTAAAAAAAAGATGTGTGATTATACAATTAATAATAATTTTTCTTTAGTAATTTTAAAAAAAAATGTTAAAAATTTTATTAAAAACCATGAATGAAATATTTCTAGACACGGAAACAACAGGCCTATCAGCAAACGATGGACATAAAATAGTAGAAGTAGCCTGCATCGAAACAAGCGATTTAACACCAACAAAAAAAATTTTTCACAAGATAATAAATCCTCAAAGAGATGTGCCTGAGGAAGCTTTCAAAATTCACGGTTTTTCTTCAAATTTTTTAAAAGATAAAGTAATTTTTAAAAATATAGCAGATGATTTTTTGGAATTTATAAAAGATAAAAAAATAATAATACATAATGCTTCTTTTGATGTTGGATTTTTAAATTATGAATTGAAGTTGATTAGAAGAAATGAAATTAAAAAAGATAATATTGTCGATAGTCTTGAAGTGGCAAGAAATAAATTTCCAGGATCCTCCAATTCTCTTGATGCTCTTTGTAGAAGATTTAATATAGATTTATCTCGTAGAAAAAAACATAACGCACTCTTGGACTGTGAGCTTTTACGTGAAGTTTATATAAATTTATTAGATGCTAAAGAACCAAAACTTATTTTTTCTAATAATAATCCCTCAATAAATTCAGAGAATAAAGAAAATATAAAAAAAGATTACTGTAAAATAGTTATTAAGCCAACAGAGGAAGAATTAAAATTACACAAAGATTTTCTGAAAAAAGAACTTAAAAAAAATTATTATTGAATAGTTCTTTTTAAATAAAGTTCTTTAAAGTTGATACTCTCTTCAATTTTAATTTTTTTAAAACCAGATTTTTCAAATAATAATACAAACAAACTTCTAATATCAGGATAAATTTCATTAGGAACTTTAATCAAAATAATTTCTTCTAGCGATCGTTTATTTGTTAGATCACCATCAATTTCAACAATAGTAGCAAAAACTATCTTGGTATCTATTTTATCAAAGTCATCACTATTTGGATTTAAAGACAAAGTCGTCTCTACCTCTAAGATTTTATCCTTAAATTGATTGCTTTTAATATCAATATTAATTTTATAATTAGAAATATTTTTTTCTAGTAAAAAAAAAATTTTAGGATTGGGTATTTCAAATTTTAAATCTTTAATGTATTTGGCTATAATTTTATAATTCATCTTTATCTTTTTTTTCTTCTACTATTTCAGCATCAATAATTTCTTCATCATATTGATTTCTAGTTTTATATTTATTTTTAAACCACTGTTCAATAATCAGTTTTCTTGTAAATGGAATTAACAAAAAGAAGCCTATTGTATCTGAGATAAAGCCAGGTAGAATTAGAAGCATAGCAGCAATAGCTATCGATGCTCCTGAAATCATTTCATAAAGAGGAAGTTTGTTTTGGTAAAGATTAACCATGCCGGATTTGATCGTATTTAAACCTTCTACCCTTGCGTAGTACATTCCAATTATTGCCGTCAATAAAATTAGTAAAATTGTATTTAAAATGCCAACTGACTTGCCAATCTTAATCATTAGTATGATTTCTAAAATTGGAAAGCCGATTATTATCAATAAAAGTGAGTTCATTTGTCTATTACAAAATTATATTATTAATGTATATTTATCAAACTATGAGTAACAACTTTGGCCTTATTGATATCATTTTACTAGCAATGATTGCTGGATTCATTATCTTGCGTTTAAGGAACATCTTAGGCAGAAAAACTGGTCACGAAGGAAAAGTAACTAGTATTTTTGACGAAAAAAAATTTACTGAGTTTAAAACTGAACTAAAAACTAAAACTATTTTAAAAGATGTTCTAGAAGAAGATGAAAAAAAACAATTCCTTAAAGGTGCTGAGATAGCTTACGAAAGCATTATAACTTCTTTTGCAAAAGGTGAAAAAGAAAAACTCAAAAAACTTTTAACTAAAGATATTTTTAATAATTTTGACCAAGCTATAGATCATAGAAATGCAGAAAAAATTAAATCGGAGCTCACATTTATTGGAGTAAAAGAGTCAGGTGTTGAAAAATTTGAAAAAATTAAGAATGATCTTGTTGCTACAGTAAAAATTGTTTGTGAAATCATATCAGTCAAGAAAGATAAAGAAAATAATATAATTGAAGGTAATCCTGATAGAATTAAAACAGTTACAGACTATTGGAAATTTTCTAAAAATGCTTTAAGTGACAATCCGAACTGGTACCTGGCTGAAATCATTAGTAGGTGAAAAAAAAAGAAGATATTTCAAATTTAGACAAAAAGGTTTGGGATGAGTATCTTAAAAATCCAAAAGATATTTTTGATAAAGAATTTGTGGAGAGTAAAATAACAAAACGACATGAAAAATATCGTTTTGATTTACATGGTTTCACTTTATTAGACGCAAATAAAAAAATTAGAGAGCTAATTATTTCTTGCCAAGAAAAAGGTTTTAAAGAGATATTATTAATAACCGGCAAAGGACTGCATTCAAATGTGGATAAAAATACATATGCCTCTAGAGATCTAAGTAAATTAAGATATGCAGTTCCAGAGTACATTAAGTCTCAAAAGGAGTTATCAAATAAAGTCACGGAAATTGAGCAAGCAAACCTAAGAGATGGTGGAGAGGGAGCCTTGATTATAAAGTTAAAAAAACTATAAAATAAATTTACTTAAATCAGTATCTTTAGCTAATTCGCCAAGATTTTTTTCAATATATATTCTATCAATAATAATTTTTTCACCTGAACGATCTGAAGCTGTAAAACTTATTTCATCTAAAACTTTTTCTAATAAAGTATGTAGCCGCCTTGCCCCTATATTCTCCACGGACGAATTTACTTCCGCAGATACTTTTGCCAAAACATCAATACCATCATCAGTAAATTCTAAATGAACATTTTCTGTTTTTAATAAAGCCACATATTGTTTAATTAAACTATTATCGGGCTCCTTCAGTATTCTTTTAAAATCTTCTTCTGTTAAAGCATTTAACTCTACTCTTATGGGTAATCGTCCTTGAAGCTCTGGCAATAAATCAGATGGTTTTGCAAGTTGAAAGGCCCCTGAAGCAATAAAGAGTATATGGTCAGTTTTAATAGGTCCATATTTGGTGTTTACTGTAGTTCCTTCGATTAAGGGTAATAGGTCTCTTTGAACTCCCTCTCTAGATACGTCACCACCCGTGCGGTCACCACGTGCTGAAATTTTATCAATCTCATCCAAAAAAACTATTCCATTGTTTTCAGTTGCTTTTTTAGCCGCAAGTATAATTTTATCTTGTTCAATTAATTTATCAGACTCTTGAGCGATCAAAACATCGTGAGAGTCTTTCACGTTCATTTTTTTCTTTTTTGGCTTTTGACCCATTGATTTTCCAAGCATTTCCGAAACATTTATCATTCCAATATTGGCACCTGACATACCTGGAATCTCAAATCCTTGCATATTAGATGGACTTTCGTTTACCTCTATCTCTATTTCGTTGTTATCTAAATCACCATTTCTGAGTCTTTTTCTAAAGCTTTCTTTTGTTGCTACACTTGCTTTGTGTCCAACCAATGCATCTAAAACTTTCTCTTCTGCTAATAATTGAGCTTTGGCATGAACTTCTTTTCTTTTCTTTTCTTTTTCTAAAGCTATAGCTATTTCGATTAGGTCTCTAATAATTTGTTCTACATCTCGTCCAACGTAACCAACCTCTGTAAATCTTGTTGCTTCTACCTTTATAAAAGGAGCCTCTGCCAATTTCGATAATCTTCTCGAAATTTCAGTCTTACCTACTCCTGTTGGCCCAATCATTAAAATATTTTTTGGCAAAACCTCTTCACGCATTTGTTCGTCAAGAGCTTGCCTTCTCCATCTATTACGCAACGCAACAGCAACTGCCTTTTTTGCATTTGTTTGGCCTATAACATATCGATCAAGCTCAGAAACAATTTCTCTTGGCGATAAAGCGCTTACAGTAGAATTCTCTCTTTTTTTATTTTCTTTAACTAAATTTAAATTTGTAATTTTAGTCATGTTTACCATTTTTAAACTTTTTCTATTGTGATGTTATTATTTGTAAATACACAAATCTCTGAAGCTATTTTAATAGCTTGGCGTGCAACTTCTTCTGCAGAAAGATCATTTTTTATTAAAACTTTAGCTGCAGCTAATGCATAGTTTCCACCTGAACCAATCGCAATAATATTATCCTCAGGTTCTAGAACATCTCCTGTTCCAGAAATAATAAAACTATTTTCTTTATCTGCTACTGCCATTAAGGCTTCCAGTCGTCTTAAATATTTATCTGTTCGCCAGTCTTTAGCAAGTTCAACTGCTGCTCTGGGCAGGTTACCAGCGTGCTTTTCAAGTTTAGCTTCTAGCCTTTCAAACAAGGTAAGTGCATCAGATGTAGATCCAGCAAAACCTGCGATTACATTGCGTTTATCAATTTTTCTAACTTTTTTTGCATTACTTTTTAAAACTGTGTTACCAAGGCTAACCTGTCCATCACCCGCGACTACAGTTTCACCTTTCTTTCTAAGTAAAACAATCGTAGTTCCATGCCATTTTTCAGCAGTATTCATATAAGTAGTATGTGGCCACTAATTTTAATTCTTCAATAGACAGCTTGCGTTTATTGATAAAATATCAATTTCTCTATATATTATTAACTAAACTCTCTTTAACTTATGAAAAGAAAAGCAAAAATTTCTAGAAAAACCAAAGAAACAAGTATTGTTGTCGAAGTTAATATAGATGGAGAAGGCAATTATAAAATAGACACTGGAATAGGTTTTTTAGACCACATGTTGGAGCAGTTATCTAAACATTCATTAATGGACATCACAGTTAAAGCCAAGGGTGATACGCATATAGATTTACACCACACAACCGAAGACACTGGCATAGCAATCGGTGAAGCTATCAATAAAGCTGCTGGTAATCGCAGGGGGATAAAAAGATATGCCTCCACAATAATTCCCATGGACGAGACATTAAGTAGAGTATCAATTGATGTTTCTAATCGACCATACCTAATTTGGAAAGTTGATTTAAAAGTCGAAAAGTTGGGAGAGATGGACACTGAACTTTTTAAGGAATGGTTCCAAGCATTCTCACAATCTGCTGGCATTACTCTACATGTTGAAAATATATATGGAGAAAACAGTCATCACAAAATTGAGTCTTGTTACAAAGGACTTGCAAGGTCGCTTAAGGATGCATTTACAATAGATAAAAGAATTAAAAATTCTGTGCCATCAACCAAAGGCAAACTTTAAATATTAATGTTATTGACCATCGTTGATTATGGAGTTGGTAATTTAAGGTCAATTGCTAAATCTGTTGAAAAAGCAAACTATGATATTAATTTAAATTATTCAGTCAAAGTTAGCTCAGACATTCATGACGTAAAAAAATCAGATAAAATAGTTTTACCCGGCCAAGGTTCTTTTAAAGCGTGTAAAGACGGTATTGATAAGATTAAAGGTCTTCAAGAAGAGTTAAACGAAAGTGTTTTAACAAAAAAAAAGCCAATCTATGGAATTTGTGCAGGCATGCAACTGTTTGCTACAACTGGCCATGAAGAGGTAAAAACACCAGGATTAAATTGGATACCAGGTGAAGTAATAAAATTAGATTTAAACACATCAAAACTTAAAATTCCTCACATGGGTTGGAACGAACTAAAAGTAGAAAATCCCTCTAAAGTTTTTAAAGGTGTGATTAACAAAGATCATGCTTATTTTATACACAGCTATGAATTTATTCCTCAGGACAAAAAAACTATATCAATAACAACTGACTACGGTAAAGATGTAATAGCGGCTGTGTCTTCAGGAAATATTTTTGGCTCACAATTTCACCCAGAAAAAAGCCAAAACACAGGTATAACAATCTTAGCTAACTTTTTAAATTTGTAAAATGTTCAAAATATTTCCCGCAATAGATATTAAAGACAAAAAATGTGTCAGGTTGATTAAAGGAGACTTCAAAAATGAAACTGAATATGAAATATCACCTATTGATCAAGCGGAAAAATACAAAGATCACGGTTTTAAAAATTTACATATTGTTGATTTAGATGGTGCTTTAACTGGCAATACAATTAATCTGGACGTCATTCAAGAAATAGTAGGCAAACACGATCTAAAAATTGAAGTTGGCGGGGGTGTTAGATCTTTAGACAGCATTCAGAAGTATATTGATTCAGGTGTAGAAAAAATAATACTAGGTAGTGCCGCAATAAAAAATAAAGAATTTCTTCAAGAAGCGTGTATTAAATTTGAAAATAAAATTGCTTTAGGATTAGACGCTAAAAATGGAAACCTCTCGATCGCAGGCTGGAAAGAAAATTTAAAAATTAAAACTTTGGATTTTTTAAAAGAAGTAAACCATTTCGGTGTAAGCAGACTAATTTATACTGATATTAATAGGGACGGAACTAAAGCCAGCCCAAACTTTGAAGACACACTTATGATTGCAGAAATGTCTAGGTGTCCTGTAATTATTTCTGGAGGTGTATCTTCAGTAAGTGATGTTAAAAGAGCAAAAGAGTTAAATAATAAAAATATTGAAGGTATAATAGTTGGCAAGGCTATATACGATGGTGATATAAAATTAGAAGAACTTGCAAAGGAATTAGATGCTTAAAAATAGAGTTATCCCATGTTTAGATGTAAAAAACGGAAGAGTCGTTAAAGGCATAAATTTTGTAGATTTAAAAGATGCAGGTGATCCTGTAGAGCAAGCTAGTATTTATGACAAAGGTGGAGCGGACGAAATTTGTTTTCTCGATATTACCGCAAGCAATGAAGACAGAAATATAATTATTGATGTAGTTAACAAAACTGCTGAAAAATGTTTTGTCCCTCTTACTGTTGGAGGCGGTGTACGAACGATCGACAATATAAGAGATTTGCTATTAGCCGGAGCAGATAAAGTGTCTATTAATACTGCTGCTATTAAAAATATAAGTTTT
>Ga0115001_10002579_pt1 | contig 13857 bp, 10 predicted proteins | sample ArcticOcean_MG_C_12_FD_89869 | JGI IMG/M metagenome (GOLD analysis project Ga0115001, IMG submission 89869) | Marine microbial communities from western Arctic Ocean - ArcticOcean_MG_CB8_130 | ecosystem: Environmental > Aquatic > Marine > Oceanic | place: Arctic Ocean: Canada Basin | collected... | reverse complement strand
TTTAGTCGGTCGAGCCCTGCTTGTGCGGGCCCTGTGAACATTTCACGGTCAACCACTATTGCTGCTACCTATGTTGCCCTTAAACATATTTTTACAGATGTGCCAGCAAATGCAGGGGTTTTGCAGCCTGTTGAATTCATCATTCCCGAAGATAGCTTCTTAAGCGTCAGAGCTCCCAAGCCTGTAGGTGGTTACACCGAAACTATTCTTAGATTGATTGATGTTCTGTTTCAAGCATTTGAACATATTGCGCCTGAACGGGTAAATGGCTGTGCATACGGTACGATTAATGCGCTCTCAATTGCAGGCCATCGCAAAAATGGTAGTCGCTGGGTAATGTTTTCGTTCTTTGGTGGTGGTCATGGTGGCCATCCTGAAGGTGACGGTCTTAATCACGGCAATGCCCCCATTTCAACGGCGACGATCCCCCCTCTAGAAATTCTTGAAGCAGCCTATCCTGTTGCTTTCACCCAGTGGGCGCTCAGGCCTGATTCTGGTGGCGCTGGAAAGCATCGTGGCGGCTTAGGTGCTATTTATGAGATCGAATTGCTGGAAAAAAGCGCAACCGCCTTCCTGTTTGGTGAACGCGGCAAATTTCCACCACCAGGGGTAGTTGATGGCGGCGCTGGAGCGGTAAATAAATTTTATTATGACAGTGACGATGACGATGCTGTAAATAATAAGAAATCACCTCCATTAGTGTCAAAAATAACTGGTATTAAGCTTCGTAAAGGCCAAAGAGTTAGGCTAGAAACCCCCGGCGGTGGCGGTTATGGAAAACCTGCGGACCGGCCTCAACATCTGATAGATAATGATATTGCCCAAGGGTATGTATCCGGGGGCAATAAATGAGAAAATCAATCGTAATTGGTGTAGATGTTGGAGGCACCTTCACTGATATCCTATCGCTTGATGAAATATCGGGTGAAGTACATGTTGAAAAAGTGCCATCCACTAAAGGCGACCAATCCAGCGGATTTTTAAGTGGTATTATGGCGGCAACCAATCACGATTTAAGCTCAGTTTCTACGATTATCCATGGCACCACTGTGGCAACCAACGCTCTGCTTGAACGCAAAGGTGCAAAGGCTGGGATTATCACTACGGAAGGTTTTCGCGATGTGCTTGAAATGCGCCGCCGCGATCGCCCTACCACTTGGGGATTGTGGGGGCAATTCACGCCTGTAATTGAACGCAAATGCAGACTTGAGGTGCCGGAACGTACTTTAGCTGATGGTACTGTGGTCAAAAAAATTGATGCGGCTTCTATTGAAGCGGCAGCAAAAGATTTGATTAATCAAGGATGCGAGTCCGTTTGCCTGTTTTTTATCAATGGCTACGCCAACAAAAACAATGAAACAAAAGCTGCAAAAATCTTACGGCAGATTTGGCCGAATGATTACGTCAGTGTAGCGACAGAAATTCTGCCCGAAATTAGAGAGTTTGAACGTTGCTCTACCGCCAGCTTGAATGCTTATCTTCAGCCTGTGGTGGCAAACTATCTAGCCCGCCTGGAGGATCGTATCGCTAAAGAAAATTCTGATTCTGAAATCCTAATCGTGCAGTCTAACGGCGGCATTATGTCAGTTGACGCGGCAAAAGCATTCCCAGTGCGAACTGCCCTTTCTGGTCCTGCAGCTGGCGTAGTGGCGGCGCGGCAAATTGCAAACGCAGCTGGATTTTTAAATGTTATTACTTGCGATATGGGAGGTACGTCTTTTGATGTGTCACTGGTGGCTGATGGCCAAAATATACTGACTGCGCAAGCTAGTATCGACTTTGGTATGGTCATCCGGACACCTATGATTGAAATGTCGACCATAGGCGCAGGCGGCGGCTCGATTGCTCATATTGATGAGACTGGACTACTTGAAATTGGGCCTGACAGTGCTGGCTCTGATCCTGGGCCTGTTTGCTACGGCTTTGGCAATGATCGCCCCACAGTAACTGATGCCAACCTAGTGCTGGGGCGCATTGATGCCCGCAAGCCTATTGGTAACAAATTGACGGCCCTTGATCGGGACGCGGCGGTAATGGCTATAAAAGTGCATATTGCCAGCCCGCTTGGCATGAGGGTTGAAGATGCCGCTGAAGCTATCATTAAAGTAGCTAATTCCAAAATGGCTGGCGCGATCCGCCTGATTTCCATTGAGCGTGGACATGATCCAAAGTTATTTGTGGCGATGCCTTTTGGTGGTGGCGGCGCGCTACATGCAGGGGCGCTCATGCAAGATATTGGTTTAGCAGCGGCGATTGTGCCACGATACCCGGGGGTCACCTCTGCGCTGGGTTGTGTCATGTCTGATTTACGTCATGATGAAGTGCGCACCTTGAACGTCATGCTTAACTCCCTTGATGATGATCACCTGCACAAACTAATCACTAAGATGAGTAGCTCAGCTGAAGGAATTATTCAGCAATCCAATGCAAAAATTGAAGATATTGAGACCATTATTGAATTGGATATGCTCTACCTCGGTCAAACCCATGCAGTGGCAGTACCTATCCCAAATGATCACGCTATAACAATTGATGTGATCCGTAGCGCCTTTGAAAAAAGCTACCTCAAATCGTATAGTCGCCTGCTCACGGAAATCCCAATTAGGATCCTTAACCTTAGGCTATCGATCATAGGCAAGCGGCCTCAAATTGACGTCAAGATGTTGGCAAGTGGCCCTCGTAGTGAAAGTGTTGAAGCCTGTCGTATCGCGGGACAAAAAATATTTGCTAATGGCATATGGTATGATGCAGCGATATACGAGCGTCTCAAATTGCCTGCAGGTAGTAAAATTTCAGGCCCAGCGTTACTGGTTCAACCTGACGCCACAATTTATATTGATCCTAGCCTATATGCCGTCGTTGATGATTTTGGCAATATCATCATGAAACAAGAGGTAACATAAAATGTCTAAACATCCGTTTGACCCGTTAACAACTGCAGTGTTGATTGTGGATTTGCAAAATGACTTTTTGGACCCTAAAGGCGCCTACGGACGGTCAGGAACGTCGAACCCAGATATTGCAGCATTACCTGCAAAAGTTGGGCCCTTGCTTGCTGAAGTGCGCAAGGCCGGTGGCTGGATTGTGTCCACGCAATTCACTCTTGTTCCAGGTAAGAATAGTGAGCCTTTCATCTCTAATCATTTGAAAAAACTGAGACCATTTTTAACCAAAGGTGACTTCATGCCATCAAGTTGGGGGCATTCACTTGTTAATGAACTTCAGCCTGCTGATATTACTATTGAAAAGGTCGCCTATTCAGCGTTTTATCAATCGCGTCTCGACTTTGCTCTAAATCGTGCTGGTATTAAAACCTTAATGGTTTGCGGCATTGTAACCAATGGTGGCGTTGCATCAACGGTTCGTGATGCCCATGTCCGAGACTTCCACACAATCACTTTGGAAGACGGCTGCGCGGCTTTCTCTAAAGAAATCCATGATGTTTCGATCGCCTCACTAGCAACCGTTGGTGAAGTGATGTCCATTTACGATGCCATTAATCTTTTCAAAGGCTGCTAATACATGCCAGGCGTCATCGTTGCATCCAAATTTTCTGCTGATATTGAAATTGACTGCCTGATCATAGGCGGCGGTGCTGCTGGTCTGACTGCCGCTTTGGCGGCGTCTGAAACCGGCGTTGCTGTCTTAGTTGCTGAACGTGAAACGCGGCTATCAGGCTCAACGGCATTGTCATCTGGCCTAATTCCAGCTGCTGGTACAAAAGCCCAAGACCACCAATCCATTCAAGATAGTAAAGATATTTTTTACACTGATATTATGGCGAAAAACAAAAATACAGTTGATCCTGCCTATGTTAAACTGATTGTACGGCAAATTCCCAAAACTCTCGATTGGCTTGCTGATGATTACGGCATCCCATTTCATGTGCTGGATAATTTCCTGTATCCGGGCCACACAAACCTTCGCATGCACACTGTGCCGGAACAAACTGGTGTTGGTCTGATTAATCGTCTCGAGGCCGCAGTGTCTGCCAAAGATATCACGATTGCGACAGGTGTTCAGGTTACCGATATTGTTGTTGATAACTATGACAAAGCGTTAGGCGCAATTTGCCTGCGTCCGGATGGCTCCTCAGAGAAAATCGTGGCAGCATCTATCATTATGGCCTGTAATGGTTACGGGGCAAACCCTGACCTCATTGCAGAATATATCCCTGAAATGAAGGATGCACTGTATTTTGGCCATCCGGGCAATCAAGGTGAAGCTGTATTATGGGGAAAAGCTCTAGGCGCTGAACTGACCCATCTTTCGGGCTACCAAGGGCATGGGTCAGTTGCTCATCCCCATGGCATCTTAGTGACTTGGGCCTTAATGATGGAAGGCGGCATTCAGATCAATAAAGACGGCGCCCGTTTTTCAAACGAGCATAGCGGTTATTCTGAACAGGCGGTATCAGTACTTGAGCAGGCTGGACAAATAGCCTTTAATATTTTTGATGAACGGCTAGTTGGTCTTGGCCGTGGGTTTGATGATTTCAACAAAGCTGAAGACAGTGGGGCAATCATAAAAGCAAAAAATATTAACGATCTTGCCCATAAACTTGGGGTAGATTTATCTAGCTTGGATAAAACCCTGACAGATTGTGCTCGCTATGCAGCAGGCAATGGCACTGATCTATTTGGGCGAGATTTTGATGCATCCAAGCTGCTGAAGCCACCTTATTACGCTGTTAAAGTTACTGGTGCACTGTTTCACACCCAAGGTGGATTAACAATTAATCACTCGGCGCAAATCTGCCGGCCTAGCGGATCTAAGTTTGATAATATATTTGCCTGTGGCGGTGCTGCTTGTGGAATATCTGGGCCAGATGTTTCTGGCTACTTATCTGGCAATGGATTATTAACTGCGTTAAGTTTAGGTGAAATTGCGGGCCGGTCAGCGGGCAAGATTACTTCTATACCTGATTGAAGATATATTATAATATATACGCTTAGAGTTGTCAGTTCGTAATCCGCGTATAAAGGGTTTGGGATCCTGACAATCCGCCAACTATCCAAAAATATAAAGCTATTAGTACCAGCATGCCGTTGATAATAAAGACTTAGTCTTGTTCTTCTTATTTGAGAGTTATTGTGAATTTTAACCAATTTGACGCTCTACACCTTCGTTCGTGGTGGTTATTTGAACTATTCCCGCCGAGTTTTTCTGACCTTTCTGACCTTTCTGACCTTTCTGACCTTTCTGACCTTACTGATCATTACAGTCACACATGGCTACATTAGTGCCGCTACCATAATAAAAACTTGTTCTTCTAATCGATGTCCTAAAAAAACCACTTCAACGCACCTATCACGCAATCACTACATACCCCGCGGTCCGAGACGCAGGGGACTATTCTAGGAGTGAACCTTGCGGCAGTTCTAATCCTGTATTTTGGGGGTGCCCACGCGGTGGGGGTCGCCGATCAGCCTACGCTGGCTTTAGAATGCAACGCCCCTTCGTCTTGGCGTTTACGAAATTGTTTCATCAATTTCAGGTGATAGGCCATCTGCTCTTTTTCTAATGGAGCAGATAGGCGTTCTTCTTCAAGAAAATTCTTATATTTATCCTTACCCCTTACCAAAAGTGCATGCGCAGGAGTTTTACCAATATCTTTAACAGAGGCAGGAATATAGCTAATTCCAAAACCGATACGACGTTCTTCGCGATTATTATTAAAAGAGGCGTGGATCAACTTTGTGTGGTGAAGCGACATCTGTCCAGCTTGCAGGGGCATACTGACAGCTTCAGACGTGTCAATTTCTGTAGCTAATCCCTGTCCACGAGGGATCATATTGTCTGGATTAATGTCATCATTATGATCAAATAACGGACTTTTGTTTGAAGCGGGGATTACCTGCATACAACCTGCTTCATCATCAGCCAGAGTTAAAGCAACCCACGCAGTGACATGCAAAGCCGGATCTAGAAAAAAATACGCACCATCTTGGTGCCAACGCACAAAAGAATTAGATTTTGCTGGCTTGACCCACAGAGTTGCGTGATAGCACAATATATCTGGACCAATAATATCTTCGACTGCGTCAAGAATTTTTGGGTGATGTACCAAACGGTCAGCCCAAGAAAAGATCTGGTGTGATCGTGACTTATAAGGAAAATCAATCTGCTTTCCGGTTTCGGCCTCGAATACTTCTATTTCCGATATACAAGAGTTAACCTCTGCCTTGGTTAACACATCAACGGGGCTTACAAACCCACTCTCGTTATATTGGGATATTTGGGTATTTGTTAAACGCTTTAACATCATTAAATTTTAATCAATCTGAGTAATATGTAAAGTATTTTTGTCTAATGCTACCGTATTTAAGCCATAATGACTAACCCTTTTCATATCAACGAAGCTCGTTCGTATACCTTATTCGCGGTGAGGCGTTAAGGCGGGTGCTGTCAGGTTTGGGAGTTTCTTGGCCCAATTCACACAGCCCAAGGATGTAGGACGAACGCTATCTTATGCCTGACATAAATATTAAGTTTATGGATTTAAAATAATAAAGCCATTTGGGCTTTTGGTGTCATAGGCTTATGGATAAGTTCTAAATATTCCTTACTAAAACGGGATCCGCAAATAAGTTGTGTGGTGATAATTATTTAGGAAATGTAACAATGGTAGAGCCCGAAACATTTACGTTCCTTGCAGATCTGGTAGGTAATAACAGCAAAGCTTGGATGGATGAGCATAGATCTGAGCGTGATGATGCAATGCGTAATTTTACTGGGATAGCAACGACGTTGCACGATTATGCCCATCGTTTTGATTATTTAGTGGCTGATGCGCGGAGCAAACCAAAGCAAAGCTTCACGAGGTTTTTCCAAGAACCGCGGGATCGTATTGGACGCGCTCTATTCCGAGCAGACGTGGATATTTTTGCCAATGCGGGTCATCCAGCTGAAGACTTTGGATACTACCTCCATCTAGAGCCAGGAAATTGTTATGCCGGGGCGGCACTTTTTCAACCATCCAAGACGGCGCTTGCACGGTTGCGGGCGCGTTTGATCGATGATCCGGAAGAACTACAAAACATTTTGGCAAATCCTGACTTCCAAACGGATTTCCCAGACGGGCTAGTTACACGACGAGAATTGAGCGCTTTGCCTGATGGCGTTTTAGGCAGTGATCCTGCAGCGCCCTATTTGAAAATGGTTGGACTGGGATGCAGAAAAGACGTGCCAGATGCTCTCCTGCTCGAAGACGACGTAATCGATTTGCTGATCGAGATTTTTTGTGCCGCCCGCCCACTGGTGCGCTGTTTCTACTGATTGTTCTTACGCTGGGTCTCCCCTGTCGGGGCTGTCAGACAAATGAGAACAAGCATCAGATTGGTGGCATAGCCTAAATCTATGCACTCAATAATTGGCGCACTGAATTGGAGTAGCGTTACGGTTCCGTTTGAATTTAAGACTTGCATAGAGCTGTACGCTCCCGATCAAAGCTAATCCTAGATGAACCTACGCCTCCAACGCTAAAGGCATGAGGGCTGAGGCGTAGTGTCTGTGATCCGGGGGCACTGGTACGCGGTCCTGTGAACTTAAGTTGGATGGATTAGGCCAAGAAACCCTGAATTACATTATGGCGTGAAAACTACTTATGATTGGGAATGTCTGTTTTAATACGCTATCTTGTTGTGGGTAGCGCTGTGGATAGGAATTTAAATGGTGGGACGAGAATAGTGCGCCCAATATACAGAAATGTTTCTGAACTTAGCCTATCCAACCCGATACCCATCCCCTGTTTCGCCTTTAGTGGACTAGAGTGGCCAAGAAGGGGGGTGTTTTGAACGCAGTTTCGCGATTGAATTTACAAATGTCCAAACTACTTTAGGATCCGGTCAGTGTGGAAAGGGATCATCATGAAAAATACTATGTTACTTACTTCTTGCCTGCGCAGAGTGTTCTGTGTTTTTCTTGTAGCCTTTTCAGCTTCTCAGATGTCAGCAAACGAGCTGAAAATTGACATAGTGCTGGAAGGGGCTGGTGCTAAAGCAGAGAATGGAATGCAGATCAGCGTTCATTATGAAGGTCGCCTGAGTGATGGAACTGTGTTTGATGGCTCGAAACCACGTGGCGCACCCTTTAGCTTTATTCTGGGCGCAGGACAGGTAATTAAGGGATGGGACAGCGGCATTTTGGGCATGCAAGAGGGGGAAAAGCGAGTGCTAACAATTCCGCCAGAATTGGGCTACGGCTTACGCGGCGCTGGATCAGAGATTCCGCCAAACGCAACATTAGTCTTTGATGTTGAGATGATCAAAATGACCTGGCCTCCTACATTGCAACAAGCCAGTAACCAAAACCTGCAGAAGTCATTGCAAAATGGTGCTGTGCTTGTCGACATCCGTCGCCCAAAAGAATGGCAGAAAACTGGTGTAATCGATGGGGCAGAGCTGATCACCGCCTTTACTAAATCTGGCCAGCTACATCCAGAATTCCAACAGAAATTCATGTTGCTCATTACTGATCTCGATACACCTATCATGCTTTATTGCAGAACTGGCAATCGAACCACAAACTTAGGCAACGCCTTAGTTAAGCAATTGGGGTTTTCGAATGTTAGTCATCTTTCGGCAGGCATTACTGGCTGGCAAAAAGAGGGGCTACCTGTAAAGTCTTATACGCCCTAGGAAGAAGGTCTTGGATAGGCAGTGTGGATAGCCTTGCTGTTTAACCTTTGATGTAGAATTCGACTTGCAAAGTTTGGAAGAAATACGACGTGTGGGATAGGTATTGATGCGTACATTATTATTTATATTACTGATAAACTTGGCATCCAATGCTTGGGCAAATAATATTGTTACTGGCAGTGCAGGTAGTAGGCTGGAAGGCAAAGTTATTTCAGAATTCGGCAGTCCTTGGGCAATGTCTTTCATTGATAGTAAAAACTTACTGATCACTACAAAAAGTGGAGAACTTTGGCTTATAAATACAAGTGGAGAACAGTCTTTAGTATCTGGAGTTCCAAAGGTTTTTGCAGGTGGCCAAGGTGGTTTAGGTGATATCGTTCCTCATCCAAAGTTTTTACAAAATAACTTAGTTTATATTTCTTATATCAATTCGGAAAATGCAGGAAAGACACGATATGCGTCTGTAATAAGGGCCTCATTGGTGCGTTCTGATAGGCCACATCTGAAAAACGTTGAACCCATTTGGAACCAAATACCGGCACGATCGGGCAAAGGACACTTTTCCCACCGAATTACGTTTGGTCTTGATGGCACGCAACACAAGGATAAGGTTTTTATTACATCTGGCGATCGGCAGGAACAAACTCCTGCACAAGAATGGGATATGGCATTAGGAAAAATTATTCGCCTAAACGATGATGGTACCGTACCAACGGATAATCCATTTCAGGACAAAGGTAGCCTCGCAAAAACCTTTTGGACAGTTGGTCACAGGAATGCCCTTGGACTCGCATTCGCTAAAAATGGTGAGCTATGGGCCCACGAAATGGGCCCACGGCATGGGGATGAACTTAATTTAATCGTTGCTGGTAGAAATTACGGATGGCCAATAGTGTCAGAAGGTAATCATTACAGTGGAGTAAAAATCCCTATTCATGAAACAAGACCAGAATTCATGGCACCAAAACTTTATTGGGTACCTACCGTGGCTCCATCTGGGTTAATTTTTTATGAAGGCGATGAATTTCCTGAATGGAAAGGAAATGCATTTATTGGAGGATTAAAAAGCAAGGCATTAATTCGAATTGGCTTTAATAATGGAGAGCCTTTTGAGGCTGAGCGCTTCAGTTGGTCCAAAAGAGTGAGAGAGGTCGAAACAGGCCCTGATGGTGCCATTTGGGTGTTAGAGGATGGCCCATCTGGAAGGTTAATAAAATTCACAAAACTAAATAAATAGATTAAGTACAAGTTAATCTTGGCGTTGAATGCCAAATTTATTCAGAGTGGCTTATTACAACCTTACTTATAAGTATTTGGTAAAATGGAAACGTTTTTTTCCTCAACTAAAGTTGCAATTTTACCATAAGCCGCACAGAGTTACTCGCAACTTTGGTAGTATCAAACGCACTCACATCTCCTGTAAACTAGTAACTGTGTTGGGTTTCATATCAATGGAGCAGTGCTTATTTTGCATACGGGTGACCGCCCAAGAGCAGGGATCACTTAGCCCGATCCATACAGACCAAGGACTCTGGCCAAGTGCAATCATAGCAATGCCAATATGTTAGCTAACACCAAGCACAATGCAATTGACTTTTTATGCTTTCAAGTAAATGTTAAACTGATAAAAATTTTGAAGATTACTACTTACTTTTTAAAAGCCTGAGAAGTTTTAAAGAATATGAAAATTACGCTACATGGCTGCCGCGGCTCTATAGCCGTAAGTTCAAAAGAGTTCATAAAATATGGTGGGTATACATCATGCTATGAGCTCAGGGCTGGTAACACACAGATTATTTTAGACACGGGAACTGGTTTCCAAAATGTAAACTTTCAAAAAGATTCCAAAAAAGTTATTTTGTTTAGCCACCTTCATCACGACCATATTCAAGGCCTGGGTTTTAATAATGATATCTTTAATCCGAGCTGTAATATTGAGCTATCGAGCGCTCTTTATGAGTCAACCGAACTAAGAAGTAAAATTCAGACGTTTTTTTCGGGTAGCTACTTTCCTTTGAATTTAACGGACAAATTAAAAAATTTAAAATTCCAAAACTTTTTTGAACTGGTCCAAAGTAATAAAGATGACATTTTGATTGAAAGTTTGGAAATGAACCATCCTGGAAGATCATTTGGATATAGCATCACGCATGAAAATAGAAAGTTTGTGTACTTATCTGATAATGAATTCGAGCATTGGCAACTGACAAAACTTTGTGATTTTTGTAAAAATTCTGATATTATTTTGTGGGACGGAATGTTCAGAGACAAAGACTTAATTGATAAAAAAGGCTGGGGCCATTCTTCAATAGAGCAAGGAGCCGAGTTTTTTAATAAAGTTAATTGTAAAAAGATGTTAATTACTCACCACGCTCCTGGTCGTACAGATTCTGAGCTGGATAAAATAAACTCTGAGTTGCCTGATGGTATCGAGCTCGCATTTGATGGTATGACTATTGAAATTAATTAAAACATAAAGTGTTCTGTAGCTTGCAGAACAAAAAAATCACACGCTTAGACACTTAAATAATTATTCTATTAAACCGTGTTGGTAATTAAGATAAATGCTACTAAGCCTTTTCTTAGAAAGAACACGAGAGCAGGACATATCACCTCAGCTAGGTGGCAGCTTTCATCGTTCCTCTCTCCTGTCACGATCCCATAATAATTTAGCCCCTATGTAGCCCCAGATCAGGAAAAGCATTTTGTTATCAGCTAAGTAATTTATTTTGTGGTGGCCCCCACACGGGGTTCACACCCTTACCCAAGCTTCTCCCGAGCCTGCCGCCACACCTCAAGGCGATAGTGGACGAGAAGTGGACTGGGAAATAGTGGGCAACCCCAGCAACCCGCCTGGGCTTAAGCAGCTAGACCCGTTCAACTGGTCACACCTTGTCCTGACCTCTAACCTAACATTTCAATCAGTGTGGATATCACCCATTTTTAAGTAGAGGGAGTGAAAAATACATTGCAATCCCCTACACTGTCAAGACACTGCCAAGCTGCGTATCTGGCAAACTCTGCTGTCGAAAGTGCCGAAATCAGCCAAGACGCTAAATTGGCTGCAGCGTTCCGTTGCCACATTTTGGACATGTCCTGCCCACGGCTCTACCTATGCCGCCCTTGGGCATTAGATTGCCACCTTTTGTACCGATGCAGCTTCCATCAAAACAAAATGCACAACCACAGCTATCACATTTAGATTTTATTGGTACGGTTGAATAATTCTTACCACACGCCGGGCATATCAGTGGTTTTTTTCGTATTGAAAGTCTAACAGATGATGCTGGTGATGTTATCCAATTCCCAGCGAATGAAGTTTTGATGGTTGACATCAGTTCTTCTCCCTAAAGGTTTTCGATAGCTATTTGTGTAGTGAGCCTTATCTTTCTGTCAAGTTTAAAGGCCTTTTCCTCACCCTCTCAGCCGCCCATATAAGGTCCATACAGAGGCAAAATTTTTTCACAACTGGTTTTTTTGGGGGGGGGCACATAATAACGCTGGTTAAGCAGACTGTATGGACCTCTGTGAGAACCCTGTGGTGGAATCCAACAGAAGGCCAGGAGAGTAATTGGGTACCGCTGTTTTGCAGCCATAAATTTCAAAACCCCAGCTAAGCATTGGCATCATGGGAAAAAATTAGGCTGATAAGTTTTTGCTGCTTCCCTAAAGTTTGCGTCCCAAACTGAAGGAAATCCTAGTCGACGTTTTATAAATTTACGTAGTAAAATGCTTCAGACCAAAAACAAAAAAATTTTCAATACCCAGTATTTAATTATTAGGATCGGTGCAGCGTAAAGAAGTATAAGAAAGGGCATCCTTAAGACCATGTTGATCCATAGAAACCAGTTTTCAACCTGTGGATTTAGCAAACCCTTTTTGGTTCTCTTTAGGGAGTCGTTCTCAAACTCAACTAGCACTTTGTTCATGCAGTATGAACCAACGCTCCCCACTAACAACATTAATAGTATCTCTGTTAGACTGAAGTCCAACATACTTTAATACTCGCCGCAGTTTTTGTATTTAAATTTAATGCACTTTGATGCCATTTCTTGGGCTTTGGATATATCCTCGGGTGTCATTTTTTTTGCTATTTGTTCTCTATATTGTGAACCAAGTTCATAACCGCCATCACTGGCAGTGGTGAACCACAGATAAGCCTTAACATTATCTTGAGGAACGCCAAAACCGTTACTGAACATAAAACCAAGAGCGCTTTGGGCGTAGGCATCTCCTTTTTCAGCGACTAACTTATATAACTTAGCAGCTTCTTCATAATTTTGAACTACGCCAGTACCGGTTTTGTACATAATTGCTAGACGCCATTGACCAGGAGAATACCCCTGCTCTGCGGCTAATTTAAACCACTTTGCAGCTTCTTTATCATCTTGAATTACGCCGTGGCCCTGATTGTACATTATGCCAAGATTAACTTGAGCAGAAGCATCCCCAGTTTCAGCTAATGGTTCCCAGCTTTTCAACGCTAATTCATAGTCACCGGCTGTGTAAGCATCCCAGACCTTTTTATCTAAAGCTTCAGATAGTAATTCAACATTTTCATTAATACGCTCTTCAGCACTTTTTTGAGCCACAACATTTGTGGAGAGTGTCATTAGAAATACTATGATGATAGTGGCGTTTCTCATGTAGTGGTCCTAAGTGTAAACTGCATTTATGGGACTGTAGCTTAGGCTTGGGTATCAAGAAAGTAATTTTTTATCCCAAATTTTTAAGGCAAGAACGGGAGCGACCTATTCATCATAACTAGTTTTTTATAAAGCTTAAATAATTTTAACTTCACAGATTAGGCGGATCGTGCTTTTATAGTCAAAATAATACGGACTAAATTTATGAAGCTTTACTGCTATATCTTTGCCTTCAATATTATGCTGTTCTCAACCCAACCATTTGTTCTAGCACAAGACTTTAATAAAGGCTTGGCTGCCTATGAGGCAGGTGATTATGATTCTGCTCTTGAAGAGTGGAACCCTTTAGCTGAAATGGGAAATGCCTCTGCTCAATACAAACTAGGCTACATGTACAAGACCGGAAAAGGTGTTCCTTTGGACTATGGTGGAGCAGTACGATGGTACCATTTAGCGGCTATACAAGGAAATGCCTCTGCTCAATCTAATCTAGGTTTTATGTATAAAACTGGAAAAGGTGTTCCGCAAGATTTTTTACAAGCATATATGTGGTATGAGCTAGCCAACATTAG
>Ga0115001_10002578_pt1 | contig 13863 bp, 9 predicted proteins | sample ArcticOcean_MG_C_12_FD_89869 | JGI IMG/M metagenome (GOLD analysis project Ga0115001, IMG submission 89869) | Marine microbial communities from western Arctic Ocean - ArcticOcean_MG_CB8_130 | ecosystem: Environmental > Aquatic > Marine > Oceanic | place: Arctic Ocean: Canada Basin | collected... | reverse complement strand
TACTCTGGCCCATTTTCATGGTCATGGCTATTCAACCATCACTGTATACAGAGGGCAGTGGCGGTGAGTTTTGAAATCACAAAATACGAGGAGACGAAGAAGGTCCTTACTACTCGATTGCACTAACAATGCGGGATCTTTCTGCCATGGAAAAGTCAGTGATATTTCTTGTCATCCATCACTAGCACCAGGAGCTCGCCCTTTACGGGTTACGCTCAATAACATCCAATTGTTAGGGTTTAGCCCAAAACAGCAATAACTTTCCAGCCATTTATCTCAGCAACTAAATTTTTTTAGCTTACGCCTGAACCGACATAAGTGGGTCAAGGCTCTGTTTGCTTTGACGTTTTTCTTTCAGCAGCGCTTGAATTTCCGCATGCTTTTTCCGCGTCAGGTTGTATTTCATATAGAACACAATGGCAATGCAGCCAGGGATTATTGCAATGGGGCCTTCGACTAGACCCAAATAGAAAATGGTTTCCTCTGGGACCGTGCCCGGTTCTGCTCCGACAGGGAAATTGATAACATCTATGGCAATACCTGCCAACAGGTGACCGATGCCCGATGACGCTTTTCCAAAAAATGACCTTGCTGCATAAAAGACCCCTTCCTGACGTAGACCCGTAGATAATTCCTGCTCGTCTGCAATATCGGCCAGTGCAGACATTGCACTGATAATTCCAATGAGAACAGCACTGATGCTAACCACGTGAAAGGCGAGCAGGCATGGCAACAATAGCGGGGAATCATTCTCCGGAAACAGACCAAGCATGCGTAAGATCACGGGTGACGTCACGGAAATTATCGTTACCACCAGGGCACCAACTAACACCGGTTTTTTATCAAATCGTTCGTGAAGCCTCGCTGTGGCGACAAAACCAACGACAGATGACAGCACACCAAACAGTACTAGATAACGAATCTGTGATGGTAGTAACTCCCAAAAATAGGTGTTCATATGCAGCCCAATGGTTTCACGGATCCCCACTGTGGCACTTAGTAGCACCAGTCCGCCCAATAACGCCAGGTAGTTTCTATTTGAAAAAACTGACAGACAGTCCTTCAACAGCGCCTTTAGTGAAATTCTTGGCAGATCTAGAGGCGGCACTGGTAATCGTGGGATAACCTGCATGGTAAACACAGTTGACGCGACCATAATCAGGCCACCAACCAATGCGGCTGAGATGGCTAAGGTATAATAGGCATCTCGATTCAACATGCCGTTTTCAAATTCAGGTGTGGCGGCAAAGAAAAAGCCATAAGCGACAAAGGCAAAACCAAATCCACCGATTACCCCAAGCAGAGTATTGATACTCATCACACGGGTCCGCTCTGTGAAATCGGCTGAAAGCTCCGCCCCCAAGGCAAGATGAGGCACATGAAACAACGTCATGCTTGAGCGCATCAAGACTGTCAGCACTGTTAACCAGAGAAACAAACCAAAAGATTCCAGGCTCTCAGGCGGCGAATAAATAAAGAACAGACACAGCATGACAGGCAACGGGGCAGCAAGCATAAAAGGGTGACGCCGGCCAAGCTTTGCACGCCAGCGGTCTGATATTGACCCTACAAGCGGATCCGTCACTGCGTCAAAAAACAAGGCAATAGTTATAGCAAGACCAGCCAGCGTGCCTGACACGCCCATAATATTGGTGTAAAAGAAAAAGTTAAATGCATTAAAGGCAACGCCAATTATCGACTCCGCCGCTGCGCCAATTCCGTAGATAAATTTTAAACTTAATGGAACCCTATTTGGATAAGCACTACTGCTAACACTTTCACTATTTGACATCTAACTCCCGACTACGGTTACTTGAAGATTGACTTGGTGGTCTGAGTACTTGTGGCGCAATCGATCATGACACCCAACTGGACTGTTAGAGGCGTTCTTTGAGATTGTACCAGGCCTGTATATTTCTCCGTCACAAACACTATAAAGGTCTTTCAAATTTTCAACTTCTTAAGATTCTTCGGGAAAAATAATGGAGAAGAAATTACAAAAAAAAACCGGACCACAGGGACCGGCTTTTTTCCATATCAAACCCTCATCTCTTACAATTGATATGCAATACCAAGCTTAAGCATTCGACCAAAAGGATTATGCGTGAAAGCATCATACCCAAGATCAACTGACGCTACTGGTGGGTCTTCGTCAGTTATATTGATCAGAGATAGAGACAGCGTCAGATCCTCAATCATGTTATTTATGTAATGCACATCGTGTGTCACCTGTTTATCAATCTTCGCGAACTGCGGCAGCCCGGGACGCACATCCTCATATGAATCCACATATCGAAGGTTGTAGTTAAATCGATGCGAGTCATTGGACCATCGAGCTGACAGACTACCCTTGAACTCTGGCTTAGGTGTGAACGGGTCACCATCGTTTAGCTTGCCAACAAAATCACCACCTGGGGCTAGTGTAAAACCTTCCAGACTGGTGAAGTCGTCAGACTTGTACTCGAGCACATAAGTACCCTCCAAACCAAGTTCCAGATCACCGCCAACAACATCCCTAAATGTATAGTTAGCCGCAAAATCAACACCTGAAGTTTGAATGTCAGAACCATTGATTATATTGGTATCAACTCGCTGCAAGCCCGCCGCAGGAATACCGTCCGGTGTGATGCGAGCACGTAAAGAATCACAGTTGCTGGTGCCAACACCTGCACCCCCATCCTGACAGCCATTGGCACTATAAGCGCCAATAATCTGCGCCGCACTTTCCGTCTGGAAAGAATCTTCAAAGTCAAAAGACCAGTAATCAATAGAGCTGTAAAAATCTCCGGTTGCCCATATGGCTCCAAAATTCAATGAAACAGCCGTCTCTGCTTCCAAGTTTGAATTACCATTGACATCAACTGCCTTAAACGCCAGAGCAGCAGGAATAAATGTTAACGTTGTGCTGGTTCCCCCGAGGAAGCTCTGAGGAGGGCCACGGAACGTTGTAGAGGCAGAACCCCTCAACTTGAATGTCTCACTAAGCTCCCAGCTATAGGCAATTTTTGGATCAACAGTACTTCCACCATTATCACCGTAATCCTCATAACGTAGAGCTAGCTGGACATTCAAACTATCGGTGACTGGCAGAGCAAATTCTGCAAACACACCATAGATATCACGACTGGTGCTCTCTAGTTCCGTTGCGGCCAAAAATGCTAATCTGCCGGCACCAGATGCACCACAATCTAATGTGGCAACATGTCCAAGAGTAACCGAAACCGGATCAACAAAGGGGCACGGGTTAATCGCCCGATTAGCAATATCAGCCAATGATGAGTCATAACTTTCAGAGCGGGTCTGTACGCCTGCTGCCCAGCCAATATTGCCGCCACCAAGTTCAAAAGTCGATTCGCCGCTGAATATCAGATCTAGAACCAATAATTCATTCACTTCACCAGCCTGGGTTCGAGCGGTTAACCAGTTAATCAGAGAGTCAGAATTTGCGACCGCTGCGTTGTACTGTGGATTGACTGCGCCGGATACTGCTGAGGTCTGAATTGCATTAGAGAACGGATTATAATATTCACAACCATTAGCACCTCGCGTCCCCAGGTTCGCTGCCGCGTCGCAGTTTGGTCCACCAAGCCCATCCAATGCCAATGCCATACGTTCAATAAACATGTCACTGCCACTTGATGTCCGGTCCCGTTCTGACCAGCTCAAGCTTGCATCAAAACTGATGCCATTTGCGAACTCACCTTCAAATCCACCAGAGATACGTTTTGTCTCCGTTTGTCGAACGCCCTGTTCGGGTTGACCATTTCGTCCAGCAACACCCAACATGCGGAAATTAACAAAGGCGCCCTGTGCTGCTGCAGGGAACGGCCCAACACCGTTAAAGAAACCAGGATTTTGCGCTTTAAAGTCGATTAGGCCGGGGTGTGACGCAGAGACAAATCGATCAGGACCAAATAACGATTGCGGCGGATAAGAAGGCGAAGTTTTCCAAGCAGGGATATCCATGTCCGCCCACAGGGCTTCAAAGTGAAATGACAAAGTATCACTAATATCAACATTAACTTCGGTAAAGATTTTGATGGTTTCCTGTTCTTCAATCAAATTATCGAAGAAGGTATATTGAAATCGGCAGGTACCGCCATCCTGAAATCCACCTAACAAATTACAGTTGGGGTCAGCCTGGCCGCCACCAAGCAAATTGCCGGGAAAAGCAGGGCCAAAGGCAGGAAAAATTGAACCAGGGTTACCGATACCAGACCAACCCGCCTGAGGGTTGTCAGCATAACTCTGCAGCGCCCAATCACGCTCTTTTATAGGTAATTCATCCCGTGTTTCATATTCAGCAGAAATCGAAAAATGTACATTGTCCATGGAGCGACCAAAAATAGCGCTAAATGAATTATCACCGTCTGAATCAGAAATGTTCTGATGGGACGCACGTAACTCAATTCCCTCAAATTTATCGCGAGTAATGAAGTTCACCACCCCACCAATGGCATCGGAGCCGTATAGTGCAGCAGCGCCATCTTTGAGCACTTCTACTCGACTGATGGCAATGGAAGGCATCACACTAATGTCGACACCTACAGCTTCTGTTGCCACATGGCGTTTAGTATTGAGCAAAACTAACGTTCTAGCCGCTCCCAATCCGCGAAGATTGACAGTACTCACACCCTCGTTGCCCGCCTGAAATTGGTTGGTCTCGCCAAGGTTTCCTGAGGCGACACCGAGATTTCGGACCATTTCAAGTATTGTTGGATTACCAACATCTTCCAGGTCTTTACGAGTCAATACATCAACGGGCAAAGCCGAGTCTTCAGGTGTTCCCTTAATAAATGATCCTGTGACAACAACTTCTTCCAGTGTCACTTCGGCTGCTTTAAGGGTTGTTACAGGCAGACTGGCTATTGACAAGAACATTGCTGCCCTGGCAAACCATCTTCGTGGCTTTAATTGATACATCAGTTACCTCTGAGGTCAAAAATTATTATTATAGAATAACACTACTAACTGCTAGTAAAGTAAATGTATAATAGCGGCTGGGAGCATGCAATAGCCGTTGGCTCCTTTTTTGCCTGGAAGTGCTGCACTAAGTTTTGGTGAAATGCACAATCACCTTATCGGAATGGCCAAAAGCCAGGCGCTGGTTAGCCTTGCAGGACAGGGCCTCTTGAATCAGACATGTAAATGGAAACAGGTTCTCTCCCGCCTGTCTCGCCAAGATCAGTGGTCTTGTTGTCTATATGATTGAGGATACGCTCAATAATTTGCTGATTATCTAGAAGAGTAGGCATGCTGCCTCTTGGTGTGTTGGCCGGTGGGCACGCGTTATCAAAATTTCAAATTATGTACTCATAAAAATGGTCAACAGAGCTGCATATGCGATGACCCTAGAAAAATTGTTTCAGCATTTTTATTTTTAGTTTAGTATTTATATAATAGTAAACATAAACCCGCAAGGAGTAGATAATGAGTACCCAGCAATCACATCGCGAAGGCAGAATCATTCACGACGCGGACAGTCACATCATCGAATATCCCGGCTGGTTGGAAAGCTATTGCAGCGAATACGTTAAAACCAACCTGAATCCCAGCAGAATAACGGTGGACAATCCAATATTTAAGCGAATCATAGATCAGGCCGATAAGCGCCTGGCAGGCAATGATCCGGAGCTGACAGAAACGTTGAAAGCGAATATCTTTGGTGCGCGAGAAAAGCTCAATATGTGGGCAGCGTTCGGCGCGACAAAGAAGGAAGAAAGAAGCGAATCGCTCGATATAATGGGCGTTAGCTCGCAGCTGGTCTTTCCCAGCATCGCCATGGCCCGCTTCTCGCGCACCCCTGACATGGATGTAATGTACGGCGGCGCTGACGCACTCAATCGCGGCATGGCGGACTTTTGCGCAGACGACCCCCGGTTACTGGCAGTGGGGCATGTACCCCTGAATGACCCTAAACGCGCGCAGACGTGCCTTAAAGATGCGCTGAAGTTGGGCATTCGAACAATCTGGGTAATAGCAGACTCCGTCGAAGACCGCTCCCCTGCTCACATAGACTACGACCCCCTCTGGGCAATTATGGAAGAAGCCGGCGTGGCGGTTACGCTGCACATCGGTAGCGGGGTAAACATGCCACCCAAGTACATGAATACCGGTGAAGAACGTGACCTGAAAGGAAACCCATTCAATATAGAAAGCACCAAGGCACATGACATACCTGTTTTGCACCACGCTGTAGAGCGCTGGTTAACCTGTATGATCTACCATGGTGTTCTGGAGCGCTTCCCGCGCCTGAAGGTCGGCATCATAGAACTGGGCGCTAATTGGCTTCCCACCACGCTAGCTAATTTGGACATTGGCCGTTTTCATCTTGGGAAGTTTGACGCCAGTCTGGACAAACTCTCTTTAAAGCCATCAGAGTATATTCACCGACAAGTTCGCGTCGCTCCCCTGCATTTTGAAAATACCGGCTGGATTTTACGGAATGTTGGCAAAGATATTCTGATGTTCAACACCGACTACCCGCACCCCGAGGGTGGCAGCGACCCCTTCGGTGACTATGAACGCAGCCTCGACGCCGTAGATGCCACACCACAGGAATTGGATAATTTCTACAGTAAGAACTATGAGGATTACCTGGGCTTGTAGCACTGGTGCAGCAATCCATCGCGCGGCAAGCCGGAAGTGGTTGCCGCGTGAATTCACAGTCAGTTTTTGAAGGCCTCTACACCCTTCAAAATAAAGCTGACCGTATCCTCCACCATCTTTTTCCGGCTACCGCCATAACTGGCAAAGTGTCTGCCGGCTGCTTGAGAAGCGCCGGATGCCAGAGCGATAAGATGACCAGCCTGCGAGGGTGTCAGGTGGTACATCTCTTCCACAGAGTTCACCAAAAGCTGCCCAGTGCTGCGTAAATTGGCTTTTTGTTTATCTTTGGTCACTTCGCGTACTTCCGGCTGCGCACCCAAAATATGGGTAATTCCGCCCAGAGATAACTCGGTGAAATTGAGGTTTACGAACAGTCTCACGAGATCCTCAAAACTTTCTGCTTTAGAGATCTGCTCGAAAACATTACTTGTGTACCGCGCATACTCTCTAACCCAGAGTTCCTGCAACATCTTCAGCCGCGTATCAAAATATTTGTACACCAACGGATTGCTTACCCCTGCTTCAGCTGCCAGCGCCTCCATGGTAAAACCAGAAATGCCCTGACGCTGGATCAAATCTCTGGCACTGTCCAGAAGTTGGTTTCGGCGGTCTTCCGGCGACAGGCGGGTGCGTTTCTTGCCACTCATAAACGCATTTCCTTATTCATTGCGAGCTGACGATACACTAAAGAGGATTAGTCCAAATCCCGGCACAGCGTACTACCGTTACCCTAGAGCTTACAACCTTTGCACCCATGATCAATTACCTATTCACCCCGTTGACAATGCCATGCATCAATCACTATTATATATTTTATATATTAATGGCTTGATTCCTACATAGGCGACGTTAGACAACAACCGAACCGTACACGAAGCAGGCATCCTTCGAGATCAACCACAGCGTGATGGTCTGCGTACTCTTGTACAGGGCAGCCAGCAGCAAGGAAAATTTTTCGCGATGAAGACCTTCACTAAACTTGCGTTACTTATCATCACCCTTGCTCTTGGGATGGCCACCTGGTTCGTCACATCATGGCAGAGTGATCAGGTCGATAGAATAATGGCTATGATGGATGTCGATAGAAACGGCATGCTTCAAACCGAAGAAGCCTCGCCGTTGATGCGCTTGCGATTCAGCGAGCTCGATAGTGACGGCGACGGTAGTATGGGTCGCAGCGAGATCGCTGCGTATTTACGAGTTTCGATCTTCAACGTAACACTACGCAAATGGCGCGCGCGCGGGCTGCCTGTATATCCCGATAACGTCCAGAGAGAGTCTCTGCAGGTTGCGCTGGATGAAATGGTGGAGGTTCTCGAGTTGCCTGGTGCCGTGATGTTAGTGGGCAGAAATGGTGTTGAGCGGATTCGGATCACGTCTGGTGATTTTGATGCCAATACGGTTGTGTCGGTAGCATCAGCGAGTAAATGGGTTAGCTCTGCGGTTTTGATGCGGTTGGTTGAGCAGGGCGTACTCACCCTAGACGCGCCGCTCAATAGTTATATTCCCGAATTAACCGGACACTGGGCGAACACAACACTGCGGCAGTTGTTGAGCCACTCGAGCGGAGCTGGCCGGGGCCATGCCATTGAAAATCCTCCGAGCATGCCCTACCGGGAACACTTTGAGCAGCTGATTCAAATACCAGTGAACAATGCACCGGGAATTGAGTTTTCCTATGGCGGCATATCGATGCAGATCGCGGGCTATGCTGCGGAGCAGGCATCCGGTAAACGCTGGTCGCAACTCTTTGATGAGTTGATCGCAAGGCCCTCGGAAATGCAACAGAGTGTGTACGGCCATCCGTTTTGGCACAGTCCAGGCACCGAGGTTCATTCGCCGAACCTGGCAGGTGGTCTGTACACTTCCGGCCAGGACTATTTCAACTTTCTAACAGCACTGTTTCCCGATGCAATGGGGCACCGCTTGCTGGCTGAAGAAAGCATCGGACAAATGGAGAGCGACCAGACTTCTACATTGGTTCATGATTTTCGCGCGCCAGGCGTAATGGGAGATTGGTCTTACGGGCTTGGCCTGTGGTGCGAATCCCCGCACGAGGGGCACTGCACGCAGGTCAACAGTGCAGGCGCGTTTGGCACATTTCCCTGGGTTGATCGAGCATCAGGCACTTATGGCGTGTTGGTTACTGTGGGTTCTATAGCTGAGGTTCTGCCCTTTGCATCGAATATGCGTCGCCTTGCGATTGAACTCGAGCGTTAGTGGGAGTACTGCCAAATAAATGTAGCCCGTCGGAAATCGGCCTTGGCTATCTAAGCCTGTGGACGAATTGACCTCAGAGGTTGGGCCGATGTCAATCACGGCTAACCTGACCTACGCAACGGCAAACAACATGAGCTCTGCCCGGTATACCCAGCCAATACTTAAGATAGTGACAATCGTCAGGGGCCGCTGAGCGTGGGCGTACAAAGATTTGGCCCACAAGATACTGAGTAAAATTGAAGTCAGAGTAAATTGACAGGATATACCGACAAAACATGGCTGGTTACCTAGTCCCCATGATTAGACCCCAAAACCACGCGCCAAAATTAGGTGCTCGTTCTAACCTCACGAAACGGCACGGATTTATCAACCTTTGGCTCTTTGGGTAACCCTAAGACACGTTCGCCAATGATGTTTCGTTGTACCTGATCTGTACCGCCGCCGATCGATGTGAAGTACGCATTTAAACTTAAGAAATTCGCATCTTCGGCACGCGGGTATTGCTCACCCTCAAACAAACTTTGCGCACCGGCGATTTTGGTTCTGAGCCTGCCTTCTTCGTGAAGGATTCGAGGCATCGCGAGCTTACCCAAACTCATAATCGGTGATGAGGTGCCTTGGGCAAGGTCCGCTTTGGCTCTGGCTGTGTTTAATGCATTGAGCCGCTTGTACGCGAGATACTGTGCGAGTTCTTGGCGCTGCTGCTGCTCGTCGATTTTTCCTGCTTTTTTTGCCAAGGCAATAAGCGGCTCTTCGAGTTGGGCAGAGCGGCTCAAGCGTGTATTTGATATCGATATTTCTGTCTGCCCGCTGTGCGGCGGCACGCTGCGGGTGATCGCAGATATCACCGACCCGGAAGCGATCCGGACCATTCTGGCGCATCTGAGGCAACGCGCGCCCCCTGATGCTGGGCGCCGGCAAAGGCCGGGGCAAGGGCCGCAAAACGATCTCTTTGCCGTTAGCTGATGGTTGAAACCACGGCAACGCATTTCTCCCTACGCCAACAGAAAATTACGTTGGCTAATCGTCCATCACCAGGTCAGCCAATCACCACAAGCCCTGGTAGCGTTTAACCACTACTCGTCATACCGCTACACGCTTTCATCAAACAAGCAGGCAACCGATCTAATTCGATACTCAAACTTTCGATCAAAAAGCCCTCGCCGCTCTGGTGCCCAGACCCCGATACAACCTTGTGCGGTACTACGGCGTATTTGCGCCTAATGCGAAGATTAGAAAACTCATTGTTCCAAAGAACAGCATAAGATCCTTTAAAAAAGCGAAGGGAAAAGAGAAGAGCACAATTTACAAAACACCTGAAGAATTAACGAAACGAGATGAACTTGTTGCACCTTTAACTTGGGCTCAGCGTCGCAGCGGCGAACCGCTCAAACGAGTCTTTGAACGGGCCGCGATCGGCTTGATATTAGCCTGTGCCCATTGTGTGGTGGCACCATGCGCGTCATCGCCGACATCACTGACCCAGACATAATCCAGAAGATCCTGGATCACATCGAAGCGCAACCACCTCCATTGAAGACTGCCGCAACCAATCAATCCTAATATACGCTTGAGCCAAACCAAAGATCATCCCCGCCCGACAATAAAACCTAATCAGAAATCGACCTTCCCACCTGTAGGTCAGTACATCATTGGCTATTCAGACATTGACCATCCTCCACCAAAAAATCTGCCCCACAGACTTCTTTTCGCAAAAAATCTCAATCAGGATACTTTTGAAATCTCGGAAAACACCGTTTAAAGAAACTATGCACACGCGTGATTTGAAGGTGCTTAGTCTTAGAAATGGCGCAATGTCACTGTCGAAGACTCGTTTGAGTCGTTGTGCCCAGAATAGCTTACTCAGCTCACCAACACTGAAATAAGTGGCTTAAATTGCGATACTATGGAATGGGGATTGAATTAATGGGCAAGTTGAACAACTATTCAGAACGAGCAGAAATATTTAGCGCGACTACTATTATCTTCGGCGCATTTTTTGCTTTGGTGCAGTTTCGCGAATATAGGAAAAGACAGGAAGCTGGTTGAGCTTGCATTACCATCGTATAGGTCCTGTTCAAACAAAGATCCGGAAAGGGATCGGGAAAGGGATCAAGAATGGGCAGTCCTGAGAATTTAACTTCTGACGATTATCTAAAGCTGATAAGCGCTTTTGCGGTCGACCTGCTTCAAAGATCAACACTTGATGAGATTTTCTGGCTCATCGCCGATCGCGCAATCGCTGGCATTGGGTTCGATGATTGCGTGATCTATTTGATCGATCGCGCCGCCGGTGAATTAGTCCAAGTGGCCGCCTATGGGCCCAAGAGTCCGGAAGGTCGTGTGATTATTGATCCCATTACGATTCCCTTGGGAAAGGGGGTTGTCGGTTCTGTCGCCAGAAATTTGAAACCGGAGCGTATTCGGGATACCCGTCTTGATTCAAGGTACATTCTTGACGACGAATTCAGGCTTTCTGAACTGGCCGTGCCTATTGTGCTTGATGGTGAGTGCCTTGGCGTCATTGATTCAGAGAATTTAAACGTTGGTTTTTACACCGAGAAGCATGAAGAGATTCTTGTGACGATTGCCTCGATGGCAGCCACAAAAATCTCAGATGCGAAGCGTGAAGAAGAACTGCATTCGACCGTTCGTCAATTGAAAATTGTGCAAAACAAGCTGGCGACTCAGGCGAAAGAGTTGATTAATGCCAAAGAAATAGCTGAATCTTCAAATCGAGCTAAAAGCACATTTTTGGCAACGATGAGCCATGAGATCCGAACACCACTTAATGCGATTATAGGCTTATCGGATTTAATGAGAGAGACCTCACTGGATCCTGAGCAACATGAGTTTGCGAAGGTCATCTGGGACTCGAGTAATCATTTGTTGAATTTGATTACGGACATTCTTGATTTTTCAAAAATCGAGGCAAATGAATTGAGCTTTGCAGAGGGCAATCTGAATTTAAAGCAATTGGTTGAAACGTCTGTTCGATTATGCACATCAGCCAATCCAAAAAACAAGATTCCGGTGGTTGCTAATTTCGATTCTTCAACTCCGGGTTGGATTCTTGGAGATGAAGCGAGGGTTCGGCAAATCCTGGTAAATCTGATTGGCAACGCTTTAAAGTTTACCTTGGAAGGCCAAATAACGATTAAGGTCACAACCGAGTCGGAATATTTGTTATTTTCAATCACAGATACTGGAGTAGGAATTCCCGAAACGGATTTTGAAAAGATTTTTGACCCGTTTCTGCAGGTAGATTCTTCATTGTCCCGACAATATGAAGGAACCGGTCTTGGTTTGAGTATTGCGAGAAAATTGAGCCGTTTGATGTCGGGTGATTTAACCGTGAGCAGCGCAGTCGGCGTAGGGACGCAGTTCGTTTTATCCCTTCCTCTGCGAGCAGTAACGCTATGAACACTCCATTTCTAAGATGCCATAACTTTATGAAAAATGTTTTTTTTCGCAGCGCTTCCTAAAAGAACCTTTTTTTGAAAACATTAAGTTGCCTAGCAAAGCCAATAAGAAGAAACACGGCATTGATTTTGAGGAAGCACAGATGCTGTGGAATGACAGGTACATCATCAAGCTACCATTTAGATTGTTACCTGGTGAGGAATTGCGGTTCCTTTACATTGGGCTGATGGAATCAAAGCACTGGACTGCCATCACGACAGATAGAGAACCAGATATTGTACGAATCATCTCAGTTCGCCGATCGAGGCCAAAGGAGGTAGAAATCTATGAAAGCTAAACAACTTGATAAGCTATTCGACGACAATCAGAAAAAAGATGTAGTTGATCATTTTGATGTATCGAAGGCCATTCGTCCCAACCTTGAGAAAGAACGCGTTAACGTCGATTTTCCAGTTTGGATGATCGATGATCTGGACAAGGCGGCGGCGACCATGAGTGTAACCAGACAGGCTGTCATTAAAATATGGCTAGCTGAAAGGCTGAAGAGTGAGACGGCTGCTTAAGGTTCTTACTTTCGGCGTCGACTATAAATGAGGGGATTACCATTCGACGTGACCTGGTGAACTATGTCCGCCGAGACCATAAGGTCAGCGTTCGTCGAGCCTGTCCCTGGCGAATTACTAGTCATTACTAAATACCTCATTTCCGAACAGTCTTGTAGCCACGAGATACTTAACTATCATCCAAGGTCGGCAGTCAATCGGCTTTCTTCTCCTCCACTTGATCATCGCGACGATCAAAGTCCTCCGTTCAGTTGGCACAAAAGCCGTCATCGCTGAGAACCTTGCATTCAAGCATCAACTCCAGGTTCTCAGTCGGTCCCGACGTCGAGCACCTAATCTATGTTCCGTCGACCGAACAGTTCTGGGCTTGTTATCCCTCATGATCACACCGAAACGTTTTAGATCCATCGCCATCGTGATTCAGCCATCTACCCTTCGCAAGTTTCATCGGGCATCGGTTAACAAAAAGTATCAGCGTCTATTCACACCAAAAACCCGCATGCGGCTGGCCCCAAAGGGCCCCCCAATGCCCTCATCAGTGCCATCGTTGAACTGAAACCACGCAATCCGCGATATGGCTGCCCTCGCATCGCACAGATCATTACCTTGAAGTTTGGCATCCCCATAAATAAAGATATCGTACGGCGCATTCTCGCAACACACTATCGTCCAAGACCAGGTCAACTTGATGGTTCATTCTGGCTGACTTTCCTGGGCCACTGTAAAGACAGCCTCTGGAGCATTGACTTATTTCGGTGCGAATCACTAACGCTCCAGCCATTACTGGGTGCTTGTTTTGATGGATCAATGGAGTCGCCATATTATAGGATTCGGCGTTCGCCACGGCAGTGTTGATTGCGTCGGGCTCTGTCGCATGTTTAACCAGGCAACTTCCGGCGCTAACCCACCCCGCTATCTCAGCTCAGATAATGATCCATTGTTTCGTTTTCATCGATGGCAGGTGACTCTCCGCGTGCTGCCACACAGCTTCGGCAACCACGGATGGTGCAATGGTTCTGCTAGCGTCTGTTCTGTCCGCGTTTCTTTT
>Ga0115001_10002573_pt1 | contig 13878 bp, 6 predicted proteins | sample ArcticOcean_MG_C_12_FD_89869 | JGI IMG/M metagenome (GOLD analysis project Ga0115001, IMG submission 89869) | Marine microbial communities from western Arctic Ocean - ArcticOcean_MG_CB8_130 | ecosystem: Environmental > Aquatic > Marine > Oceanic | place: Arctic Ocean: Canada Basin | collected... | reverse complement strand
TGCGCGAATACGACTATACGGATACCACAAAAACGACGAGTAACTAGTAGAATAGAGAACGATTTTAAACGCGCGCGTTCAAAACAATGAATCATCGCATAGATAAAGAAAGAAAGATAGAAACAAACAAACAACGAGAGAGAGTAATCGCGCTCGCACGCGTTGCTATATATGTAATAAAACGAGTAGACAATTCTAGATATATAATACACGCTTTCCTTTTCCTTATATGACATATGACTTACACGTTACAGCTTGACCTCGCGTCATAAAAAATCCCAACAACAACGCCGCATACCTCGTCTTCTTCGATTTTAATGGCAACGCTTTGAGTTCGAAAAAGATCCACGCAGAAGATGACGATGAAGCAGCAGAGGAAAAACAGCGCTCCTCATCCTACTCATTGTCCTCCTACTGCGCTCGCTAAAACTGATAAGAATGGGAACGGTCCAATCAATGATGATTTCCAATCAGCTCGCGAACATAATAATAATAACAATAACTATTACAGATCGGATGCTTCGGATTACTCGCTCGATTCGGATGAAGAAGAGTATAACGACGTAGGTGAGAACGCGCAAAAGTTTGCCGTGAACGCTTTTTCGGCCTCGGCTTTTTTTGCGAAAGATGATGACGATTTCAACAGTGCGAATAATGCTTCGCAGGAAGTAGTCGACCAGAACATAAAACAGAAAGAGATACAGAGATTATTCAATTTAACGGTGAGGATGTCCACGCAAATAGTGAGCGGGAGTCATAGGAGGAAGTTGAGGAATTATAGGAATTGTTTTACGGGGCGAGTATGCGTGCAATGGATGCTCGCGAATCGAGTGTGCGCGAGCTTAGCGGAGTGCGTCGAGCTCGGGGAGAAGATGGTGAAGAGGAATTTGATTGCTCCAGTGAAGAGACGCGGGCACGGGTCCGCGTTTGCGAATAGGAGCTTTTTGTATAGGTATAATTTTCAAGCGACGAATGGAGATCAGGCGAGTACGCAAGAACGCTTCGTAGAGTTATCGGTCGAGATCGGGAAGCTCGTGCAAGAGCTTAAGAATGTGCAGAGTAGGACTGAAGATACGAAGAGCGGAGTTAGATTTTTAGCGAAAGAGACTGCGATGAATATGGAGCGCGCTGAGATGATCATTAAAGCGATTAGAGTGCAATTGCATTGGGCAAGGTCGGCGGTTGTCGCCTTGAGCTTGGGCGTTTTGTTAATGGTCTTTCATCAAAGGAAAGATTTACCATCATCGTTATCATCAAATCAAGTTTTTAGCGATGAAAAAGTTGGATTAGGTGCGATTGGTTTTATCGTTTCTAGAACGCTCGAGGTTACGGCAGTGATTGCAGTTTTCGCGGCGATCGTGAGTTTGTTCTTGCAGGACGGGGGCGAATTGTTTTCGAACATGTTCTCAGACTCGGCTGAGTTAATCGAGAAGCAAGAGTTGAAAATGACATACGTCCTCAACGATGATGAAGATATAGTCGATCACAAAATTATAAGTGGGAAAGTAAATGGTAACGATAACGCAATTCAATCATCGCCATCTAGCACTACTAAGAAAATCGAGCGTTCCTCTAGCGTTACAGTCGGTAGCGTCGTTCGAAGGTTTTCGAGACCATTTCGAACGAGTATTGACGAACAAAGCTTAGACGATAGGGAAGCGTCAAAAACTATGCCGGAAGATTACGCATCGCCACCGCCTACTGAAGAAGATGTTCAATGCTGGAAAGATAATCAAGACGGATTTATTGGTCTGCGCTTGTCTCCATTACATTCATTCCAAAGACTTGTCGGTAGCATGGTTTCAGATCATCAGAAGGAAACGGGCAACGCACCATGCCAAAGACCGTTCCACTTCGAGTCCGAGCTCTTTAGCGGCAAAGCGGTATGGTATTTCCGCGACGTACCTTCTACACCAAAGGAAATTTTTAACGGCAAAGCTAGAAAAGTGCAAGTCTGTATTCAAGGAAAGTTCAAAAGAGAGGTTAAAATTGACGACTTGATGTTTGGTCAGTACATGACTCGATCTTTTGCGAATTTACCTTCTCGTTGGTTAGTCTCGCTCGCATTGCGCGTATGCAGAGCTTTTGGAGCAAAATATACAATGGAGTTATCCTCTCCATCGGACGATCGTCCGTTCATTCGCGCACCGCTTATATTAGCCGCGCAGACCGTCTGCGTCTCAAGGCCAGGCGAAGAACCAGATGTTACTGGCGCTGCTATTGAAGATACGAACATTTTGAAATACGTGCCGGATAATTTAAGTCATTCTGAAAGGCGTTCGTTCATAGCTAAAATGATCAGAAAAATCCGAAACGATAATGTAAAGAAGGAAAAAACCTCCGCGCGTGGTGGTGTTGATCCGAGAAAAGATCTACCAGTAGATATGCCAGTATTTGATACAGAAAACGTGTATACGTTTTGCTTCTGGCAAGCGCAAATTGATTTTTCAACGTATATTGCAGATTTAGGTGTCACGCAGTTCGATTTGGCAAACATCGTCGATGGACAACCAATGACGGCAAATTGTAGAACTCGCGACGGCAAATTAGCATTTCGTTTCGAGGTGTGGCATAAAAATATAGTCGCACATGCGCGGCGTCTGTTTGATTATTCTCTTTATGAAAAGAACGTGAGTCTTTTGCGTCAAAAATAAACCGAAAAGAAATTTTTGTATGAATTGTGTATATAAGTATTATTATTACAAGTTATTGCGTAAATGTATTATTGATGTGTGTGTATATATATGTACCAGCATTTATTGCTTGTGCTCTTTTTGGGATTACTATTGAAGTAAACCTTTGACTTGATGATCATGTTGGTTTATCGATTCGTTAAACGCGTCTTCGATAATCGTCAATAATTTTCTCCCCAATCGCCTAGCAGTAGGCTCACTCTCCTCACTACTTTTCTTCTTCTTCGCAGTACAGTTCTTATCGCCACCGAAACAAAACACGCAAAAAATAATCACGCCAACACCGATCACAAACGCTAAAAGAATCAATTTCATCTTCAAGTTATTCCACCACATTCGATTTCTCAGCGCCCGTCCTTGCTTATGAAAATTATCCGCCTGGAACCTCAACGCCTCGGTTTTATCGACTAAAACCTCAATCTTCTCGCCTCTATCCAAAACTTTCTCAATATTATCCATCATAATCTCCTTAACTTCCGTTACTTGCTGCTGCACCGTCTGCACTTTCGTTTGCGCTTGTCCGCCTTGCTGACCAATCTCGAACGCGATCGATTCCTCCATCTCCTTCTTCAAAATAGGTCCAAACGTCCTATCCAGCGCGTGTGCGTTCAACGCACTCGCGGTTTCCTTGAATTTTTGCTGAAACTGTCCCTTAATCCGCTCCAGGAATTGAAACGGTACTTGTCTCCCGATCTCGTCGTCCGCGACGACTAAGTACGTATACCCGCCGTTCACTAAATAATTAAACGTATGCCTATCGCTGTTATAGGTGAACTTCGCGTCATTCGAAGGTACTTTATCGAGCGCCTGGTCAATCATAACATGATCATCGTAATAATAATAATAATAATAAAACATTCGTTAGTCACTATAAAAATCACTCAATACATATTTGATTGATGATCATGATGTTGATGATACTAATTCATTCTTCTTCTTCTTCGTCGCACACTATTGTTTTTACTTTCATACGACAAACTCATGACCTTGCCGTTTACCAGTTAACACGTACATAAATGATACTAATAATAATGATAATAACGATGATACTAATAATCATGCATTCATTCTTCTTCGTAATCATTCGTGACCATTATTGTCGTTTACCGAACACGTTTTAAAAACAGTGCAGAGGGAGAAAAAAAAGAAATCCAAACCAGTTTTTCGAGCGTAGAAAGTATGCAGTACCTGAGTAGCGATCGTGGAGAAATTACCGGAGTAAGCGGTGTATTCAGCGAGGACAGTTTTAGTGGAGTTCTGTGTCATCGCGACGAAGGCGTATATGAGTGGCATCTTTGTTCGCTTTAAGGCGTGTTCTCGTTTTGTGCAAGGCCTTTTATTTACTGGGGCAGTGCAGAAAGAGAGATCCAATGGTTGGCTTTCGTGAATAAGGGTGCCTTTGTTTAATTAGGGTTTAGGGTTTGGGGTTTAGGGTTAGAGAATTCATGTTTTCTTACTCGTAGTTATGTTTTCGGAATAGCTATATATATGGCTTATATGGCTTATTAAACGTGTACAGCGTTAAACTCTACTAAAATGTCTAAACAAAAGATCGTTTTTACTTGAAAGACTCACATTTTCTTTTCGCGAACCAGTATTGATCGATGTATCGTTCGGACGGCGCGGCCCAGGACCAGTCTTGGCGCATGCACGCGCGCGGCAAATCGAGCTCGGACCATTTTATGTGATCGAAGTAATCAGCTAAAGCTCTCGAGAGCGCGTGTTCGATGTCGCTTTCGTGTTCACCGTCGAAGTTATAGCCGTTGCATGATTTGTTGTAGCTCACTGCGCGAGCTGGGTCGAGTTGGACGTCGAAGACTGTGTCGCGTAGGCCTCCGGTGCGTCTGACTAAGGGAACTGCGCCGTATCGCATGGCGATCATTTGCGTTAAGCCGCACGGTTCGAATATCGATGGAACGCAAAATATGTCAGCGCCGGCGTATATGAGATGAGATAATGGCTCGTCATAGGAGAAAAAGAAACCACCACGTCCTGGATGTTGTTGTTTCATTTCATTCGCTAGGTTTGCGAAATCGTTCGCGATTCGATTATCGGGCGCGGAACCGAGTAAGACGAAATACGCGCCTTTCTCCAACGCATATCGACACGCTTTCTTGATCAAATGTACACCCTTTTGCTCTGTTAATCTCGTCACGCATGCAATGACTGGTTTTGAATCGAAATCGGTCACGTCTAAACGCATGCGTTTCAAGAGCTCTAATTTCGCCTCGCGTTTGCCTTCTTTACAGTTTTTCCAATCATACGGTTTCGGAAGAAACTCATCGTTTGATGGGTCCCAAATATCGTTATCAATGCCGTTGCGTATACCTTTGAATTTACCACTTTCATGTTTTGGAATGACGTTGATCGATGGATGGTTCTTAATCTCTTCCGCGTACGTTGGCGAAACGGTCGTCGCAAACGTACATTCGATCATCGCGCGACGAATCAAGTCTTGTCCAAACTGCAAGTTATGAATCGTCAAAGCCGTTGCAGTTGTTTTAGGCCTTTCCACGTTCCATATAGCAGGTGCTGTTTGCCAATCGTGCACGTGCAAAACGTCCGGGAAGCAATTCGCGCGCTTCATATATGAAACGCACGCGTTCGAGAAGAACTGAAAACGTAAATGATCGTCCCCTCTTCCGTAGATGCATCCAACGCGAAAATGTCCATTCTCTGGATCAACGAAAGTCACTTTAATACCTTCAACGAATCCTTTATATATGTTCACGACGTCGTTTCCAAAGTGAAACTGATCGACTTTCCGTAAGCCTTCGATTTCCTTATAATTCATGCAATCGTACTTTGGCACGTAAACGTCAACGGTATGCCCTTGTTCTTGAACAGAGCGCGATAACGCAGTAACGACGTCTCCTAAGCCTCCGACTTTTGCAATTGGTGCCATCTCAACTGCTAAATGAGCGATCTTAAGCTTTGGCGCAACGCCTGAAGCGCCAATAACATCGCAGTGATATTCGGCGCCTTCGTTATCGTCGATAAAGATGCCATTATCTTTAAACGAAAAATTAACCACGTGTGCATCGAGTGGGACATTAATGGTCGTCTCTAAAGTGCCACCGTTTATGCCACCACGCATATCTACGTTTACTTGTCGGTCTGGATGATTTTGAATGCGATTAAAGTTCACGGTGCAATATATCGCCCGAGCGAAAGTTAAAGGACCACCTTCTGGACGGTATCGAATCGTTACTTTGTCCCCAGCTTTTGGCCGCAAAGGGTCTGTATATACTCGATTTTCGCCTTTAATGGATGATATTGCCTTTTAGCGAGTAACGAAGCTTTTGTTCTCACTGCATTTTCGGCATGAACTCTTGCGAACGCGAGTTGCTCTAGGTTTTTCTCTTTCCGTTTATCTACTAAAGTTTCCAACTCGCGATCGATTTGCGCTTCCCTAGAGTCATCGACGGTTACATTTACATCATCGCTTTCCGTAGCAGTTTCAATGTGGTAATCTTTGCCGTTATTGTTGTCAAACTTGCCTTTAGAATCGCCAATGACGAAATCGATCACCATGGCTTCGCTCGGGACATCGATTGCAAGTTCCCACCATTCACATTTTTCCACGTCGTGGTTCTGCGGCTGCGCGTGAAAGTTTTGTATAGGCTGCAAATCAACTTTTAAAGCGTGCTGGAGACTCCACCCATTATAGCCAATCATTGCAAACAAAGTCTTTTCTTGACCATTAGATCCAGCAGAATTTATTAATTGTTTCTGATTATAAAATATCGTCACTCGCGTTCCTGCTAGGGGTCTGGAAACGCACGTATACACGTTCCGAACATTCTCCGAAGCGTTATCAAATTTCTTTATGGAATTTTTTGCAGTGTTTCTAGAATCAACGATCCGAGCGGCTTCGATCATAGCTGCTTCGTTTTGATATTCGCATATTTTCTTATACGCTAAATCTCCAGCTTCTTTCGCTAAAGCGTCTAATTCAAAACCTATCGGGACGCCTTGCCTGCGCAATTCGCTTTCATCGACGACGTCTCGACTTCCGCTGCTGCTAAAAGATGGTGTTATTGCTGTTGTCGATGATGATGATGCCACTGTTATTATTTTCGATTTCGTTTCATGTAATTCTTTTCGTAATTTTTCCTGCTCCTTTATCGATTGTTCGAGTGAAGTTTCTAGTTTTAAAATTTTTGCGACGAGCACGTCTCTTTCGTCAAAAAGCTCGCTCGTCTCCATCTCAAAACGCTTCGTGGTTTCTTTAAACAACTCAATGCTCGACTGTGTCGTTTGAATCGTTTGTTTTAAAGTCTCTGCGTTCGTTAATAGCGTATCAATTTCTTCTTTCATGCTCTCGTTCTCGTCTATTAAATTATTCAATTCCTTTTCGTCGATTAACGTGGCGGCGTCTGAGTCAAGTTTGTTGTTCATTTCAATTTCCGCTCGTAACCGTTCAATTTCTCGTTCTAAATTTTCGTTCGCCTCAATTTTCTTGTTCAAAACGACAATTTCATTCTCCAATTGATCAATTCGATCGACTTTATGTTTCAAAATTATAATTTCATTCATCAAAGTCTGGTTCTCGCGCGTCTTCTCTTCAACTTCTTTCGCAATCGCTTCATTCGACGACGACAAAGACGACGACGACGACGACGTTTCTTCTTCCTCTTCTCTTCTCGTTTTCATCATCAATTCAAGTTCTTCTTTCATCTTCGCCTTTGTCTCTAATTCAATCCGATGAACTTTTTCCTGAAACTTCGAATCGTTCTCGGCGGACTCGCGTTGCATTCTCGCCAACTGCTCGTTCTTCAACCGTTCTTTCCGCAACGTTTCATTCAAACTGGCCTCTAAGCGCTCGCACGTCTTTCCCTTTTGTACGACTACGCGCTCGAGCTCTTCAATCTTCTTCTTCTTATCATCATCATCGTCATAATTATTTATTCCGTTCGCGACGAGCCGTGCGTTCTCCGCTACGCCTGGACCAGAAATTTCACTCACTCGAATCAACTCGTTCGTTTCGTCGTACTCGTGCACGATGTTATTCACTCTTTCGGCTTCATCGAGGGCCCTGATCTTCGCCTCCTTGACCCTTTTCTTCACCGATTCCCTGATCTCTCGTTCATCTACTTCCCCAAAACTTCTCCCATTTACGCGATCTTCTTCTTCTTCGTGCGTAGGAGCGGTCGTACTCGTCAGAGCTTTGGAGACCGTACGCATCATCCTCATCGACATCTCACACTTCGCTCTCATTACGTGATGAGCAGTCGTACTCGTCCGAGCTTTGGAGACGTTCTGGATCATGCTCGTCTGCCTCTCACATTTCGCTATCAAATCGTGTTTTGTTTTAATCACAAGCGTTGTTTCTTTCCGAATGTTTGACAATCGCGCGCGTCTGCGCCAACCGAGCGCAGTGGTAGTTCTTCTACTGCTGCTGCTGCTACTAGTGATCATCATCTCTATCGCTTCGTTTCTGTTTATTATTATTATTATTATTATTATTATTATTATTATTATTATTATTATTATTATTTGTTAAAACGCGTTATTTTAAATGGATACGCTTTTAAGAGACAGTTGTGATGTATATCTGATATTTCATGAACGCGTGGAAAATTGTGCTTAAAATTGTACGACGCGAAGTCCTCCGTTGAATCGATTACGTCGCATCGCGCTCTCAAAAAATCAAGTCACAATCGTCCTGTTTCGTTCTGTTTATTATTATTATTGTTGTTGTTATTATTATCCGTTAAAACGCGTTCTTTTATGGATATGCTTAACGGTAAATCGTGTAGTAAAAGCTTTTACTGATGCCGATGCTCTTTTTTCTCATCGCGTCTCACAAAAAAGTATCAAGTCGCCGCATTTGACATTTGAAGCCGTTCAAACATACATAAAACACACACACACATACATAACACACATAACACAGACACACACACACACACACACAGAGAGAGAGAGTTTATTAAAGTTTACTTCTTTTTATTTGTATTTATTTATTGAGAGAGAGAGATTAAGAGAGATTAAGAGAGTTTATTAAAGTTTCCATCTTTTTACTTTTTACTTTGTACGTATAGTCGTATTTATTGTGAGATGTTTATACACAACGGCGCATAATAAAACGCAGAGCCGTTTGAGATCGAGGAAATGGCGTTTGTTTTGACAAGTTGATACGTCGAGCTAGAGCTATATAGAGAGAAGGAGTTTCTTCGTGTTGAGTGAAATATGAGGATTCCGGGATGGACGCAGCAAAGGCCGCCTCCACCTCCGCCTCCGCCTCCGAATCAGAATCAGAATCAGAATCAACAGCGATTTGATCAATCGGCACCGCCTCGGCCTCCTCGGCTTCCTGAAAAACAAACGTTCTATGCAGTAGTGCGAGGGAGACAGCCTGGGATATATTCCTCGTTTTCACAAATGAAGAAAGAGACGAATCGGTATAAAAACGCGTTAGCGAAGAGTTTTAAGAGTTTTATAGACGCGAGAGTGTACTATGAAAGAGAGGGGGGGGATTTAAGTCGATTGCCTGATTACGTTGGATACGACGATGCCGTGGAGAAAGTGCTCGATCAAGGGAGACCTGTTGTTGAGATGGAGACCGACGACGACGACGCCGACGAAGATGATAAAGAAGCTCCGATAGTCATTAGTGACGATGACGAAGAATTAGAAGAAGAAGATAAGGAGGACTCGTCGTCGTCAGATGATTCAGAGTCGATTGAAAATTCAGAGTCCGAAACCGATCATAATTTAGAATATAACTTGAGAGGATTTTCGGACGATGAAGAAGAAGATGAGATTTCGATATCGATGAAAGAATTAGACGAACGGCCTTCGTCCGTATTATCAAACGGTAGATCTCCCGCGGCTTTGATTAGAAATGGTAGTATTATTGGCGCGCAGCAGAATTCTTTATCAAGACTCGGGAGAGTTGATCCGAACGATCCAGATACTTCGGAATCAGAATCAGAATCGGATTATTCAGAAGATGGTAAGGATGGTCAGCAAGCGCTATTCAAGAAGTTTTTTGGTAACAACGCCTCTGAAGATGTTTTAATGAAACCGTGCGCTTTGCACTCGGATATTGAGCGATTCGCGGCTGAAAACGTTCAAAATCAAGCCGAGACTTCGGCGAGAGATGAAATAGAAAATATCGTTCGAGAAACTATTAGGAAATATTCATTCAATAACGCTCAAATTCATCGATTTGGCTCTGGCGCCACTGGATTGGCTTTAAAAGACGCAGATTTAGATTTAGTCATCTTAGGTGTCGGTCCTCAATCCGTTAAAGGAGGAGGTGGTGGATTTACTCGTAGCGAGAAACAACTATTAGTCGGTCATCTCCGAACGATAGCTAGGACATTAAGAAATAAGGGTGTATGTAAGCGCGCGGAGATTATATCTTCAGCGAAAGTTCCAATTGCAAAGTTGGACGCGTATCACCAAGGTTCAAGAACGACTATAAAATTAGATTTAGCGATTGGTGTGAGCAACGGTTTAGCTGCCGCGGAATGGATTCGAGAACAAGTTGAGGAGTTTACAGCGTTAAAACCGCTCGTGTTAGTACTAAAAAGACTTTTGCAAATTCATAAGTTGAACAACGCGGCGACCGGAGGATGCGGCGGTTACCTTTTAATATCGCTCGTAGTTTCGCATTTGAAGCAATGCACTCCGGCTATGAGAGTTAAAAAGGATGGATTGGGGGATTTATTATTAGGCTTTTTTAGACGCTTTGGTGTCATGTTTGATTACGGAAGTACAGCAGTTGCTGCGTCTAGACCAGCTGGGACTTGTTCTGTGGAATCTGTCGACGTCGCGCCAAACCCTTTCGGCCCTCGTCCGTTCATCATCTGTGAAGATCCTCAAGAGAGAAGTAGGAACATCACTGCTTCGGCGTATAGATTTCCGGAGGTTAGAGAATTATTTAAGAAATGTTTACAGTCCATGGCTTCAAAGAAAGGATTAGATTTCATGGAAATTTTGCTTTCGCAATCCGCGAAACCGCATCAAATGACGCAAGCGCAATATATTAGGGGTTCGAAATATAGTTTCAAGCGTCCGGCTGCTGAAATCATTCGCGTTAGAAACGAGAACAAGAAATCGCCATCACCGACTAATAATAATAGTAACAAGAGACAGAAGACAACAAATAGCCTCTCAATTGCGGAAATAAACGGTCAATGGGAAGAGCAAGGCGGGATGTTCAAAACAAAAGTTCCGAACAATCATCGGCAGAGTAGGAAGAAGAATTCATGGGTCGCCGAGCACACATTTCTTAGCAATACTAGCATCAACCAGGACTCTGCTTCTCGCGAGAACAACGCCTCCGCGCAAAAGAAGAAGAAGAAGAACAAAGCGAAAACGACCACCGTAGGTATAAAACACAAGCGCAAGAACGAAAAGAACGAAGCAGTACTACTGGCGACCGAGAAAACGAGGCAACAGAACAACAAGAGAAACAAGCGCTCGCCGAGAACGCAGGCAAAAACGCAGACTAAGAAAACGCAGACTAAGAAACAGCCGAAAAAGCTCTTGAAAAACCCTACAGTCGTCGCATCATCGTCGCGGAAGCGAAAGAAGAAATAGTACATAACAGCAAACGCACGTTTCGTAGCATACATTTTATATGCGCGCGTTTAAATGTTCACGCCATAGTCACATCAATAGACAGATAATGAGGGACTTCATACTCACAAGAACTTACTTTAACCTGCACAAAATACTCCGGTCAACGCAGGCGACGAAAACAAAAACGCACATCGCGAGAAATAAAAATGGACGCGCTCAAGGCCGAAGCATCGCAGGCACTCGCTGCACAGAACCTATCGCTCGCGCGCGAGAAATATCAATCCGCCTTACTCTTCGCTCGCACAGAAAAGGATAAAGCGATGATCGAATCTAATCTTTCGTTGGTGGAGTTGAAGCTCGGGAACTTTTCGGTCGCGAAAATGCGAGCGAATAACGCGATATCGTTACTGCCAGAGTGGGAGAAAGGCTATTTCAGATCAGCCGAGTGCTCTTTTGAACAGCGCATGTTCGTTGAAGCGCGAGCGATGTATGCAGTAGCGAAATCGAAGATTTTAGATTCGAATAAACGAGCGATCGAGCACCGAGAAGCGTTATGCGCAGAGGCGCTATCGGACCATGGGTTTTATTTCAGGCAGTTGCGAGCGGGGAACGAGATATGCGTGAACGCGAAAACGATCGTTGAGACGCAAGTGTTCCAAGCGGCGAAGCAAATGCAGAATTTTATATACGTCGTTGGCGATGCGAGGACGCGCGAGTGCGTAGTCGTCGATTGTTGTTGGGACGTGGACGGGATTTGCGAGTTCTTGGAGAACGAGAAGATGAAGTTAGTTGGCGCCGTTGCGACGCATTATCATTTTGATCACGTCGGTGGTACTCCGCCGGCGCCTTGGAATGCGTTAGGTATTAAAGTCCCCGGGTTAGCTACGATATTAGAGAAGTTCCCGAGTAGTTCATTTTTAGCGCACGTACCAGTAAACGACGCTGGTAGAATTTTGCAAGATAATCCGTCGATTAAAGATACGCGAATACAAATGTACGATGACGATTCTTTTCAAATGATTGGTAGAAAGAAAATGAAATGGATGCATACGCCAGGACATTCACCTGGTTCGTCCGTGCTTATTTTTTCGGGAGACTTAGAAAGCGGCACGGGCAAAGGAACTGGCATAGTAATCTCTGGCGATACGATATTCCCTGGTTCTTGCGGTAGACTCGATATGGCTGACGGAAACGTCGAAGCGATGTACGAAAGCATGAAAAAGTGTCGAACAAAACTAGATAAGAACTGTGTGGTCTATCCAGGTCATGCTTATAACGGGAATTTCACAACGATAGGTAGGGAGTGCTCGTCTGGGATGTTGCGAGAAATGTCTAAAGAACAATGGATGGCAAGCCATAGAAAATAATTGAAAGAGAGGAGAGAGGTTATTCATTTGATGTCGCTCCTGGTACGACGACGACGACGACGACGGCGAAGACTTTCCGAACGCAGCCGACAAGCGCTAGACTGCAAGAACTTATGAAGAGCTCGGACGCTAAAAATGTTTACGACAACCCAGCATTGAATAAGTCATCGTATGGCGCTCCGGAAAGAGTGCAAGAAGCGAGTATCTCTTGAGACAAATGGAATAATGAACCAACCGAAACGTAAATGATTTGGACCAAAATGACAGAGCTCCGTCATTTTGGTCGATAATACGTGAGATAGTAGAATACGCTCGTTAGATAGCAACAACAACGGTTTCTTGTTTCTTGATGTCTTCTTTTGCTTCACCTATCAAACCTCGACCGCCGTTGACTCGTTCAGATTTAATTTTCTTTTCAGCGGTGCTTGTATCACTACTCTTACTACTACTACTACTACTACTACTCTTACTACTACTACCACCACTAGCACTAGTTACGATCTTCGAATTCAATTCGTTCCAATTCACTACAACATCATCGATTAACCCAAACGCTTTAGCGCTTTCGCCGAACAAATACGTATTCCTATCCAGAGCTTTCTCAACTTCCTCGAACGACTTCCCAGTCGTCTCAACTAACGTCCCAGTCAAAGCCGTCCTAGTCTCTTCGGCTTTCGTAGCTTTGATTAAAATATCCGAAGTCATACCACTCATCGAATGATGCGGTTGATGTATCATAATTCGCGCGTTCGGAGCGCAAAATCTCCTCCCTCTCTCCCCGCTCGCTAAAAGTATAGCCGCCATGCTCTCCGCGTGTCCAACCGCATACGTAACAACCGGCGCCTCAATAGCCCTCATGGTATCCAAAATCGCGTACCCGCTCGTTACTACGCCGCCTCCAGAATTAATAACCATCACGATCGGCTCTTTCGCGTTCAAATAGTTCAAATGTACTAACTGCGCTACGACTCTGTGTGCTTGCTTATCGTCGATCGTTCCGGTCACGAACACCGTTCGTTGCTTATTATGTAAATTAAATACCACGTCTTGTTCAGATTTCGGTTCAACGACCGCAGTCTTCTCCTTCCTCTTCTTCTTTACGGTCGTTTCCTGCGCTTCCGAAACTTCTCCCGTCTGTCGTTGCTGGCTCCGTACGTACTCGCTTACAACCGTGGTTACCCCGATCACGATCCCTGTCGTACCAACTATCGGTAAGAACAACTCGTACATGTTAGTAGGAGTCGCATTACTACCAGCACTGTTCGTACTGAAACTCTTCT
>Ga0115001_10002570_pt1 | contig 13886 bp, 12 predicted proteins | sample ArcticOcean_MG_C_12_FD_89869 | JGI IMG/M metagenome (GOLD analysis project Ga0115001, IMG submission 89869) | Marine microbial communities from western Arctic Ocean - ArcticOcean_MG_CB8_130 | ecosystem: Environmental > Aquatic > Marine > Oceanic | place: Arctic Ocean: Canada Basin | collected... | reverse complement strand
TGGCCCTCACACCAATGGATTTACGCAAATTCCTTATGATGATTTAGAGGCCTTAAAACAAACTTTGGAAAGCAATCCGAATATTATTGGTTTTTTGGTAGAACCAATTCAGGGAGAAGCTGGCGTTTATACTCCAGGAAAAGACTTTATAAGCGGTGCAAGAGCCTTGTGTTCTCAATACAATGTGTTGTTAATAACCGATGAGATCCAAACAGGTATCGGCCGAACAGGTTCCTTACTTGCTGTTTGTGGAGACTGTACTTGTGAGGATGCTTGCGAACAGCAACCCGCAACTTATATTCGTCCTGATATTTTAATTCTTGGGAAAGCCCTCAGTGGCGGAACTTATCCTGTTTCGGGTGTCCTTTGTGATTCTGAGATTATGGATGTAATTCAACCAGGGCAACACGGTAGTACTTTTGGTGGAAATCCTATGGCAGCTGCTGTAGCAACCAAAGCACTAGAAGTTATTAAAGATGAAAAACTAACCCAAAATGCACGACGTCTTGGAGAGGTTTTTAGGAATGAATTAAATAAATATATCGCTAATAGCGGAATCGTGCAGTTGGTGCGTGGAAAAGGACTGCTCAATGCAATTGTGATCAATGATAGTACTGATAGTGATACGGCTTGGAACATTTGTTTAAAACTTCGCGACAATGGTTTATTGGCAAAACCAACCCACGGGAATATCATTCGCTTTGCACCGCCACTTGTGATCACGGAAGAACAATTGCTTGACTGTGTATTGATAATAACCAATACTTTAAAAGGGTTTGAAAAGACTTCTTCTTAGTTAAGGAAAAGCTCAATCAGCATTTGATACACGAACCAAAAGAAAGATGAAAGTATACTTTGACAACGCCGCTACAACACCAATAAGAAAAGAAGTCATAGATGTAATGGTCGGAAGTATGGAGTTGAACTACGGAAATCCTTCTTCATCCCATGGCTTTGGACGAACAGCCAAATCTGCCATAGAAACAGCGCGTAAAAGTGTTGCCAGTCGTCTCAATTGTGAAGCGCAAGAAATTATTTTCACCTCTGGCGGAACAGAATCTGACAATATGATTTTGCGATGTGGAGTTAAAGATTTGGGCATTAAAACGATCATTTCTTCTCGAATAGAACACCATGCCGTTTTACATGCGCTCACATCTCTTGAAACTGAAGGAGTTGAAATACTATACGTTGGTCTTGATTTGGAGGGATCTCCCGATTTGGTTCATTTGGAAAAGCTATTGACAGCAACTGATACAAGGAAACTAGTCAGTTTGATGCATGTCAACAACGAAATAGGCAACATACTTTCACTTAAGAAAGTGGGTGATTTATGCAAATTAAATAACGCCTATTTCCATACAGATGCAGTGCAAGGAGTGGGGCATTTTCCGGTTGATTTAAAAGAAATTTCAATTGATTTCTTATCTTCAGCTGCGCACAAGTTTCATGGTCCAAAAGGGATTGGCTTTTCATTTGTTAGAAAAAACTCAGGCCTGGATTCGTTTATCGTAGGGGGTCCCCAAGAGCGAGGTTTGAGAGCAGGAACCGAAGGAGTTCACAATATCGTTGGCCTACAGAAAGCACTCGAAATTGCTTATGAAGAGCTTGCCTCTGAAAAAGCTTATGTATTAGATTTAAAAAAATATTTTATTCAAGAAATAAAAGAAGTGTTCCCTAATGCCCATTTCAATGGACTTTCCGGTGATTTTGAACGGAGTACTTTTACGTTAATTAATGTTGCTTTGCCATTAGATTCCTCCAAGGCGCAACTATTAGATTTTCATTTAGATTTAAAAGGAATTGCTTGTTCCGCAGGCAGTGCCTGTCAGTCAGGATCAAATTTAGGCTCTCATGTGTTAAAAGAGCTCAATCGAAGCGAAGAAGTTAGAAGCTGGCCTTCTTTAAGATTTTCTTTTTCCTGTTTCAACAAGCGGGAAGAGATTGATTATGTCGTTAAGACCTTAGCGGCCTTCGTCGACAATTAAAAGCTCTAAATTTAAGATGTTTATTTCCTGAAAAACAAAGCTCTAAACAAAGTTTTGTTCCCCACATTGTCTTCCACTACTATTTCCAATTCGTGTTTTTCCGTTTCAAAAGTTAGGTCTGAAAAGTCATAGGTCAAAAGTTTTTGTTTGGGTTCGTATTCAAATAAAACCCATTTTCCATTTATAGTTCCTCGGTAAGATTTTATTCCAGAAAAATCATCATCAATTTTTACCTTTAAAAATTTAAATTCACTGAGCCATTGATCATTTCTAAAATTTACAGCTTTAATTGAAGGCGGAGTTAAGTCGCTTGCGATAACAAAATCACCAAACTTTTTTGACTTGACAGTTAGTTTTCCGTTTTTTTTTTCGGTGGGGAGGTAAGTTAAATTGTCTTTTTCTTTTAAAGCAATAAAAGATTTTTTCATTTTCAATGAGTCCTTGAGTTCAGTTTTAAAACTCAATTCAAAAGCACCTTTAAAAGGATGAATGTCAGGACCAATTTTGATACCGTCACTGCGTGTTTCAATTTCTAATTGAATGGGATTAAAAAATGTATTTTTTGGAATATAAATTTCATTTGGATGAAATTCAAAAATGTAATCTAGCTTTGGGTTAATATTGTTCCCTTTTGATGGCTCAATTTTTGTTTTTTGTTTTTGACCCACAACGTAGGTCTCAACATAAGAGGTGTTTCCCGAGAAATCACTTACTTCGATCAATACTTGATATGACTTTCCTTCTTCGAGATTAAAAAACCCTCGATCCAAAGCAGAATCCATAAAACTAAACTTTGCGGTTTTAGGTCTAAATAACTTTTGAATTCGATACCGGTTTTCCTTAAAGTTTTTATAATCAATAATCAGACTGATGTACTTTGAGTCATTAAAATCAATTTTATCAAATTTATATTTGAAAGTGGGTTTTCCATTCACATTTACGACCATACTGTAAATGCCATTTTTGTTGTAACTCAAATCTTGTCTGTCAAACATTTGAATTCCGACCCCCACGCGATCCGAAGCAAAAAGAATTGGCGTTTTGTAAACACTGTCATTGACTCTTTCCAGACTTACGTTCTTAGTTTTAAAGACAATATCATTGCGATCTTCATTATACAAAAACAATCTTTGAAGTTGCGGTCTTAAGCTGTCGCCAACGTTAAAATCAAAAAGTAAAGGGTTGAGTGGATGTTGATTTTTTGAATCACGAATTTCAAAATGCAAGTGAGGACCAGAAGAACCTCCGGTGTTCCCAGAGTAACCAATGACCTCTCCGGCTTCAATTAATAAAGCGTCTTTTCTAGGAAATTTTTGAACAATGTAGCTTTCTTTTTCATATTGTGCAGCTTTAATGTATTTTTCGATTTTAGGAGAGAACTTTTTAAGATGCGCATAAACAGAAGTCTTGAAATCTGGATGATCAATGTAAATGGCCTTTCCATAACCTGAAGTAGCAATTCGGATTCTGCTCACGCGACCATTGCTTACCGCTTTAACAGGGAGTCCCTGTCTTCCTTTAGTCTTAATGTCAATTCCCGCATGAAAGTGACTCGATCTGATTTCAGCAAACGTTCCAGAAAGTGCGAGTGAAATATCCAAAGGATTTTCATAGGTTGAATTGTGCTGTCCAATGACTTGAATTGAGAAGAGAAATAAGAGAAGGCTTAAAGAGTGAAATTTCATTAAAATTAAATTTTGGAACTTTTCAAAAATACATTTTTTTAATTCAAATGGATCAATATTTTTAGTTGTTACTATATCTTAAATCAATATTTATTTATCATTAAAAAAATCAAAACTCAGTGCTTATAGGCCTTTTATATTAAATTTTTTAAAAGTAAGTTTCAATATCAGTTATATTACGTTTGAATTCTTAAATTTGTATATTAAAGATTTAAAATCTTAAAAAAGCGTTTCAGTGAAAAATCTAGTATTATTAGAAGAGAGAATTGTTCAGCTTTTAAATAAATTGAAAGAAAACTATTTGCTTATCAGTCAGTTAAGTGAGGAAAAGCAGGGTTTGGAAAAGCAAAATCTCGATTTTAAAGAAAAAGTTTCGTATTTAAAATCTGAAAATGAATCGCTTAAAGTTGCAAACTCTTTACTTGGCAGTGAAGAAAGTAAAGCAGTAACCAAACGCAAAATAAACAGTTTAATAAAAGAAGTAGATTTTTGTATACATCAACTCACTGAAATAAATTGATTAATGAGTGATAAGCTAAAGATTAAATTGACGCTTGCAGATCGGGTCTATCCAATGACAATTACCGCCGATCAGGAAGCCTCACTGCGTGCATCAGCAAAAAAAATTGATGCCATGATCAAACAGCTGGAAGAAAACTACGCCGTGCGTGATAAACAAGATGTTCTTGCAATGTGTGCCCTTCAATACGCGGCACAGTTGGAAAAACAAATTGAAAATAAAGAAGTAGAGGGAATTGAGTCAATCAAAATCAATGAATTTATTGAATTGATTGATTTACACTTGGCTACTTATTAAGTTCTTTAAATAGAAATACAATACTGCCTGTATTAGTGATTTTTTGATAAACTCAACGTTTTTTTAATTAAAAGAGGTGAGTTGTGATTGTAAAAGCAAGCTGCCTCGAGCAGATCCTTGACCAGTCAAGTAGCCTCAATCCTGTCTATTTGGGAGTTTATCCAAAACCCTATGCTAATACAGGCTTTTTTAATTTTAAAACGTAAAAACAATGAACCTAGATATAAACTCAGTTATTTTATCACTTGCAGGCATAGCCGTAGGATTGATAATTGGAATTTTTTTTCAAAAAGGAAAGAATTCAAAAATACTCGAATCAACTAGGCTTGAAGCCAATGATATTCTTCGAAACGCAAAGCAAAAAGCAGAAAGAATAAAAGACGAAAAAATGCTTCAGGCAAAGGAGCGTTTTATTGAGTTGAAGTCGGAACATGAAAAAGTAATTTTTCAAAGAGAAAAGAAAGTTTCTGATACCGAGGGCCGACTTCGTGATAAGGAAAATAAGCTCAACAATGATCTCAATAAAAACAAGAGCCTTTCCCAATCGCTTGAACAGAAAAACGAAATACTTCATAAGCGAATTGTTAAACTAGAGCATAAGCAAAATGAACTGGATGACTCTCACAAAGTTCAAGTTCAGAAATTAGAAGTCATTTCCGGGATTTCCGCTGAGGAGGCTAAAAATGAATTGATTGAATCTCTAAACAAGAAAGCACAATCCGAAGCTATGGCTTTTGCTCAGAAAAGTCTGGAAGAGGCAAAACTAACGGTCGAACAAGAGGCCAAGAAAATAATCATCAGTACTATTCAACGGATTGGAACTGAAGAGGCTATTGAAAACTGTGTGTCTGTTTTTAACTTAGATTCTGATGACGTTAAAGGAAGGATCATTGGTCGTGAAGGACGAAATATTCGTGCCATAGAGTCTGCCACAGGTGTTGAAATCGTAGTTGATGACACACCAGAGGCGATCATCCTATCTTGCTTTGACCCTGTTAGACGAGAGATAGCTAGACTTTCTTTACACAGATTGGTAACTGACGGAAGAATTCATCCCGCTCGAATTGAGGAGGTGGTCAACAAAACAACAAAACAAATTGACAATGAAATCATCGAGGTTGGAAAACGGACGGTGATTGAATTGGGAATTCACGGTTTGCACCCTGAATTAATTAAAATCATTGGGCGAATGAAATACCGTTCTTCTTATGGTCAGAATCTTTTACAGCACTCCCGCGAAGTGGCTAAATTATGTGGCGTAATGGCAGTTGAATTGGGCTTGAATCCAAAATTAGCGAAGCGCGCAGGATTGTTACACGATATTGGAAAAGTACCAGAAGAAGAAGCAGAAACTCCTCATGCAATATTAGGGATGGAATGGGCTGAGAAATATGGCGAAATTCCAGAGGTTTGTAATGCCATAGGTGCGCACCATGATGAAATAGAAATGACTTCTTTGTTGTCTCCAATTGTCCAAGTGTGTGATGCCATTTCTGGCGCGCGTCCAGGAGCAAGAAGACAAGTTTTAGACAGTTATGTCCAAAGGCTTAAGGATCTTGAAAACATCGCTTATGATTTCAATGGGGTGAATAAAGCCTACGCAATTCAGGCAGGTCGTGAGCTTCGTGTGATCGTAGAAAGTGAGAAAGTAACGGATGATCAATCGGCGGAACTTTCTTTTGAGATTTCACAAAAAATTCAAACAGACATGACTTATCCCGGTCAGGTAAAAGTTACGGTGATTAGAGAAACAAGAGCGGTAAACGTTGCCAAATAGTACTGAAAATTATTTTTTAGTATCGTATTTAAAAAATAGGTTTGCCCACAATATTTTTGAAACGGCATTGATGTAAGGCGCCCCAGCAACAATCACTACGACCAATGTGATAAACGTTTTCAGGAAGGAGAACTCGTCGGAAAATATTAAAAAACATCCAATAATCGCGATCATAATTGCCACACCAACTGCATAAGAGACATACATAGAACCGTAATAAAAGCTCGGTTCTATCTTGTAGTTTAAATCACATTCCTCACAATGAGACCTCACCCTTGTGATTTTGCTCATGTTATAGGCAGGGCTTTGAAGGAATTTTCCTCGGTGGCATCGCGGGCATTTGAGGTGTATAATGCTGTAGAGTTTTGAGCCTTTAGGAATGAGTTTCATGTTTTGATTTTTAGACTTGAAATTATTGAAAAAGAATGGCCAAACCCCCCAGTCCTGTAAAGATCAATATCAATTTTCTGTATTTGTCATTGTTAATTTTTTTAACCAAAAACACCCCCAATAATAATCCTGAAATTACTGCAGGAATAAGTGTTAAGCTTATTTTAAGAGATTCCAAATTAATCGTCTCCCAAACCCATATGTGGAAGGGTACCTTAAAGAGGTTAATAATAAAAAACAGCCAGGCAGCGGTTCCTATGAATTCATTTTTAGGGAGCTTTATGGCTAAGAAATAAATATTTGAAAAAGCACCTGCCAGATTCCCCACCATGGTTGAGAACCCTGCTAACAAACCTGTTGATGCAGCGAAACTCCAATGGGTAGGCACTTTTTTGTTTTTCTTTTTTTCCCAATAATACATCATGGCAACGCTAAACAAGATGATTAATGCCATGCCCATTCGAAACAAATCTTCGGGTAAATCTTTTCCTAGAACAACACCGATTAAAACACCAATAACCATCCAGGGTAAAAGCTTAACGAGATAGATCCACTCTACATGACGTTTGTAATAAATCACAGCAAAGATATCACCACAGACAAGCAAAGGCATCAGGATTCCAGTGGACTCTCTTCCGCCATAGACCAGTGCCAAACCTGTGACAATTAAAACCGCTACCCCCTTAATTCCTGACTTTGCAATTCCCAACAAAAGGGAACAGCCCAAGGCAATAAGAAAGCCTAAACTTAGAAATGGAACGGGAGTTTGAATAAGCATCATTGGTCAATGAGTTTTTACCCCTTATTTAAAGAGATGTGTAAAATTATTGAATATATTCCTGTTGGAGCCAAACTTTTAACTTTTTGATTCTTTAGGTTTCAAACAAAATATGATCTTTGTTAAAACTGCAATTTGAAAACATATTATTTGGTGATTAGGTTCATGTTCATAAGCACACTGTTGTTTACAGTAATGAATACTATGGTTAAATATTTGGTTGATTTCGGAACATTTCAGCTGGTGTTTTTTCGATCTCTAGGTTCTTTGTTTTTTACATTTTCCTTTTTAATCCATCAAAAAATACCCTTGTGGGGAAATCAAAAAAGATTATTAGTTTTTAGAGGAATTGCTGGGGTGACTTCGATGATATTATTTTTCTTTTCATTGCGCTATATGTCAGTTGGGGCTGCTGTCACACTCCGTTATACCTCACCTCTTTTTGTTGCCCTATTAGCAGTTTTTTTATTAAAAGAAAAAATAAAACATCTACAATGGATTTTCTTTATACTTGCATTTATTGGGGTATTAATGGTAAAAGGCTTTGACCCAACCGTTGATTTTTATGGATTTACGATTATTTTAATATGTGCTTTCTTCTCTGCAATTGTCTATTTATTAATCTCAAAAATTGGTAAAGGAGATCATCCAGTTATTATTATACATTATTTTATGTTTTTAGCCACCTTAGTAGGTGCAATTGGATGTTTTTTTGATTGGAAAACTCCTGTTGGGATCGAATGGGTTTTATTGCTTTCATTAGGAATTGTTGGTTTTTTCGCTCAGATTTTCATGACCAAAGCCCTTCAGATCGGTCCCGCTTTTCAGATAGCACCTCTTAAATATGCTGAAGTCGTTTTCTCTGTCTTGTTTGGTTTGCTCTTCTTTCAGGAGCTATATAATTTTTATAGCTTAATGGGCATGTTTTTAATAATAATGGGTCTAGTATTCAATTTGATTTATAAGTCTAAACAGAAACAAACTTTCCAAAAGTAGTTTTAATTTTTCTATATTTAAATTCGATTTATATTCTACAATTAATCTTTCTAAACTATGGAAATGCCTATCAGCAGACTGCTTTCTCTCGATGTCTTGAGAGGTATAACAATCATTTTAATGATCATTGTAAACAACCCTGGCTCATGGAGTCATGTTTTTACTCCACTTTTACACGCTTCATGGAATGGCATCACTCCTACTGATTATGTTTTTCCGAGTTTCCTTTTTATTTTAGGAGTTTCTGTGGTGTTGTCGATTTCGAAACAAATTCAGAATGGGATTACCAAAAAAAGTATTCTAAAAAAAATAGTTTGGAGAAGTATTAAGATATACCTCGTAGGTCTATTTCTATGGCTGTGGCCTGACTTTAATTTTGATTCGATCCGTTGGGTAGGAGTTTTACAACGCATTTCTATCGTTTTTTTGGTTTGCGGTATACTATATCTCTATATCAGTCAACGCACTCAACTAATAATTGGGTCGATTCTATTGATCGGTTATTGCATCGTTATAAAATACCTTCCGGTGCCTGGGATCGGAATTCCAGACCTCAGTTTGCCCGAAAAAAATTGGGCGCACTATATTGACAAACTCTACTTACCCGGATATTTGTGGAAAACAACATGGGATCCCGAAGGTATTTTGAGTACTTTTCCAGCAGTGGTTACAGGCATTTTGGGAATGCTATCTGGTTATCTGATTATTAAAAAGAATGACATTCAAGAAAAAATAATCTCCTTATTTTTATTCGCGTCTATCTTGCTCATTCTTGGAGATCTTTCAAGTTATATCGTCCCCCTTAACAAGAGCTTATGGAGCAGTTCTTATACACTAATGATGGGAGGAATCTCCTGCTTGCTTTTAGTTTTTTTCATCTATTGGGTTGATGTGAAAAATAACGCTAAATATTTCAATTTTGCTCATGTATTCGGAGTGAATGCCATTTTTGCCTATACACTTTCTGGCCTTTTGATTACGGTCTTTTACAGCAGTAAAATTTGGGGTTTTGCTTTTAGTAGTCTTTTTATGGAACAAATGACCAGTATTGGACTTTACTCTAAGTTCAGTTCTTTGCTCTATGCGGTCCTTTATTTATTTATTATATGGATTCCAACTTATATCCTGTATAAAAGAAAAATATTCATTAAATTGTAGGCTTAATTATTCCTGAGTTGTATAACATCCCAAATTATTTATTAACCTAATCTATTATTAAATAGAGTTGAATTAGGTTCTTTTTTGGTAGATGAACAATAGCGATTTATATAATTTAATAAAACGCACTTTAATATTAAATAAGTTTGATTAAAAAGATGAAAAAAGAAAACACTTACTGGAATACCAATTTGAAATACTTAGTTATTCTATTGTCTATATGGTTTACGGCCTCCTTCGGCTTTGGGATCTTATTTGTAGACGCTTTAAATGAAATTAAAATGGGAGGATTTAAACTTGGTTTTTGGTTTGCACAACAAGGTTCAATATATGTGTTTGTAATCCTGATATTCGTCTATATCTATTTGATGAATCGCTTAGACGCTAAATATAAAACTAAAGAATAATGGATTTACAATATTGGATTTGGATAGCAGTTGGAATAAGTTTTTCACTCTATATAGGAATTGCCATTTGGTCAAGAGCATCATCGACCAAAGAGTTTTATGTTGCGGGAGGAGGAGTTCATCCCATTGCAAACGGGATGGCCACTGCAGCAGACTGGATGTCAGCCGCATCATTTATTTCGATGGCAGGAATTATTTCATTTAATGGATATGACGGCTCAGTTTATTTGATGGGTTGGACAGGAGGATATGTTTTACTGGCGCTATTGTTGGCGCCCTATTTAAGGAAATTTGGAAAATTTACGGTTCCTGATTTTATTGGGGATCGGTATTACTCTAACTATGCACGAGGTGTTGCCGTTTTTTGTGCGCTAATAGTTTCTTTTACCTATATAGCAGGACAAATGAGGGGTGTTGGGGTCGTATTTTCACGTTATCTCGAGGTAGACATAACGACAGGCGTAGTAATTGGGATGTGTATCGTTCTTTTTTACGCTGTTTTGGGAGGAATGAAAGGGATCACTTATACCCAAGTGGCGCAATATTGTGTTTTAATTTTCGCCTTTATGGTTCCGGCCGTTTTTATATCCCTAATAATGACAGGCAATGCAATACCGCAAATCGGTTTTGGTGCTGCCGGATCGGATGGAGTCTATTTATTAGACAAATTGGACGGTCTTCATCGAGAACTGGGTTTTCATGAGTACACCACAGGGTCTAAGTCTACTTTAGATGTCTTTTTAATCACTTTGGCTCTGATGGTAGGTACCGCAGGATTACCGCATGTAATCGTTCGGTTTTTTACCGTTAAAAAAGTAAGTGATGCAAGAAAATCTGCTGGTTGGGCATTGCTTTTTATAGCAATTTTGTACACAACAGCACCTGCTATTGCTGTTTTTTCAAGAACAAATCTGATCGAAACAGTTAGTAATAAAGAACATGCAAATTTACCCGGTTGGTTTGACAAATGGCAAACAACAGGACTAATAAAATTTGAAGATAAAAATCAAGATGGATTGATCCAATATGTGGCAGACCCAGAGATTAACGAGTTGATAGTTGATGCCGATATTATGGTATTAGCCAATCCTGAAATTGCAAAACTACCCAATTGGGTAATTGCATTGATGGCAGCAGGTGCTTTGGCGGCCGCATTGTCGACAGCTGCCGGACTGCTTTTGGTTATTTCAGCTTCTGTTTCACACGATTTAATTAAAAAAATAATTAATCCAGCGGTGAGTGAAAAAAATGAATTAATTGCCGCAAGACTTTCTGCTTTTGGAGCAGTATTGTTGGCAGGTTATTTCGGAGTGAACCCTCCAGGTTTTGTGGCGGCAACGGTGGCATTAGCATTTGGTCTTGCAGCGGCTTCATTTTTCCCAGCAATTGTGATGGGGATTTTCAGTAAAAGAATGAATAAAGAGGGAGCGATTTCAGGAATGGTTGTTGGAATCCTGTTGATGCTCTTTTATATGACCAAATTTAAGTTTGGTTGGTTCGGAGGAGGAACGAACGAAGATTGGTGGTTCGGAATTTCTCCTGAAGGGTTTGGTTCTTTTGCGATGTTGGTTAATTTTGTAGTATCAATTATTGTTTCAAAATTAACTCCCCCCCCAGGACAAGAAATTCAATCACTTATTGAAAACATTAGAAAACCAAATTAATACAATTTAAAAACAACAACTACTCGTACATGAAAAATAACTCAATAGCATTCAAATTTCCGGGGTCATTCGAAGAGCAACGATTTGAAAAATTGCACAATGTTGTGTTTGAATCTTCATTCTCAGGATCAAAGGAAGTAGCAAATGAAATTGCATCCCTCATAAAACAAAAACAAAAAACTGGTGAGAACTGTATTTTAGGTTTAGCAACAGGCTCGTCCCCCTTAAGTGTTTATAAAGCTTTGATTAAGTTTCATCAAGAAGAAGGATTGAGTTTTAAAAATGTCATCACATTTAATTTGGATGAATATTATGGTCTCGAAAAAAATGATTTGAATAGCTATCATTATTTCATGCATGAGAATCTATTTGACCACATCGATATTCCTGCTGAAAACATTAATATTCCTACAGGAGAGGTTGAATTAAAAAAAGTTAGATCTTTTTGTAATGCTTATGAAAAGAAAATTAAAGACTTAGGAGGGATCGATCTACAATTGCTAGGTATTGGTAGAACAGGGCATGTTGGTTTTAACGAACCAGGTTCGCACATCAACTCTCAAACACGTTTGATTACGCTAGACCACCTCACTCGATTCGATGCGGTTCCTGCTTTTAAAGGAATTCAGAATGTTCCTGAAAAAGCCATAACAATGGGGATTAAAACTATTCTTGAGGCAAAACGAATTATCCTGATGGCCTGGGGAACCAACAAAGCAGAAGTTATCCAAAAGGCCATAGAAGAAGAAGTCACTTCATACCTGCCAACGTCTTATTTACAAGAGCACAAGAACACTACTTTGGTATTAGACCAAGAAGCAGCATCGGACCTTACCAGAATCAAATCGCCATGGATCAGTGGGAATTGTAAATGGGAAGACGAATCAATTAAGTGTAAAGCGATCAACTGGTTGTGCGAAAAAACCAATAAATCCATACTTAGATTAACCGATGAGGACTATAACAAATATGGAATGTCCGAGCTTTTAAACATAGAGGGGAATTCCTACGAATTGAATATTAAAATATTTAACCGTATTCAAAACACGATTACAGGTTGGCCGGGCGGAAAGCCAGAGTCCGATGACAGTAAAAGACCCGAAAGGTCAGTTCCTAGCAAGAAAAGATGTATCATCTTTAGTCCTCATCCCGATGATGATGTGATTTCTATGGGAGGAACTTTTGACCGTTTGGTTGCTCAGGATCACGAGGTGCATGTTGCCTATCAAACGTCAGGTAATATTGCCGTTTCAGATGATGATGCCTTAAAGTATATTGAAGTAATTACTGACATGAAACCCGAGGAAAAATTCACCTACAGTGACTTATTATCTGAACTTAGAAATAAATCTAAAGCAGCAATTGATTCCTTAGAATTAAGAAAATTAAAAGGAGCTATTCGTAAGAGAGAATCTGTTGCAGCGAATAGATACATTGGCATTCCTGATTCTCAAGTACACTTTTTAAATCTACCTTTTTATGAGACTGGAAAAGTTCAAAAGTCCAATCCATCGCAGGTTGATATTGATTTTACAAATGAGTTGATCACTGACATTAAACCACATCAGATTTATGCGGCGGGTGATCTTGCAGATCCACATGGAACTCACCGAATATGTTTGAATATTATTTTTGATTCTCTTTCGCAATTGAAAAAACAATCGTTTATGGATGATTGTTGGGTTTGGTTGTACCGAGGTGCTTGGCAAGAGTTTGATGTTCATGAAATAGAAATGGCAGTTCCGATGAGTCCTGACCAAGTTTTAAGAAAACGAAAAGCTATTTTTTATCACCAATCTCAAAAGGACGGAGTAATGTTTCAAGGGAGTGATGATAGAGAGTTCTGGATGCGGGCGGAAGATAGAAACAGATTAAGTGCAAAAAAATATAAGGATTTAGGTCTGGCCGATTACCAAGCAATGGAATTGTTTAAGAGATATTATTTTTAACAGATCCACTTTTATTTATAATACAATTAAAAAAATTAAAACTTTTATGCCATTATAAAGCGTTATTTTTAAAATAACATATTAAAGAAAAAATCACCCTATGCAGATCATAGAAAATCAAAAGAAATACGATGTAATAATTGTTGGCTCAGGCGCAGGAGGAGGAATGGCGACTAAAGTACTTGCTGATGCTGGACTCAAAGTTGCAGTTATTGAGGCGGGTCCTTATTTTGATCCTGCAAATCCAAGTCAGCAAACGCAACTTAAATTCCCATAT
>Ga0115001_10002566_pt1 | contig 13895 bp, 6 predicted proteins | sample ArcticOcean_MG_C_12_FD_89869 | JGI IMG/M metagenome (GOLD analysis project Ga0115001, IMG submission 89869) | Marine microbial communities from western Arctic Ocean - ArcticOcean_MG_CB8_130 | ecosystem: Environmental > Aquatic > Marine > Oceanic | place: Arctic Ocean: Canada Basin | collected... | reverse complement strand
TCCAGCTCTCTGTTTTTTTTTATTTTTTTTATTTTTTTATTTTTTTCGCAAAAGGAAAGGAAAACAGTGTGCTGGATTTTTCCAGGGGATAAGTCTCTTTGTGAACACTTTGATTTTAGGACTTTTTGCTTGACTATGCGAAAACGCGTTTACAAAGAAGAATTTTGAGCGAAGAGAAGCGAGAGATGATCGAAATGCGTGTGATCGTTCGTTTGATGGTTACGTGTATATAAATGGGTAAAGTGGAAGTGCGTCTATCGAGCGCGAGGAGAAATACGACTTTGTTCTTGTTGTTGTTTCCGCGTCGTCGGCGTCGGCCGAGCGCGCGCTCGTTTTTAGTCCGCGGAAGATTTTTGCAAGTTTGCCTTCTGACCGGCGACGGCGTACTTATTCACTAAGCTTTTGATCTTTTCTTTCCTTTGAGAGGTCATGAACGCGAGGTTTAAGTCGAGTTTGCCCTCTGATTTCGCGTGATCGATGACCGTTCGAACGATTTTCTCTTCGTATTTTTTACACTGTTTTTTGGACAGAATCTCGCGGTTGCGTTTGAGTTTAAGTTGTTCAAAGACGTATTTCGTGACTTGTTTCGTGACGCGTTCTTCGTACGCTTCGTCAGTAGTAGTAGGTGCTGCTGCTATTGATGATGATGGTTTGGATTTTTTAGTAGCCCCCAAACCGTTTTCTTCGTCGTCGTCATCGTCGTCATCTTCTTCTTCTTCTCGAGCGCGTTTTTCCATCTTTGCTTTCGCCTTGGCGCGCTTCTTCTCGCGTTTTACGTTCGCGGCGTGCTGGAAATCTTCAAACGAAGAGATGTTGATGTTCATGATATCATCGTCATCGGAATCTGAAGCTTCGTTTTGTTCCATTGCAGTTCTAGCGGCTTCTTTGGCATGCTCAATTGCGAGTTCGGCTTCGGCTTTCGCTTTCTCAGCAGCCTCTCGAGCGGCGATCGCAGCTTGACCTTCTGGAAGATCCGACGCCGCCTTCACGACTGCATCACGATGTTCGCGGAGCTTTCGTTCAGCTGCTTGTTGAATATCTTTACGCTCCTTTTCGTGCAAAACTAAAAGTTCTTTATCGGATAATTGATTTTTCTTGTTAGTATCTTCATCATTCTTCTTCGTATCCTCTTCGTTTTCTCTGTTTTTAATTTGATTCAAAAGCGACATTCCGCTCATTGAGTTATTTTGTTTCGCTTTCAAGATATTGCCGTTATAAGCACCACCCGATTTATGACGTGTTTTACCGCCACCGATCGCTAAGAGTCGCATCCATTCGCGCGTGATTGCTTTTGAGACCTTTTGCAAACTCAAGTTTTCGTGCGTTTGGAAATAATCTTTCAAAGTTAAAGGAACTCCAGATCTCTTCATCATCTTCAAATCAAATGGAATCGAGCGAATGACGTTTAGAGCGGTCATGGCATCTTCACCTTCGTCCTCTTTTCGCGCTCGTTTGGCAAATTTCGTAAGCCATTCGTTGAACGTTGCTAAACCACTGAAACCGACGGTGTGTTCGTTGTAAGCCCATTTCTCCTTTTCGCTATCGGAAAGCGCCAACACGGCGTTCATTAAAGCGCGCTTACCAGCACCAGTTTTCAATGCGTAGTGGTTTTCGTTTTCAATCATAATTTCTGCCAACGACATGCCAATAGAAGCTTTTGGATTAGAATCAACCATCATGGAAATTTTATAAACCGACTTGGCTTCGTCTCTCCCGGCGAGCGCGTCAGTGTCGACGACTTGATTACGCGCTCTTTCTTCAGCATCTCGCTTTCGTTCGATTGCAGACTTCATCTTTTCAAAGTCTTCGCCTTCAAGTTCACTATCATAGTCTGAATCTTCCATCAAAGCCAACTGTCTCGCTTCTTCTTCGGCTTTCTTTCGCATTTCTTCGAGATCAAATACTTCGTCAAAAATTTTCCCTTCTTCGCCGGAAAGTTTTTGCATCACTTGTCGCGCTGCGCGCCATCCAGTAAGCATGGCTCCACCAACCGTATCAGGATGATCTTTGCACGTGTGTTCACCTGCAAAGAACAAACGTCCTTTGAGTTCTGGACGACCGAGTTCATCGTAATCGCTGGCACCGCGCGAGTTCTTCTTGATGTATGAATACGAACCTCTCGCAAAAGGATCTTTACCCCACGCAGTCGCTTTGGCGGTTTTAACTTTGATTTTAGACACATCGCCTGCAAAATGAACTTTTGCCAACTGTTCAACAGCCAAGCGAACAAGTTCATTTTGGGTTTCTTCACCTTCTTGTTCGGTGTCCTCGGCGTTGGAGCCGGCGACGAGGGCGATGAGTATGTTTTCGCCGCAAACTGGTTTCAAGTTCCAAAACATGAAACATCTAGCGCGATTGTTCATTTTATTCTCGTCTTCGCTATCTACAGCAACACCAAAGTAGTCGCGATCGTTCGACCAGAACTGCTCTTCAAATTCAATGACTAACTTGTTCAAATTTCCGAAACCTAATCGTTCGACTGCGTTTATCTTAGCGCTTGAAAGCTCTGGTACGAATTCGACGTCGTTGTTCTTAAGGCATCCGAGTGGTACCGTACATACGACTGTAGATCCTTCGTAAGTATCGCCATTTGCACACAGAACGCTGACACCATCGAACGGACTTATAGTACTCGTCACGGCAACTCTTTTAACGACTGCGTTGAGTTTGACTTGTTCAGAAATTTCTTTCGCCATGGCGTCGGTGATCTGCCCGTAGCCGTTTTTCACCATGCAATGCGGACCGCCAAAACCACCATACATTTCGTCTTGGTTCCAATGTGGTAAAGAGACGTCTCCAAGTTTCGCCGAACACCCATACTCCAAGTTTGCCCAATGCCAATCGAGTAATCTTTTATCGTCCTTCGAAAACGCTTTGATCTTTTCAGTTTTTTGTAGTTTTTTCTCGTCGTTCATGTCATCATCATCATCTTCTTCGTTTTCATTATTATTCATCTTATGTTCTAAATACTCGCGTTCGAAATGAATTTTGGTTAAATCTTCCATTATTTCGCCGAGACCGATATGCATCGTAGCCGATTCGCCCCTAGCCTCCACGGCTTCTCTAGCTTCGTCCATTAATAAATCTCTTAACTTTTCGATCCTTGCATCTTTTTCATCGTCAACTAATGAACCGTCTTTGCCGTCATATAACGGACAACCTTGCCTTAACTCTACTAAGTTCAAATCAATTTGCGTTGAGACTTCCGCGGACGGGTCGGCGCGGATACCTAACCACGGCATCCCAGTCCTAGCTTTCGGATTCGGTTCAGTACCGGTAACGATCGAAGCACCGAAATCAACGGGCACTGAAAACGAATCGCGTTCGGTCCATACTCTCCCACCGACACGATCTCGCGCCTCTAAGATAATAAACGGGACGTTGCGCTGTTTCAGTTGGTTTGCGCACGCCAACCCGGATGGGCCGGCGCCGATTATAATGACCGGTTTCGTTGCAGTATCAATAGTTCTCAATCGCATTGGATTTTCCGACTTTGGCCATTTAAATGTTTTTGATTCCTTATTATTGTTCTTATTGTTATCATCATCACCTCCATCCTTACTGTTTTCGTTTAGATCGATAACAGAATACTGTTCTGGATTCATTAAATACTTTGTCACGGTCTCTTTAATCAATAGCTTCCAATCACTCAAATCGCACTCCAGAATCGCCGCGAGCTTCTTCCTAATCATCTTCTCCGTCTCAACGTTCATATCGCACGTCTTTAATAACTTGATTAACTCTTTCGTCACAACTTCATCGTCGATTATCGTTTTTGTTTCTTCTTCTTTAGAAGGGTTTGCGTCGCCGTCGTCTTCGGCCGCAATAACCGTCGTCGCTTCCACATCGTTGACATTTATATCACAATTTCCTGCTCTCAAACACCCATAATTAATCCCCCCATTCCTCTCGAGCCAATCAAACACATCCAAAACCATCTCTCTCTCGAACCTCTCCCCGATCTCTCTCGCGCACGATTCGACGCTTAACTTCTTCCTCACATCTAATCTCCACATCTGTATGATCTTATTCCTCACCGATAAGTACACGCCCTCACTCGCAGGGTCTACTAACTGCCTCTCAAACGCGAGCTTCTCCAAGAACGATACTCGTTCGTGGTCTAACCCAGCCGACGCCGCGGCCAATTGTTCCTCCGAAACCGGTTTCGATGCTCCGTCGTCTTCAGATTCGGATTCTGCGTATAGGTCCGAGATCACGAACTTCTGTGCTCGTCTGTATCCAACCTGTCTTCTGTGCTGTTTAGTTAGAGCTAAGTCGCATGCGATGGCGTCTGTTTTGCTCTGTTTTACCATCGTTTTTGATTCCTTTTTTGATTAAATAGAGTCGCTTCTTTATTTATTACGTTATTATATGAGGTTTTCTGATTTTGGGAACACTTCCAGAAATTCGATTCTTTATTGTGAGGGCATATTTAGGGTTTTAAACCCTAAACCCTTTAAAGGATATCCATTTGTCAGCGCGCGCGTACTCGACACCGTTGCATGACGTTCGTTCCATAAATTCGCTCCCTTCTATGCGCTTAATATTCGAGATCTTCTTAAAATAAACTGCGCTTTCGCTACTTTCTAAAAATCATCTGATCTCGCTTTTAATTTCTCTCGATGATGACGACGACGTTGACTTTGATTGGACGTCGATTCTCAAAAATCTCTCTCCCATAGGCGTTTCTAACGATCGAACGATCGACGCGTCGGTCTCTCTGCTATTCGTTCGCTCTCTCTCCCAAAAAGCGAACGAAGAGAGTTCAAGGTCAAACAAAGAACGCGATATGTTGGATCAGGCGAGTTAAAAAAGTGCTTTTTTGCACATTTTATGATTTTGTGCTTTTGATCAGTTTTGTTAAAAACGGAAGAGATTCGCCCGGCAACGAAACGAACAAACAAAAGAAAGCGCGCGCAGTAGAATAATTACTAATAAAATATAAATGCGAACGATAGCGAATAAGAAAACGCACTACGAAACGCTCGAAATCGACGAGAGAGCTACGCAACAGGAGATTAGGAAATCGTACCATAAACTGGCGATCAAGAACCATCCGGATAAGCAATTATCTAACGATGATTTAATTGAACAGAAGACGAACAAGTTCAAGGAAATATCAGAGGCCTACGCAGTTTTGTCCGATGAAGATAAACGCGAGGAGTATGATAGGAAACTGAGAAGATTTGGTGGATTAGGGTTTAATTTAGGTAGCCACGATGACGATCACGATGCTTACGATGGTGATTTATATGAGACCGAGGAACACGATTTAGAGCGAAGGTTGTTCTGTGCACGAGTAGGTATTCGCGAATGCGTCGTGAGGACGATATATTTAACGATGGAGGAATTGTTCAACGGGTCAACGTTCGAAGAAGTCGTAGGCGTGTTTAAAGCGGATTACGTGCATAGGAGAGTCGTACCTGCACTGGCGAGAGTGAGAGTCGACGTACCTGTTGGGGCGCGCGATGGCGATACGATTTACGTGAGGACGCATCAAGAAATGATGCAACGAGTCGCGTTTGTGGTTTTGGAGAAGAAACACGATGTCTTTAGTAGGAGCGAAAGCATTGCCGATGATGTATTAGCGACGATTTCCTTGACTAGGAAAGAATGCGAGGAAGGTATTGTTAAGGAGATCAAAGGCTTGAGCGGTAGGGTTATAAAATTGCGAGTGCCGAAAGATTCGGTCAAAAAAGGGAAAGATATGTGGCACACGGTTTCGAACGAAGGGTTTTATAAATCGAAACCTAAGATTGATGTCAACGACGGCTCGAATAATAAGAATAAGAATAATAGCGGTGATAGAATGAGGGGCGATTTGAGAGTACGGTTTCGGCAAATGTCTTCCTTTGAAGCGTTTTGGAGAAAAGGAAGTAGGTTATGGTGGGCGAAAAGAATAGGCGGTTCGATAATTGCGTACGCCGCGCTCGAGCTCGGATTAAATGTTCTCATGAACGCAGCCTTGAAGTTGTTGGAAATTTCAGGTAAAATTCCAGATCAAATATTTTTAGAAAGTTTTCCCGGGACGTACGGTATAATCCCTTCTTCATCAGTGATTTTCGGAGGTCATCAAGCCGTTGAAGAATCCCTTTTGAGTAATATTTTGAGAGTGTTTACCGCTCCGCGAGGGTCGATGCCTGATAACATTCGTTCCGATCCCCCACCAAGGAGAACATCAACATCGCGTTCGTAAAAAGATTTTAGGTACGTAAAATACGCATAGTTTATTATACAAATAAGTAATTAGTTTAGCCAATCGTCGATATTCGCTTGACCACCGAATTGAGAAGCTAATGAGTTCACGCTATTCGCAAATTCATCCTCGGTCGTCTTTCCTTTGCTCTTCTTCGCTTTGGTGCTCTTCTTATTTTTTTCAGGAGCGACATCGTTCCAAAAACTATTTTCATCGCTTTGAGTACTATATTTCCTCAAATCTGGCACGCCTGTTGTTGCGTTAACTGGACCTCCTCCCCAGCCAGAAGGAGCGGGTGGGTGACGATTGAACGACTGACCTGGGTTAGTACTATTCGTTGTCATAGAAGAAGAAGAAGAAGAGGCTGCCACGGTAGGTGCGATTCCAAAACCTCCTCCACCCGGTCGCTGGTCGATACCGCCTTGTCCGTTTAGACTTTCGCTCCAATTTGCAAGTTTACTGCTTAACCACCCTTTAGCTTTATTCGCCGCTTCATTCGCTTTCGCGACGGCGGTGTTCAAGCTGACGCCACCGCCAGGCGGCGCTGGATAATAAGGTTGCGATCCAAACCCATCGTATTGCTTTGAGCTACTGAAACTAGCTCCGTTGCCGTACCCTCCTCCGCCACTTGAAGAAGACGGGAAGAGTTCGTTATAATCCGGTTGTATAGTATTCTGCTGCGATTTTTTTTTTCCTTTTGACATAGGCGCAGCATATACAGAGGCTGTATCTTGAAAACCATTATTCATGGCTATGCGCGCTTGCGCCTCTGCTCGGGCAGATTCAGCCGCTTTCCGCATGCGCTCTTCCAATTCTTCTTCGAGAGATTTCTGCGTCGTCTTTTTCTTTGTCGTCGTCTTCTTTTCTTTCTTTTCTTTCTTTTCCTTCTTTTCCTTCTTCGCTGATGGTTTTGAAACAGTTTGTTGTTGTTGTTGTTGTTGTCGTTCAATCTTTGGCTCTTTAATAGCCTTTTTGTGTTTAATTGATTTGTTCTTCTCAACTGTATCGGCAGAAATTTTCCATCCAACTCCTTCGTCATCATCGCTATTTTGTTCTTTTATTGTTTGTCTCCGCGAGGCAAATTCATCTTCGTCTTCTTCCGAACTACTACCTAATTTTACACGAACGCCTTCGTCTTCGCTACTTCTACTCTCGCCACTGCTACTATCACTATCGTCACCATCATCGTCATCGCTGCTGCTTTTACTACTACTTTCATCGTCACCGTCATCATCATCGCTGATTTCTTTTTCGTCGTCCGGTTTAGCAAACGGATCAAACGTTGCCAACGTCGCTTTCGACGTCTTCGTTTTTATGACGTCCACGTGCGCGGCTACTGCGGCGCCGAGTCCACCACCGCTCATCGCTGCTACAACCACGGCTCGCTCCTCTGCGCTCATATTTTTTAAATGATACGTTCGATCTTTCACATCGGGCGTAGTTTTCAAATGCTTCACCCATTCATCGGCGGAAATGCCGCCCAAAAACTTCCCTTCACAGAATCCTCTCGGTTTAGGCGGCGGCGGCGGTTGCCACCCATCATCTCCTTCCTCTTCGTCGTAATCCTTCTTTCTACTTTTCTTAGAATGAGAGATTAAACTCGGCTTCCCACTACTAGTCATATTTTTGAAAACATTCTTTGGAACATGCCCTGATGATGAAACCGTCATTTGAAGAGGCGCGTTGTATTTCGGAAGTTCCATCTTCACAGCCGTCGTCGTCTTCTTTTTCTTCTTCTTAAGCTTCGAAGTCCCAAACGCGCTTGGAAACATAGGGTTATCTTCCACGGACGAATCATCGTCGTCATCGTCCTCGCTGCTACTACTATCATCATCATCAGATGATGATGATGATGGACTCTTTTCTTTCTTCTTTTCTTTCTTCTTTTTCTTCGTTTTCTTCTTTTTATCAACATCGTTACTATTACTACTACCGACAACATTTGTTCTTCCTTCCGCTTTCGCTTTCAACTTTTCTCTATACTTCTCTGCATGTTTACTATTATACTTCTCCCTCGCGTTCGTGAACTTCCCTATCCCAGCGCGCTTCATTAAATACTTATTCATCTCATCGTTCCCTCCGAACCTCATCGATTGTATTTGCTTCGTCGTCCACGAATCCATCGTTATCGATCGAACGAACGAGACGTGTACGCCTAACGACCTATGTATGCCAGAGCACCCGAGACATAGGAATAACCCGTTCGTGACCGATGCCCAATCCGGGTTCCCCGTTGGGCAGTCCGCGCACGTTTCGTTCCCTCGTTCGCTCTTTTGTATCTCTTGTAGAATTTCCCGCGCTCGCGCGCAATCGTACAATTGTTGTCGTTGCATCTTCGCCCTCTCTCTATACTCTCTCTCTCTCTCAATCAATCAATCGTTCGATCGATTAATTCTACGCGCGCAATTCAACCAATCAGTACTCTCTCTCTCTCTCTCTCTATACTTACTCTTACTCTCTCTCTCAATCAATCGATCGATCAAAATCAATCAATCGATCGATCAAAATCAATCAATCAATTAAAATCAATCAATCAATCAATCAATCAATGCAGACCAAATTTAAATATATACAAACTCGGTTCTTCCCTCTACTTATTTATTACACGCGCGCACGCGCACTCTCTCTCACTCTCTCTCCCTCGCGTCGTCTAAAACCTACTCGCTCTCTCTGCTTCTTCTTCTTCTTCTTCGCTCTCCGTTTCACGCGCGCGGAGTTTTCCTGCACAAAAGAAAAAGGCCACTGTCAAGTTTAGGGTTTCAGAGATCTGTTTAGGGTTTCAGTGAACACGCGTCCCCTCCCAACTTTTCCCTTTCTTTATGTTATTACACATACGCGCGCGCGGTTTTGAAGGTTTAAATGCGCGACGTTCAGTACCACCGCGCGGTCTATATCTACAGATAATTCTCATCTTCTTCTTCTTCTTCTTCTTCTTTGTTTCGTTTTCGTTTTCGTTCACAACTCTCTCTCTGTCATGAGAGAGAGAGCTCGTAGTGTTTAAGATCTTCCAAATCTCAATCAATCGATCGATCGATCGATCGATCGATCAATAGATCTCAATCAAATCAATCGCAATCGATCTCAAACTCTCTGCTTTTAATAAACTTGGAAGGGGTTCTCAAAAGCGTCGTTCATCGCCCGCGACAGAGAGAGACAGAGATTGAGAGAGATTGAGAGACCAGCACAAGTGCATAGAAGGGGAAAGGAAAGAGGAGGAAGAAGATTGGAAGATTGGAAGAAGCCTCGTGTTTTGATCAATAAGGAACATGGAAGAAATCGAGAGACGACAAAGGAGACGCTGGGCGAGACAAACGACGAATAGGACGAGTAGGAACAACGCAGACGACGACAACAGGCGTGGCAAACTCGAGTTTGATGTAAACGAGCGCAGGAACGAAATCGACGCGAACGAAGATAGGAAACGGGAACAGAGGGACCAGAGGCAGAATCAAATGGTTCTGCAACAAATAGAGAACGAGGACGCTTTAGAGGTTCTGACGAACTCCGTCTTTGTCACGGAGAACGGCATGGTCTCGAAACAGGAGTTCGATTTCGCGATGATGGCGGCGCAGAACGCGTTGAAGGCGAAGACGAGGGCGAATCAGTTATTGACGATACAGGCGAAGGCGGCGATGCAGAACGCGGTGACGGCGTTGAAGATCACCGAGAACGAAGCGAAACAGCTAAGGAAGAGAGTGGATGAGTTAACGAAAGATCCAGATTTAGCCGTGGAGTTGATGATCGAGGACGCGTTAGGGCAAGATAGGGAACAGTTGAGGGTCGCGAAGGAAAGAGTGAAGAAGTTAAGTAACGCGTTTAGGATGTTGCAGAACGAGGTTGGGAAGGAAAAGTACGCAAGAGGTGGTGGAAATGGAGCAGGGAGCGGTAGTGGCGTGGACAATTACGATGCGACGAATAATGATGATTCGTGGAAAAAGACGAGAGCGCTCGCGGTAGCGATGGAGTATCCAGTGAAACTGGATAAAATCAACGAGACGAGAGTTGTCGTTCTAGCGCAGTTATGCATGCAAGGATATGCTCTGGATGATTGCGAGAGAGCGATCGAGGACACTGGGTCGACCGATTTGTACGAACTATTAGATTGGTTAGAAGAACGAGAATGTTTGAGAGCTATTTATGACGAGGAAACTTTGTCGTTTTCAACACAATCGCAATCGTCGTTAACGAATACTACAGCGAATAATAATAATTATAATAACAATAATAACAGTGTTATAGATCAATCCGCTCGCGTTTTAGCCGAGTCGAGATTGATCGATACCACGAAAACAGAATCAAGCACGCTTAGCGCGGTTCCGAACAAAAATAGACAACAACAACAACAACAACAACAACAAAAAGGAGGCTTGAACAATTCAGTTTTAGACGACGACGATAATACGGATCCAGATAATCAACAAATAGACAGCGATGACGACGAAAGATCATCGTTTGAGTTGGGAGACGAATTCGATTACGCGAAATACGATTCATCGAATTTGCGCTTAACTGCCGAGGAGTTATATTTCGCGAGAGCGAGAGCGGTTCGCGTTTTGTGCGCTTGCGCTATAGATCCACCGGCGAGGCAAGAATTGGAAGAAAAAGAAAAGGAACTGTACGATAAGAGTCGTCTTGAACAGCAACGACAACAAGAACAAATGAAGAAAGAATTCGATGATAACGAGATGATCATTCTCGAATCATCCGCCGATACTTCAAACGATAGTTTGGAAACGGACGAAAGCGACGCTGATGATGGTAACTCGGAAGATTTAAACGCGAAACGAAGAGAGAAAGAGGCTAGAATGAATACCAAAGCGAATGAAAGGTTAAATTCGTCTTCTATTCGAACAAAACAGAGAGTAAAAGTAGCGAAAGATGATGATTTAAAAGATCCAGAAGTTTTGCGAAACGAATTTTATATTCAAAGGGAGAAGATGGCGTTTAGTTTTCGAGCCGTTGTGGCGTTGACGAAACTTGCAGAAGCTAGCTCGTCCTCGTTTTTTGTCTTGCATAACGGCGGTTTACGCGCAGCAACGGAATGTTTACGTAAATATGGCGAATCATCATCGTCTTGTGCGAGAGCTTCGTTTGCGTTGATTAGACAGTTTGCGACTGCGGATGAGAATAACTTAATCTCTGCGACGACGAAACATTTCATGCAAACTGAACGATTCCGCGTCTTACCGTTACTTGTTTTACGCGCAATCGAAGCGAGAAAAGAAGATTTTGATGTCGTATCTGATGGTTTGAAATGTACGTGGACTTTAATCACGCTCGGCGGCGATCGGACGAGAAATCAGTTGTTGAAAAATAACATCGCCTTGACGATCAGAGACGCTTTAGCAATTGCAAAAGATGAGGACGAACAGTATCGAGGCCGAAGATTTAAACGCGTGATCGGCTGCGGCCTAGCCATATGCTTGCACAGCGAAGAGGCACAGAAATTGTTTACTAGCCTTGGTATACCGGGTTTGATTCGTGCTAAATTGATAGAATTTCCATCGATTAAGTTCTCGGGCGAATTCGCGGATTTAAGAGACTGGTTAGCTTCGAACGGAAAGCGTCCTAAAACTGCTACTGCTACTACTACTACTACTACTACTACTGCTACTACTACTATGTAATAAATAATACATGTATTTATTTATGTGTATCATTTATTCTCCTTAGCGCGCCGAGAGTGGTATGTTTCTCTCTCTCTCGCATCTAGTTTCTTTGGAGGCTCGAGTTGCCAACGAGCGTTTACTCTGTCGTTAAACATTGCCGCTAGCTCTTTCACTGTTTCGGGGGAAAACATGTTTGATCTCACGTCGCATTCTTCGCACGATGTATTCAAAGTCATAGCTTTCATAAATCCATCGCTGCTCTCGTCAGTGATTTCATTTCGTTGTAAATCTAAACCAAGGCATGTTCGATTATCCTCCAAGGCTTCAAAAATTTCCGACGCTCCAGAATTATATATTTTGTTATAACCAACGTTAAGTTGTTCTAAGCCTCGTCCGTCACAGTCATCAACCAATAACAAATCGGCGAGACCCTCTGCAGCCGTTTCGTCGAGATCGTTCCCACGCAAGTTCAAAAGTTCAAGATTTGAACCGATTTCAATTTGCTCCGCGAGTGTCGACAGCGTATCTCTCACTTGCTTGCCTCCTAGAATGTCATTACAGTTCAAATTGATCGACTTTAAGTTTTTCAAATTTCCTTTATGAAACTCCCACTTTTCAACGATTGTAATGAAACCTTCGCGCTTGAGTGTATTGCACGACAGGTCTAAATGGTCGAGATGTAGTAAACGAAACGTTTCACCAGCGTCTTTGATTCCTTCGTTTCCAATCGAGTTGAATCCGAGCAGCAAAACTTTCAACGATTTGCTCGCGCCCCGAATGACTTCGCCGCATGATAACAAAGCTCGCGCTCCTTCGTCGCCCAGGCCATTATGCGATAAATCCAAACGTTTCAATGAAGCTCTTTCGTTATGCACGAACGCCGAACCTAATGCTAAAGCACCATCTGTGTTTATTCGATTCGAAGCTAAATACAAACGAGTTAAGTTCAAATGAAGCGACGCGAGTGCTATTTCATTAACCCCAGCATCGCCGATATCGTTCGATGCTAGATCGAGCCATCTCAAGTTGATTGGATTTTTCGCGTGTGGATTTTTATAGCCATTACGAATCAAAGCACCGGCTAATGACCTCGCACCGTTATCACTACACGCACTTTTACGCAAACCCAATCTCTTAAGCGATTTCCATCCTTTGTTTTCTTCAATCGCGCGCGCGACTGCTCTTATGCCGGCATCGCCAATGCGCAAGGACCACGAGGCGTCGAATCGAATTACGCCATTTCTTGCAGCTGCTGGGCAAATCTTTTCTAAACTAATCGCACATGCGGCGTGTACTTTCAACCCGTTCACGCATAAAGTAAATGGATTCTTCTCCGTACATCTGCCAACTAACGTTTTCCAATCGTTGTTCAAACATAAAACTAATTCCTCTATGCTTTCATCGAAATTATTTACGTCCGGGCGATGCTTCCTCACGTGTTCGATCAAGTGACTGACATTTACAGTCAACTTTCTCAAGCGCATACTTTTTTGTTGCTGCGCTAAATTTTTAAGTTCAACGACTTTGAACTTTCCGTTCTCTCCCAAATCAATGGCCAAAATCTCTTCCAAGTTCACGCACTTATTCGCTAACTCAAAAATCATCGCCTTCGTCGTCCCTCCGTTTTCTTGTCGACACTTCGACACATCCAGTTTCTTCAACGACAATCGAGCGATATTCCCAATGGTCTCCATCGCCTTACTCGAAAACAGTCTCGGTTCGATCTTAATCGTTCGATCGAACACCCGAGCGCCGAGCTTCCCGTGTACGATCTCATCGTATGCGAACTTCGTAGCCATTGCAGCGCTACATAAACTCTTCGCATCTAACTTTTTATATATCTCGCACAGTAAATCGTCATCGAGTTTGTCCAACATACTACTTCTCCTCCCCTCGTCTCCATCTTCATCACATTCGTTAAAATCATCGTCATCTTTCAGGAACTCACGTTTACCTAATCTCATCATCTCTCGTTCTTCCTCGATCGTTCTCTGAATTCTCGCGCGTCTCGATTGTTTCGCCCAAGGTCTTCCTTGCCCTTGCTGAGCTAAACTCGGTCTATCGATTCTTTGTTTATCGCTCTCCTTTTG
>Ga0115001_10002565_pt1 | contig 13898 bp, 16 predicted proteins | sample ArcticOcean_MG_C_12_FD_89869 | JGI IMG/M metagenome (GOLD analysis project Ga0115001, IMG submission 89869) | Marine microbial communities from western Arctic Ocean - ArcticOcean_MG_CB8_130 | ecosystem: Environmental > Aquatic > Marine > Oceanic | place: Arctic Ocean: Canada Basin | collected... | reverse complement strand
AAGATAAATTAAATCTTTTTGCAAAAGCCAATACCCCTTTTAAAGCACCTTCCCCTCAAAATTAGAGATGTAGAAGAGTTTTAAAATGTTATTTAATTACAGTATATAAAAAATAGGAGAAATAATAAATTATGGAAATTGTTCGAGGAATCAGATTTAAAAAATTTTTAGAAGAAGCAGAGAAAGAAAAAAAAGAATTAAACGAAAGTTATGAGGAATCAAAACGACAAACAAAAGAACGAACTACATCAGAAAAACCTGAAGAAGAAAAAGTAAAAGACAATGAATAACAAAAACTTAATAAAATTATTTTTTGTAATTCTTTCGTAATCTTCATCCTTTATAAAAAAGTTAAACAATTAATTAGGAGAAAACATTTATGAAAAATGTTTTATTTGCATTTATTACACTTTGTTTATCATCTTCAAATCTTATTGCCGATGATGACAATTTTACAAATTCTAAAAAAAAGCCGTTTAATTACTTAAACAAATATAATAACCAGCTAATAACAATTGAAGAGTTTAATGCTTTTAAAAAATATGAAATCCTTAAAAATAAAGAGTTTTTTTAATCAAGTTTATATTGGAAAGTGACCGACACTCATCCCACCACAAACGTATAAGGCTTGTCCTGTAATAAAAGAGGACTTTTCAGATAAAAAAAAATCTATCGCATGAGCTACTTCTTCAGGTTTACCAAATCTACCCATAGGATTTTGCTGTAAAAATTGTTTTTTATATTTTGATGACTGATTGTTGTTTTTTTTTTGTAATTCAGTAAGGATAGGTCCAGGTGATACAATATTTACTGTTATATTCTTTTTAGCAAGTTCTAGTGCCCAAGTTCTTGAAAAACCATATAATCCAGATTTTGCTGCAGAATAACTTGTTCTATTTTCTCTACCTAAAGCAGCTCTACTTGCTATATTAACAATTCTACCTATTTTATTTTGAATCATTTGATCTACAAAACCTTTAGATAAATGAACGGCAGCTTTTAAATTTAGGTTAATTGATTTTTCAAATGTTTTTAAATCAAACTTATCTATAGATTGACCAAAAGAAGCACCAGCATTATTTACAATACCATAGATATTATTTTTTTTTTTAATCTTTCTAATAAATTTTTCAATATCAATTTTATTAGATAAATCACACTCATAGAATTCACCTGGAAAATCCAAAATATTTTTTCTAGCTACACCTATAACTTTGTATTTATTTGAAATTAATTTTGCTGTTGCTAAGCCGATACCTTTATTAGCACCAGTAATTATAATAGTTTTCATATGTCTTGCTTAGTAATTAAAAATTATGATATGGTAAATGTAAATAATTAACAAGGGAGAATATAATGAAAATCATTAATAGAATAAAATTATTGATAGCTACTTTAATTTTATCAACAGCTTTTATTACAACAGGGAGTGCATTTCCAGATAAAGGAGTAACTCTTATTGTTGCTTATGGAGCTGGAGGTGGAACTGATACAACGGCAAGATTGTTAGCAAAAGATCTTGAAAGTACAATTGGGCATCCCGTAACAGTTAAAAATGTTACAGGTGGTGGTGGATGGAACGGCTGGGGAACTATAGCTTCATCTAACCCTGATGGTTACACAATTGGATATATAAATGTACCTAACATGTACAAAGGCTACTTAGATAAGAATGTAGGAAGAAATGAAAATTTAGATTCTTTTACTCTTCTAATGAATCATGTTACCGATTATTGTGTTTGGGCTGTTAGAAAAGATAGTCCATTTCAAAATATTAAAGATGTAATTGATGCTGCTAAAAAAAACCCTGGTAGCATAAGTATTACAGCTCATGGTAATGGAAATGATGATCATTTAGCAATCTTAAGAATGGAAGACATGACAAAAACTAAGTTTAAAGTTGTAATGAATAAAAGTACAGCTGACTCCAAAACTCAAGTTTTAGGAGGTTTTGTTGATGTGTTAGGTGCTAATGTAAGTGAGGTTGCTGCACAAGTTAAAAGTGGTGAGCTAAGACTACTTGGTGTTATGTCAGCAAAAGAAAATAAATTTTTACCAGGTGGTAAAACTTTTAAAGAGCAAGGTTATAATCAAGTATGGGCTGTTTCAAGAGGTATTGCAGCACCAGCAGGATTGCCAAAAAATGTTGAAAAAGATCTTATTGCAGCTTTAGAAAAAACTTTAAATTCTAGCGCACATGCTACAGCTTTAGAAAAATCAAGTTTAGCTCCTGAAGTGGTAAAAGGTTCAGCTTATAAAAAACTTTTAAAGAATACTGAAAAAGACATTAAAAAGTTAATGGGCTGGTAAATAAATTTTTTTATGACTCTAGTTATTTAATTAATTAGAGTCATAAAATTAATTAATATTTATGAGTAGAGTTAAATCCAATATAATCATTAGTTTATTATTAGCTACAGCAACTATTATTCTTTATTTATTTGCAAAAAATTTTCCTGGTAGTGCAAAAAATTTTCCAATAACTGTATTGGTAATTATATTTATACTATCTATAGGTCAAATTATTGTTTCGCTCCATAGGTTTAAAAACTTAAGCCAAAAAGATTTTGATATACCCAAAAAACCATTAATTGTTTTTTGTTTATCTTTTTTTTGTGTTGTATTAATGGAATATATTGGTTTTTTTGCATCATTTATCCTTCTACTTGTATCTTTATTTTACTTATTAAAAGTAGAGAATAAAAGATTATACCTTGTTGGAACGATCATATTGTTTACTTTTATTTTTGTAGTTTTTGAGTTTGGATTGAAAGTTTCATTGTTAAAAATAGGGTTTTAGATATTAAAATGCTAAGTATAGATATTCTATTAGATTTATTTTCTTTAACCAATCTTTCAGCCATATTCTTTGGTGTTTCTATAGGTTTATTAATTGGAATGTTGCCTGGCTTAACTGCTAATCTAGGTGTTGCTTTATTATTACCAGTCACCTATGGACTAGAGCCAACTTCGGCTTTATTATTATTAGTAAGTGTATACACATCAGCGATATATGGAGGATCATTCCCTGCTATTTTAATTAATGCACCAGGAACTTCTGCTTCAGCAGCCACTGCTATTGATGGTTATGTTCTAACAGAAGCAGGAAAATTTAATACAGCAATTAGAATTTCAACTTTTGCATCTGTATTTGGTGGAATAATCAGTGGGTTTGCTCTTTTATTAATAGCCCCACCACTTTCTTTAATTTCTTTAAAATTTGGCCCAGCACAATATTTTATGTTAGCAGTGTTTGGCTTAACAATAATAGGCACACTTTCATCAGGTAATTTTATTAAAGGTTTAATAGCGGGATCAATAGGTTTATTTTTGAGTACAATTGGTTCGGATTTAGATTCTGGATATCCTCGATTTGTATTTGGTTTTAATGGTCTTATATCGGGAATAAATTTTGTACCTGCCGTTATAGGTTTATTTTCCCTGTCCCAAGCCTTAGTGTTGTCTGAAAATCCACATAAAACTATTCAAATAAATAAAATTAAAATAGATAAATGGAAATTTTTACCAAAATTTATTGAAACACAAAAAATTTTTCTTACATGCTTTATATCCTCAATTATTGGAGTGCTTGTGGGTATACTTCCTGGAGCAGGCGGTGATATAGCATCATGGGTAAGTTATAATGAGGCAAAAAGATTTAGTAAAAATAAATCTGAATTTGGTAAAGGTAGTCTAAAAGGTATAGCTGCATCCGAAGCCGCCAATAATGCTGTCACTGGATCAGCATTAATTCCTTTATTAACCTTAGGTATTCCAGGAAGCACTACAGCTGCAATTTTACTTGGTGCATTATTGATACATGGCTTAGTTCCAGGAAGAGAGCTATTTACAACTCATGCTGATATTACGTATTCAGTCATTTGGGGTTTTATATTTGCTAATTTATTAATGGGTATAGTAGGTTTATATGTTGCAAAATATTTTGGAAAAATAGCAAGAATTCCAAATTATCTTCTAGCACCATCTATAATTTTATTATCTGTAGTTGGTTCATATGCGATAGGAAATAATATTCAAGATGTATATACAATGGTTATTTTTGGTTTATTTGGTTATTTAATGAGAAAGCTTAATTACCCACCAGCTCCTCTTATTCTAGGACTCATTTTAGGACCTATAGCCGAGACAGGTTTTAGACAATCACAAATTCTAGCTAATGATGGAATATTATTATATATTTTAAGTAATAATATCTCTTTAATATTATTTGTATTAACTATAATTTCAATTTTAAGCTCTATTTATTTAGAGTTAACAAAAAAAATTAACTATGAAAAAAATATCTCATAAAAGAATTCCAATTTATTTATTTTTTGGTTTTTTTGGTAGTGGAAAAAGTACTCTTATAAATAAGTTATTAGAAAGTAAAAAATTAAAAAAAACAGCTCTTATTATTAATGAACAAGGTGATACTGATTTTAATAATATTATATTTGAAAAAAATAGAGATAAAATATTTGATATTAATTCTGGATGTGTGTGTTGTGTTAAAAAGTCAAAAATTGGTCTCACTTTTGAAAAAATAAGCAGAAGAAAAAATATAGATAGGGTAATTCTTGAGACAAGTGGAATTTCTTCACCTGAAATTGTTACACAACTATTAATTAATGATTTTAGTATAATTAGAAAATTTGAATTAAAAAAAATTATTACTGTGCTAGATCCAATTAAAGCTTTAGAAAATATTAAAGAGTGGGATGAAACTAAACAAGGGATTTATCTTGCAAATGATTTGGTGATTTCAAAAAATGATTTAGCTTCAAAAGAAGAAATCAATTCTCTTAAAGAAGAGTTAAAAAAATTAAACTTTGAAAATAAAATTTTTTATTCAAAAGATTACGTTGCAAAAAATTTACTAACAAAAACATCTATTGATATAATAATTACTCAAAAAAAAACAAACAAGCATAAAGAAAAATTAATTTCTGAAGAAATTAAGACAATTAACATAGAAAAAAATATTGAGTGCTCTTATGAGGGTGTTATTATGTGGATGGATTTAATTTCTATTTTCAAAAGTGATAGAATTTTAAGAAGCAAATCAATTTTAAATATTAATGGCAAGCCAGCTATTTTGGAGTCTGTTAGACAAGTCTTTCACCCTATTAGATATTTGAAAAAATGGCCTTATAAAAATAAAGTCAACAAACTTTTTTTTGTATGCAAAAAAGGAATAGATAAATTAGAAATTTTGAAAACTTTGGACTGTTTAAGCATGAAAGTTCGCAAAGCACCAAAAAATAAACTTATAAATATTAAAGATTTTTCTGTTTTTAAAAAGCTGCTTTCTGATCAAGGTACTTATAAATAGTCTGGTATTTTCCAATCGCCAGGAATAACGGATAGTGCCGATTTATTATTCCCATCTCTTCTATCGACTTCAATTTTTCCTTCTTTCATTACAATTTCTATGTTTTCTTTTTTTTGTAATATTTTAACATCTTTGTCAGGCTGACCATTAACCATAATTAAGTCTGCAATTTTACCCACTTCTATACTTCCAATTATTTTATCCAATTTAATTGCTCTTGCAGCGTTAATAGTAGTTGTTTGAAGTGCTTCAGCGTTATCCATTCCAAGATCAACATAAATCTCTAACTCTTTGGCATTAGTTCCCATTTCTGGGTCGAATCCTAAGTCTGTACCCATTGCAATATTTACCCCTTTATCTCTCATTTTTTGGAAAGTTTCAAAAGCGTAGGGTTGTATTTTTTTCATTTTTTTTAATGTAAATTCCGGTGTTCCAATATTTCTCCTGATATCTATGGCATGGTCAGTTCTATGAGATAGTGTTGGTGTAACATAAGTACCGCTATCAACTATCATTTGTAGAGCTTCATCGTCAGTAAAGACCATATGTTCTATGGTGTCAGCGCCCGCCTTTACTGACATTTTTTGAGCATTAGGTGTAAAGCAATGTACAGCAGCAATTTTATGAAAATTGTGCGCTTCATCAACAATGGCATTTATTTCTTCTTGCGTCATATTAATAATATCTGGTTCTTCTTTATCTGTTCCACCACCACCAGATGCGCAAGTTTTTACAACATCCACTCCTGTTCTTAAATTTTCTCTTGTTTGTTTTCTTAACTCATAAGGACCGTCTGCAGTAGAATCTTTTGGTCTAATAGCAGCTCTTGGCATTATTAAATCTAAATGTGAACCAGTGATGTGTGACCAGCCCGCAACTAACATTCTAGGACCTGGAAACAAACCAAGATCTATAGAGTCTCTAACAGCACAAATTTCAGCAGTAAGCAAACCCCTAGATGTGGCTAAACCTAAATCTCGTAAAGTTGTAAAGCCCATATCAAAACACATTTGAGAATGAAATAAAGAATACATTTGTTGTAATTCTGGTCTTATTTCCCATTGTGCCACTCTAAAGTTATGAAATGTCATACAATTAAACATAGCCGTATGAAGGTGACAATCAATCATGCCAGGCATAATTGTTTTACCATTAGCATCAATTACTGTTTTATATTCTTTTAATTTAAATTCTTCTTTGGGAATTATCTTTTCAATCAAATTTTCTTTAATTATTATAACTTTATTTTCAATTATAGATTTATTTATTGAGTTAAATATTCTTGAGTTTGTTATAGCAATCATGATAGAATTATATAGTTCATTTTAATTTTTAACTCAAGATTATATTATGTACAAATATAGAGAATTTAAAGTAGGTAACAATCTAAATAGTCAAATTATTCTTCCAATACATGAATTTAATGGAACTAAAGAGGGTTTGGTTTTAGGAATTACTTGCACTGTTCATGGAGATGAAACATTCCCAGCTTTTTTTTTGAAAAATTTTTTTGAAAAATTAAAAGAAATTAAGTTTGAAGGAAAAATTATAGCAACATCTGTGGCTAATTCTCTAGCCATGAGTTCATTTAGTAGACAGACACCAGAACAGCATGGCAAAACAGATTTACATGAAGTATTTCCCGGTTCTAGTAGTGGAAATTTAACTCAAAGAATGGCGCATGTTATTAAAGAAAATATTTTAGATAAAGCCGATGTTGTTATAGATTATCATTGTGGTGGATCTGGCGGGAGACTGCAGGATAGGGTAGATATTAATTCACTAGCAAGTGAAGAAGTAAAAAAAAAATCATTAGAACTTGCCAGATCTTTTGGAACATTTTTTATTCATGAAAACAATTTAAAAGGTTCAGCTGTAAATTATGCAAACTCACTAAATAAAATTGCATTTAATGCCGAAACTGGCGGTGTTTATCTTTCAAAACTTGATAGAGATTATTATTTAGAAAATGCAATTTCAGGGATGATCAATGTAATGAGAAAACTTAATATGTTAGAGGGCAACTTTGAAAATCCAAAACAAATTTTATTTGACACTAAAGCTAGAAAAGAAATTAATCCTAATTTTTCTGGTTTTTTAGTTTCTAACTTTGAGTCCCATAAGGATATTGGAAAATTAATTAAAAAGGGTGAAATACTAGGATATGTTTTTGACATGTACACCTTGCAAAATGTTCAAAATTTAGTTGCACCAATAGATGGATATTTATTTTTTACAAGATATTCAGGTGTTTTAGACATTGGAACAAAAGCTTATGCAATTGCTGACAAAAGTCTAATCAAAGAGTTATAATTTGATTAAAGCAATTAAAATAAAAAATAACGATAACGTTGCTACCCTAATTGGTAATGTTAAAGCAAATGGCCTTGTTAATATTTTTAATAATGATGGCTCATCTTATAAGATTAAAGCAAAAGAGAAAATTTTATTTGGTCATAAAATTTCAATTAAAAAGATTAAAGCTAATGCTAATATTATTAAATACAACTCTTCAATCGGTACAGCAAAAAAAAATATAGACCAAGGTTGTCATGTTCATACAGAGGAAATCAGAAGCCATTACGATAAAAATAATAATTTAGAGAAATTAATAAAAGTCAGTCTGCCCTTATTAAAAAAAAAAATTAGTTTAGTTTTAAATAAATATATCTCTAATAAAGATATTAAAAAAATATTACTTAATTACTTTCTGGAAGCCGAAATGAAAGGGGTGAAAACACATGGCATACGAAGACTACCCTTAATTATTGATAGAATTGTTAATAAATCAATTAATTTGAATCCAAAAATGACATATCGGTGGAAAGGATCAATGCTTACCGTAGACGCAGACAATACCTTTGGGCATTTTGCCATGATTAAAAGCATTGAGGAAATTAAAAAGAAAATTTCATCAAAAATATCTGTTACTTGCTCAATAAAAAACTCAACACATTTTGGTTATGCTGGTTACTATTCATCAAAAATTTCAGATTTAAATTGCATTTCAATTGTAACTTCAAATGGACCTCCACTAATGTCACCAATAGGTTATAAAGAACCTGTAGTAAGTAACAGTCCTTTAGCTATATCGGCTAAAATTAGTGAGAATAAATATTTTGAAGCTGATTTTGCTACAAGCGTAACATCACGTTCTAATATTTTAAATGCAATTAATAATAATTTATTGATAAACGAGGGCCTAATCATGAATAAAAAAGGAGTCATGACTACAAATAAGGATGAAGCCAAAAATGGAATTTTAATTCCTTTAGAAAATTTCAAAGGATATGCTCTAGCTCTTGGTCTTGAATTATTAACAGGAGTGTTAGCAGGTGGTCCTATTCTTAAAGAAATTAAACATAAAGACAAAAATTCAAAAAATTTGGAAAAAATAAGTCACTTCATATTAGCAATTAAAAATAATAATTATAAAAGCCCAACGAAACTTGTTAACATGCTTGCTAACTCAAAAAGAAATAAACGTAATCAAAATTATTGGCCTGGAATGCGGAAATATATAAATTTTGTTAAATCAAAAAAAACTCAATCAATTCATCTTAATAAGATTGATTATACAAATCTTATTAACTTATAAATATGGATGGATATATCAGATCAGATAAAAAATTAGGTATAAGAAATCACATCTTAATTATGTCTGCAGCTGATAATGTTAACCCATTATCTAGAATCATTTCTAAAAAAATAAAAGGATCAATTTTTGTACCAGCTAGTTATGGAAGAGGCCAATTAGGCAATGATCATAAAAATTATTTGAAAATTATGTCTGGAATTATTGATAATCCAAATGTTTATAAAACAATTCTTATCAGTATGGATGGTGATAGTGCAGACTGGATAATAAATGAGTCAAACCGAAAAAAAGATATTCATAAAATTACCTTAATGGATAATAAAAATATGAATTCTTGTATTAAAGAGGCAATAAAAATTTATGAAGTCTTTAAAAAAAATAAGAAATATATTAAAAAAAAATTATTTAATCTAAGGGATTTAGTTTTGGGGTTAGAGTGTGGCGGATCTGATACAACATCTGGATTGATAGCTAACCCATCACTAGGTTTTTTTGTTGATAAATTAATAATTAACAATGGTTCGGCAATTTTCTCAGAGCCAGTAGAGTGTTTAGGAGGAGAAGAAAGTCTAATAAAAAGATGTAGTAGTAGAAAAGTTAAGCAGAAAATCACTAATGTTATTGAGAAATATGCTAAAATTGCAATCAAAAACGGTGTAGACTTAAATGGGGTCAATCCTACACCAGACAATATTAGAGGTGGCTTAAGCACTATTGAGGAAAAATCATTAGGAGCAATTTCAAAATCTGGCAATAGTAAAATATCTGGAGTTTTAGATTTTGGTGAAAGATTAAAAAATAAAGGTTTGTACCTACTGGATGCTCCTGCGGCTGCTGTAGAAAATTTAACAAGTTTAGTCGCTTCTGGTTGTCATGTAATTATATTTACTACAGGTGGAGGTAACCCAGTTGGAAATCCAATTGCACCAACAATTAAAGTTACAGCAAACAAACACACATTCAAAAAATTCAAAGATCTTATAGACATAGACTTGTCTGAAATTTTAGAAACTTTAGATTATAATATAGGGTCACTTAAGATTGAAAAAGAAATCATCAATGTTATTAAAGGAAAGACCACTGCCTCTGAAAAAAATAATTATTTAGAAACCAATATAAGTAGATTCGGACCATCCATATGAAAATAAAAGTTTTAATATTAGGTAAAATTCACACTAGTGGAATAAATTTAATTAATGAGAAAAAAAACTTTGAAGTAATTTTAGAAGAGGATAAACCAAAAAACCTTTTAAAAATTTGTAATGATATAGATGCTGTTATTGTAAGAATGACTCCTATTGATGAAAGTTTTATTAATGCCTCAAAAAAACTTAAAATAGTTTCAAGACATGGCGTTGGTTATAATACCGTAAATATTGACAAACTATCTGAAAACAATATTCCATTATTTATTACTGAAGATGTTAACTCAACAGCAGTAGCTGAGCATGCTTTTGCTTTTATGATTTCGAATGCAAAAAATATCATAGAACACAATAATTCAGTAAAAAATGATAATTTTAAGATTAGAGATAGTTATAAAGCAGTAGAGCTTTTTGGAAAAAATATTTTAATCATTGGATATGGTAGAATTGGTAAAAAATTTTCTAATTTATGTAGAGCATTCGGTATGAATATTTTTGTAGCAGATAAATTTATAAACAAGTCTGATATTGACAATCAAATAAATTTTTCAAATAATTTTGAAGACTTTCTTCCGCAAATGGATTTTGTTTCTCTGCACAGCCCTCATGAATTAGGCAAACCACCTTTATTTGAAAAGAAACAATTTGATGCAATGAAAAATACCTCCATTATTATAAACACTTCAAGGGGGGAATTGATTAATGAAAGTGATCTTTCAGAAGCTATAAAACAAAAACAAATAAAAGGTGCCTGCTTGGACGTATTTAATCCAGAGCCGCCACAGAGTGAAAATTTTTTATTAAATACTCCTAATGTAGTTTTATCACCCCATTCTGCAGCTTACACAAACGAAGCAATTATAAAAATGTCCATGTCTTGCTGTCAGAATGTTATAAATTTTTTCTCAAAATCATTTGATAAAAATTTAATAGTAAATTATAAAAAAATTAAAATTTAATGAAAAAACTGCTTATACAGGGCCTTGGAAAATGGGGAGAGATTTTAGTTAAATCTCTTGCAAAAAGTAAAGTTGCCAAATTTACAACTGTAGTTTCTCGTAACCCTACTTCAATTAAATCTCTATGTCATAAGTATAAATTAAAAAGCTTTAAATCTGTTAGAGAGGCTATTGCATCAGAAAAAGTTGATGGCATTGTACTATGCACACCTCATTCAATTCATTCAAAACAAATTATAGAATACTCTAAATTTAAAAAACCAATTTTTGTTGAAAAACCTTTAGCTTTAAAATCAAGTGACGCAAAAAAAGCTATTCTTTACACAAAAAACAATAATATTTTATTAGCAGTTGGACAAAATAGAAGATTTTTAAATACATTCTTGTATTTAAAAAAGATTATTAAAATGGGTAAGTTGGGAAACATACTTCATGTAGAGGCAAACTTTTCTGGCCCAAGTGGTTTTAGACACGCTAAAAGTGGATGGAGGTCCAACTCTAAAGAGAGTCCAGCAGGCGGTATGACTGGTAAAGGAATTCACATGACAGATTTAATGATAAGTTTACTGGGTGAGGTTAAAAGTGTTCAAGCAAGAAGTAAAAAACAATTTTTAAAAAATGATATGGATGACACCACTGATATAATTATAGAATTTAAAAGTGGTCAAACTGGTTACTTAAGCACTCTAACAGCTACTGCTGATATATGGAGATTTCAAGTTTTTGGCACTAAAGGGTGGATTGAATTAAGAGATGAACATAATCTCTTTATCAAAATGATTAATGAAAAATTAATGAGTGTTAAAATAAAAAAAATTAATACAGAAAAAATAGAATTAGAAACATTTGTTAAAGCCTTTAAAAATCATAACAAATACCCAATTACTCTAAAAGAAGCGTATAATAATATCAAATTGTTAGAAAAAATTAATCTATCAATCAAACAAAAAAAAATGTTACAAATTATTTAATATGAAAAATATATTTAAACAAAATATCCTAAAAAACAGTTTTCAATTAGGTCTTTGGTCTAACCTTGGAAGTGAAATTTCAGCAGATACTATTGGTGGTGCTGGCTTTGATTGGATTCTTTTGGATATGGAGCACTCGGGAAATACAATTAATTCAGTTTTAAGTCAAACGCAGGCTATAGAGTCTAGAGGTAAAACATCTGTCATAGTTAGACCTGCCTGGAATGATCCTGTGTTAATAAAACCACTTTTAGATAGTGGATTAAATTCATTAATCATACCTATGGTTAATACTAAAGAAGAAGCATTAAATGCTGTTAAGGCATGCTTATATCCTCCAAAAGGAATCAGGGGTGTTGCCTTATCTCAGAGAGGCAATGACTATGGAAGAATTAAAGATTACATTACATTTATTGAAGAAAACATATGTTTAATTCCTCAACTAGAAACTAAAAAATCCATAGAGAACTTATCATCAATTGCTAATACAGAGGGTGTTTCAGGATTATTTATTGGACCAGCAGACTTATCTGCAGATATGGGAATTATTGGTGATTTTGACAATATAGATCTTTGGAAATTGGTCGAAAAAGCAGTCAAAGAAATTAAAAAAAACAACCAACCTGTTGGTACTTTAATTGGTAGAAAAGATTTAGTACAAAGATGTATTGATATGGGTTTTGATTTTGTTGCCTGTGGAACGGACTCAACATTACTTGCAAGATCGTCTGACAATCTAGTTAAAACATTTAAAAAATAAAATATCTTTTTTGAATATAGAAATAATTAACGAAAAAACTTTTATTTATCATCGTTCTAGATTTATTGATGAGTGGGAAGTTAAAAATATAAAATAGACTTAAAAAGGAGAATATATGAAGGGTTATAGATTTATTACAAATGATGACACATCAGCATTTTGCCATCGTGTAACTGAGGCATTATCAAATGGATGGAAATTATACGGTGAACCCAAAATGTCATTTGATAAAAAAAGAGTGGTAATGCGTTGTGGTCAAGCAGTTATTAAACCACCTGAAATAGATATTCCAGATTTAATTATATAAATATAAAATTACATTTAAAATAAGAAGGGTCATACCCATCAGCCCGGTGCCTTAACCTAGCTACTAGTATCCTTATGTAGCAACGAAATTGCTTTTGCAAAACACAGAAGTTTGAAGGTAATTACGACCTATGTACGACCTTAGTTTTTGTGGTACCGTATTGAATGAGCCACAAAGCATTCACCCTAATAGAACTCCTAGTCGTTGTAGCTATTATAGGAATATTAGCTGCTGTAGGTGTAGTTGCTTATAATGGGTATACGGGTGCTGCGAAAAAAAATGCAGTAAAGCAAAAACATGTTCAAACTGTAAAGTATATTGCTGCTGAATATTTTTCAAAATGTATTTTGGGAGTTAATGATGGTATAGCATTTGGGGCTGCATCAGCAAATTGTGCTCCCATACAGGGAGGGAGTGGAGCTGCAACACTAATAAGTGAGATGTCAATTCATGCAAAGGATATGAATATTTACAATCCAAGTGAAAAAGCAGTACGTGTTGGTCTAAATTATGTATTAGGACAAACAACTCTTGTAAGCAATGGTAGAGTTGTAACAATCAAATCTTGTATGGCAGATCCTTGTTCTGGTGATAATGTAATTTCTGATGATTACAAAATAGAAGTCGATTGAAAACTAAAGCCTTCACCTTAATAGAGCTCCTAGTCGTTGTAGCGATCATCGGTATTCTTGCTGCAGTAGGAGTGGTTGCTTATAATGGGTATACGGAGGCAGCGAAAAAGAAAACAATGCAGCATATCCATTCTAGTACTGTGAAGATAATAGCTGCTGAGCTGATGAAATGCCAGTTAGGAGAAACTCATTTT
>Ga0115001_10002562_pt1 | contig 13900 bp, 13 predicted proteins | sample ArcticOcean_MG_C_12_FD_89869 | JGI IMG/M metagenome (GOLD analysis project Ga0115001, IMG submission 89869) | Marine microbial communities from western Arctic Ocean - ArcticOcean_MG_CB8_130 | ecosystem: Environmental > Aquatic > Marine > Oceanic | place: Arctic Ocean: Canada Basin | collected... | reverse complement strand
TTCTTCTCCTCTCCACCCATCTCTTCTTTCTCTCTTGTTCTTCTCCTCTCCACCCATCTTTCCTCCCATCTTTTCCCAACATGTCCTCTCATTTTATCTTTCTCTCTTGTTCTTCTCCTCTCCTCCTCTTTTTCCAACATGTCCTCTCATTTTATCTTTCTCTCTTGTTCTTCTCCTCTCCTCCTCTTTTCCCAACATGTCCTCTCATTTCTCTTGTTCTTCTCCGCTCCACCCATCTTTCCTCCCATCTTTTCCCAACATGTCCCCTCATTTTATCTTTCTCTCTTGTTCTTCTCCTCTCCTCCTCTTTTCCCAACATGTCCTCTCATTTTATCTTTCTCACTTGTTCTTCTCCTCTCCACCCATCTTTTATCCAATAAAAAAAAAGTCTGTCGTGAAGCCGCAAAAGGCCCTAAGCTTTGACCAGTGCGTCCAGGTCTTGTATCACGCCATGGCTTCCCTTAAGGAAGAATACGTGGACACTGCCAAACAAGACGCTTGCTGCGCGAAACTGGCACTACTCTCGCATCCAGGATCAGACGAAGTAACCGAAGCCATTCAACATTTGCACATGTGGATGGAAAACGCACCGCTCGTGCCTGGCCTGCTCGACGCACTCGTAAAATCATTGCCGCCGCAAGAGCAGGCAAACCAAATGTACTGCGTGATTGCTGCTATCGATAATGTCTTTTTATGCAACCTGCTGGCACCTCTGTTCGAATTGTCACTCTTTGCAGAGTGCTCGGGATTCGACTCCAACGAAGATTTTAACCCTTGCCTGCAACGCTTTTGGAGTGTCTACTACAAACGCGCGAGCAAAGCCGCTGTCGACGGTGAAACCATGACGGTCTCCTTTGTGCGGTGCATGTGGGAGGAAAGGGAGCTTGTTAAAAGCATTGCTGAAGGCGATGAAGACACAATCAAAATCGCTTGGCGAGCACTCCTGAAAAAGGCAAAGGCGAAAAAACGCTCTGCAGACGACGTTGTCAACGGCGAAGAGAAGGCAAAGAAGAAGGCAAAGAAGAACGCAACGAAGAAGAGCACGGAATAAAACTAGCTCTTTTTTTTCCTGTCCTCTCTTTCTTGTTTTTTTTCCCAAGGTTTTTTTCCTCCTTCTCTCTCCTCTTTTTCTTTCTCTTTTTTTTTTTTTTTTCCCATGGTTTTTTTCCCCCTCCCCCCCCCCCCCCACTTTCTCTTTCTCTTTCTTGCGTGATTGCCCGAGTGATTGCCCAACTAGTTACTTACGAAAAAATAAATAAAAAATAAAAGCATATATGTGTGCACGTAAAAATGTGACTGCGTAGCATTTATTATGATCGAGTTGTTAGCCGACAGCGCCTCAGTCGTTTGAGTTCGAGTGCACACTAGCATAGCACGCCCCAAAGGCTGATGAGCACAACCGTAGCCAGCTGCGTGTACACGACAACAAGGTCAACTACGTGAGTCGGAATCGAGTCGCAGCTCGTCATGTGCATGCCGGTCGAGGGAGAGATCTCGAACCGGTCCCGCTGCGCGGTTATGGCCACAGAGTGCTCGTCGCAGCCGTACGGCGGTTGGTAGCGCGCCAATGCTGCTACATGTATCGGACGGAGATCTGATACGGCGTCTGCATTCCGTATGCGCTTAGCGCTGGAGCCGAGAGAACAGGTTTCGGCGAAGTCGCAGTCGTACCCAAAGACAACCCGTGCGCAACAAAGTAGACACGCGGCACCAAGTAGACAAGAAAGAGGAACCAAATTGTGCATACTGCTTGATAAAGACGTTCGTACATTGCTTGCATTATAGACATTTTATTAAGGCATATAGACTTACAACTCTATTTTCGACGATGCAGCAAACACAAGGGGGACGGGGGGTGCTGGGAGGGAGGGGAGGGGGTCTATGGTATACAATGTGCGCACGCTGCTGCAATCGTGCTTGCTGCACAGCGCGGCGATGGTGTTCTCCAGAACCGTGACCGCCATGACCCGCTGCTGCCGAACGGCGTTGGCAGCAGCCAGTCGGCTGCGGTGGGTCCGGAGAAAGTGGTTCCGCCGTTCGGAGCCAAGCGTGCGGAGGGCAGTCACATCCTTGCACGCCACATCATCCGTAAAAAACCAGCTGCAGTGCGACGAGCCGTGCATGGCAATGCTCTCGAAAAATGCGTTTGCGTTCGTCTCGTTGTAGAGCTTGTAGACGGGGGTGCCGCTGACATGAAAGGCGGGGATGCGCGCGCAGTTGGTCGAATCTAACAGGCTGCCCGGGCTCAGGCAGGCTGTGGCTAAGGTATCCCACTCGCTGGCATCGCCGGTAACGAGTTGGTGCAGTTGGTACAGCTCGCAATCTAGCACAGAGATGTCATTAATGTGGTTGCTCACCAGAGCAAGCCCGGCGAGCACGCAAGACCCTGCGTGATACATGTGCGGCTGTGTCCCTTGCGTTCCGCGTATATACATATATAGAGCAGTGCGAAGTTTAGCGCCGGGACTTTCCGGCGGGACGGACCGCACCGCCTCCTCGCGTGAGCCTTTGCCGGCTCTCTTTGTACTGCGACAGGCTCCGCACCGTCTTGAGGAAGTCGTCGAGGAGCTCGCGCTGGGGCTCTCCGGTGTGCCTGTCCACCATTGATTCGTTCTGCCGGACGATTATGTTATGGAACACCAGCTCGATCGAGTCGTCAAAGATGTCGGGAAACTCCTTCGAGTGCATGAGGTGCCGTTGGATCACGGCTCTGTCCCACTGGGGTGCAGCTACCGTGGTGTTGGTCTCGGAATTGATCCACGTCACCTCAGACCGGACGTTTTCGTCGTACGCGGCCTGCACCTTCTTGACGATGATGCCGATCTCCTTTTTTTGTGCAATCATGGCTCGGACGAGCGACCGAATGCCCTGGGGGTGGTCGGCGCCGCCGACAAGGGTAGCGTCGTTGTCATCGGGTTGGAACGCGCAGAAGAAGCAAAACTTGCTGGTATCGCCCGAACACTGGCTGTTGCCGATGCCGCTGAGAAGAGAGTAAGCAGGCACACTGTCGACGCAGCCGTTGTCGTCCTCGTTGTCGGAGAGCGGTGCAATTTCCATGCTGTGTATATAATAAAAAAGTTTGGTTCGAGGTAACAAAACAAAAATGAATTCGTGGGTGGTTCGAACAAATGCAGCGGCGGCAGCGCTTCTAATGGTCTTCGCGGCGACGTGCGCTCTGCTCTCGCGCTCGGCTCCTGATATATACTTGAAATTCTATGTGAACGAAACCAGCGTCTTTTCTTCGCACCTGGGGAACAGATTTGGGCTGAATTACTTGTTTACCATCACGCTGTCGGTGGCTGCAGCCATCCACATCTACCACGCGTGCAGGCCAGCTTGCTTGGTGGACGCGCTGCGCAAGACGAGGTCTAGGCCGTTGCGGATCGTTTATTTGTACGCCGTGCTGCCGGCGATACACGCGTGCGTCCTGGTGGGCGTTGCAAAGGTGCAGGATGCGTGGTGCGTGATCGCCGCGGTGCTCTTGATGATTGAAATCGTGACGCACCTGTGGGTGGTCGACGTGAAGCAGCACAAGTCGGTCGCGGCGGCGTTGGCGACCGGGCTAAACTTGATGCTCTACGTCGCGTTCTGGATGTTGGTTTGGATTGCAAGCACGCGGGAGAACGTCGTGGCGCTGGCGCTGTTCTGCGCAACAATAATACTGACCATAATCCTGCACGTTTACATCGGGTTCTGCCTGAATTCAAGCAGGTGGACGCAGGACGTAGTGCGAGAGATCGTGTTCGTGGCGTGCTTGGTAGGCATACAGCTGCTGTGCATTGTGGGGTGGACGGTGTCGCACCCGTCGCTCTCGGACAGGATCACCAGGGCGGTGGCAGGGGCGGTCAGCGGTTTGTACGTTGTGTTTGTGACGTATTTAGTGGCGACGGCGCCAACAAAGTACGACGAGCCGTGCGAGTTGTTAGATAACACATCACAAGGAGAGTCCGAAAGCGACAGTGAGGACGACATCTTGAATGAAAGCAATGTGCCTAATCTCATTACAACTAGTTAGAAGAAAATAAAATGGGGGGGGTTGTGTTTGTTAATAAAACATTTATTTCCTTATAAGTCTTCAAAAAAAAGGCATATCTTCATCACGATTTGCTTCGCGGTGCTCTCTCTCTCTCTCTCTCTCTCTCTCTATCTCTATCTCTATCTCTCTCGTTCTCGCCCTCTTTGCATGTCTGTCGAAATCTTTATGCCGACCTACAAATGGAGGCTTCGTTCGTAGTGGCACAGGTGGCACTACGGGTGGTTCATCGTCTTCTTCAGAGGACAATATTTGTTGCTGGCGTTTTTGTCTGCCTGTTTGACGTGTTTGACGACGACGTGGAAGAACTTCTTCATCAGATTGCTCGTCAACGACGCCCTCGTCCTCGTCGGTACCCCCCAAGTCCGGAATCTCCCGAGGCAAGAACCGCTCGCTCGCTTCTGTGGTTACGAGATATTTTTTATTGAGCTCTGCCAACGAAGGTGGGTATACAAAAGGTACACGGTGGGTGGACCCCTTTTTGTTTCCACTCTTATATGTTTTGGCCTCAAGCATCGCCGGGATGTAGTTTTCGGATAGACTTTCCAATATTGGGAGATGGTTGATCCAGTACAACTTTGGGTACATTCGTCCTTTCGTCCCGCCTTTGTGGTCCAACGCTGACTGGTTGTCCATCTCAGTTTGTCGGACAGGGCACAAGATATGGTCTTGGTCTGCCTTTCGCGCTTCCAGCCGGCCCGCGCCAGATACCTTCTCATAACAGGTGCACCACTGGTTGGCAGTCGCCCGCAACATAAACGCAGTAAACTTGCGTCGCACCGGGGGATGCGGCGTACCCCCCAGCACCTCGTGCAAACAATTTTCAAAGAAAATTATCATGTGACCGGCCGGAACTTCAACTTTAAGCATGTTTTGTTTTATACGTTTCTTCTCTTCCATACTACCCTTCTGTTTATCGAAATCGGTGCCTGCAAAATTCGACACCTTGGGCAAGCCCGGCGTCAGCGACATAAACTGTGGGCTTTCAGTGTTCAGGTTGACAAACCCGCCAAAAAAACAGTCGCTCACAGCTTCCACCCCTCTCGTTTGATCGCGGTGGGCCGATTCACTGGTTTGTGGTTTATACCGGTAACACATCCGGTCTGGAATGATGGAGAGGTACTTCAGACCTTTGCTCCGGCCGAGCGCGTACAATACGCCGCGCGCCGTTTCAAGGGCGGCCTTATCAATTACAACAGTTGCGGGGTGATGGTACGACGACGCCAAATTGCACGCCCCAAACCCACCCGCGATGTTTAGCGGGTTTTCCGTGTCCTCGCGGCCGGCATTGAACTGGTTCGTAAACTCGGGGATAGGATCCTTGAACGCGTATTGTTCGTACGCCACCCGAGCGGCTAGGTAGTTGGCAGTCGACAGCTTCAAGACAACATAGCTCTGTCGCGCGAGGTGTTTCGCCGCCCACTTGTTGTCTTCGTCGTCTTCGTCTGCCGATCGGCTCCGCGCTCGTGCTGCCTTTCCCTTTCCAGCGGCAGCGGCAGCGGCAGCGGCAGCGGCAGCGGCAACAGTGGTAGCGGGATGATCAACCACATCGTCTTCTTCAGAGGAGGATATTTCTTGATCTTCTTCAATATCTCTCGAAACTAACCGGTCGCCATCGTCGTCGTCCGCCAGCTCTGGCTCCGACTGCGGCTCTTCCTCTTCCTCTTCCTCTTCCTCTGACGATGACGATTCTGGGTGAATGATGATTTTGGTTTTGGGTGGGTGTTTGTGCTTCCTGTGCTCATCGAGCCATGATTTGAATTTAAACTGCTGGAAGCACCGCTCGCATACCCATGGATCTTCCGTTGGATTGCCGGCTTTTCGTGCTTTTTCTTCTTTCTTTAATTTCGCTTCTGCTTGTTTTTTCTTTTTCGCTTCTTCTTTTGCTTGGAATTTCTTTTTTTCGACATCAGACATTTTTGCTAGTTTCGCATCTAACTTTGCTTTTGCTTTCGCTGCTTTATCTGCTTTTAATTTCGCTGCTGCAACCACGCCGAGGAGTCCTGGCGCACTCGGGCCCCAAAGACGGTTTTCTATTGTGTTTTTTTCAATTTTTGTTAGTACATTATCTTTGTCTTCCAGTTTCTTTTTCCCTATATCGATTTTGCAGTTCTTATTTATTTCCATGGCCCGTCTTTCGTCAAACATCTGGAGTATCAACATTCTTTTGGAAAAAACGAACATGAGGTTAACCTTAACCGCACCGAGCATAACCCCTGGTTTAGCCGGACCGAGAAGCAAGCTCTTTTTTTGGAGTATCCAAACACAGTTATCTTTTTCGTTCACTTCCACAATTTCGCCACATGATGGAAGACCACCCTCTGAAACGTCAAAAAAAACAAAATTGCCTACTTTCACGTCTCGGCCAAAAGTAACACCGCCGATTCTTTTAGCGAATAAGGCTGTTTCATTTTCATGCATCTCTTTGAGCATAGGTTCGAGCATATATATGCTGGGTTTGGAAAAATAAGGATTGTAAAATATTCTGCACACGTTAGCTTGCTGTAAATAAGCATAGCGACCACGTCCGCTGATTCGCTCGTAGTGTCCTTGTCCTTCTTTGAAAAATGCCTCTTTTAAATTTGCAGTCAAGATTGTGACTCTTTCTTTTTCGAAAATCTGCAAGAAAATTCTGTAAGTATTGTACAACCGTGCGCGTTCAGCTGTGTATTCTGTAGGGTCTTCGGTTGAATCTCCCCATCTGTATACTTTTACAGTGGTCTCGTCAACCTCATCGTTGTCTGTGTCTCCTTCTTCAAAATCTGCATTTTCGTTTTTTACTAGAAAGGCTTCTGCATGAACACGAGCTTGCGTCTCCACAGGATCGTACAGGTACCAACCACAACCATTTGTAGTCAAACCCAACCCAAGAGGGGGGTTAATTTCACTCAGTTGTGTGATTGTTCGAACTTCGAGTGATGTTTCGTCCATTGAAAGTTCCGGGATTTTGTTTATCGCGGTACTGTGGTACAGTCTCTTCAACGATTCTGTGTCAAACTTACGACCATTAGACGTAGGTTCTAAATCATCCGTAATATCATCCAGTCCAGTATTTTCCGAGTCGTCCTTCATTTGTTGTTTGGCGAACCGCAGAAGCGTGACCACCACTTCCTTCCGACTGCTGCACGGCTTCCCGTACACCAATACATGCTCTTTCCGCATGTTTCTATGGACAAGAAACACGATTTTGTCAATGTTGATGGAAATGGTACGAGAATCCAGATCACAATTTATAACTTTTGCTTTAAGCCTTGATATTTCAAATGTAATGTCACGAGGACCGTAACCGAGCATCTCCACGTGGTTGGCCGGGAAGGCACCAATTTTGCCATTTGGTAGCGTCCCCTTAAACCACCCTGGGTCGAGTCTTGGGTTGTCGCTTGGGCGTTGCAAGATTGTGAGCTCTTCGCCAGCTTTGAAGGAGAGCTCGTCCTCTCCCCGGCCAGTGTACGGATACAATGTCCGCGCCCGGTCGAACCCTGCCGGTGGTGTTGGAGGTGGAGGAGGAGGTGTTTCGTCATTCGTATCTTCTTTTGAGGCCGATGCTTTTTGCAGGGACTGCTCGTTTTCCAACATCTCTGCCATCAGATTTCGATTCCCGCTTCCTTCATCATTGGCTGACCACCCGCCGCCTGCCCCCCCCGAAGGGAAATCAAAGCTATCGTCACCATACGAATCTTCGCTACTGAAAGAAAAGTCTGAGTCTGAGCCGTCTGAATCACCATCTGTTTTGTCCGCTTCATCTTTGGTTTGTTGTTTAAAGATCATCCTATCTTTATACGTATATTCGAACCCTTCATCTAAAGAGCTCTCATCTGACCCACCTGCTTCTGAGCCGTCTGAATCAAAATCGCTATCCGATTGTTTTAGGTCCTCGTATCCATCGTGTGGGTCTTTTCCCTCTGGAAATTTAGGATCCATTTATGGCTGAAATCATTTATGTCATATACCTGATATATGTAACTGTACCCCGTTCTGCGTTAAATGTCAACCGATGTTCCCAGCGATGGCGTAAACGCTGCACTCATTGCCGACGATATTATCTCTGACCTCACAAAACTGAATAAGGACCCCTTTATTTACGAGTCCGGCTTCCGGTATTACTCTGCGTGTATTTATTACGTGCGTTTATCAGTTCAATCCGACGTTGCCGACCTAACACTTGCACTAGCCGCCTTAGGGTTAAGATTAAGACACGGTTCGCAGTTGTGTTGGTATGCCATCGAGAAACCGTCGAGCTTCGGTCTGAAAGCCATGCTGGAGCTACAGACAACGCTGTGGCCTTACGCCGACCTTTACACCGGCACCCCCGTCGTTGCACCTGGTGAACTTGGAGATTACACAGAACACACCTCTGAAGAAAATGTACAATTTGCTGATGAGTATGATATTTATAATGACCAACCCTACAATAGACCAGGTCCTGACGACTATGGCGATGGTTATGTATTTGATACTGACGACCCGGAAGTAGAACCTGACGTCGAGGAACCTCTTGATAAGCGACAGGCAACTTAGCTTATTAAATAAGATATATGTAACTGTATTTTACAATCGAAGTATTCAAAGTTCCTTGTATCTCGCATCACATTTTATTGGATTAAAGTCTGGTAGGACCGGCAAAAAGAATTTCTAAGCGGTCAAACATCACGAGCTTCAACCCACCACCGTCTAATAAGCGAACCGGAACTCGGCCGGGGTTAATCAGAGAAAGATCGCCGTCAGCGAGTTCAACGTGACCCTCAGCACCATTGAATTGGTTCGTTTGCAAGCGCACTCGAGTCTTTGGGGCGAACTGACCAACGGTGCGATCCAACAAGTGAAATTGTAACAATTCCGCACTTGGTTTGTCGCCTGACAGTGCCCGGATTCGCAATGCGTGCAGATCCGGCAATTCGGTAACGTCGTCGTCGGTGTCGGTGTCGTCGGCGTCCTTAGGGTAAAGAAATTCAGTGCACATCTCGTCTGTCGCATTGCACCAGTCGTTCTTGGTTGCCCCATGGACGTTACAGTATGCACATTGGAATTTCTGATCTTTCATGTCCATGTTGAGATGCGATGTTGTGTGGGAGGATGATGTAAAATGACGAGGAATATTAATTTAATTTATGTAAAACACTTTAAAAGAATGATTCAGCATGAAAATAGAGACCTCAATTATGAAAGAAAAAAAACCTTAAAAAAAATTGAAAGTCAGCAAAAAAAATTAATGATCTCTGTTTTTATATTGTATTGCACTCTTCTCCTCACAACGTACATTTCTAAGTAGTCACCAGACACATCTGTTGTCTTTTTCCATCTATAACATGGCAACTCGTGGTGCTCACGGCGGCAAAGTATGTAGCTGTATCGCAAAGATGTGGTGGTGCATTTCTGTCTGTTCGTTTCAAGCATGTCATTGTTCCGCCCACTTAGCTTTTTTTTTTGCTTAAATGTGCATAAATATTTTTATTTTTATTTTTATTGAAGTCAGCCCAAAAACAAGAAGACAAAGCAGACGAGGTTATTCTTAGAACATGTGGCGGCGAACTCGAGGTGCGAGACGGAAACATATCGGACCTAAAAGCCCGGCTGACCGACAAACAAAAAAAAAGGTATTTCTCTCATTTTGTTTTCTTCCCCTTCTCTTGCTTTTTTCGTTTGTCCTCTTACGCTTCGCTTTTCCTCTCTCCCCCCTATGCAGGTTTGCGGTAATGCGACGAATGCTGAAAAGTCGCCGGTACACAAAGAGGCACGCGGACAGGCAAACTAAAATGGCAGCTTGTGCAACCAAGAAACAGAAAGCAGTCATAAACAGACATGTCAACGTGAACATGGTGCGCTACAAGTTGGTCGAGCTGCCACCGGCCGCAGTCGTCGCTATGGTTTCTGTTGGGACGCAGACGTGCACTGTTGTACACAAGTTGCCACCGTTTAAGCGAAAACACGGCCCGTCAAAAACAAACAAAGCAGTTATTGATTAATGTAATGAAGAATAAAAAAAAGAGGAAGAGATGCGGGGTTGCGCATATATGTGACTAAGGTTTTACGCATGTAAAGATGGCAAATGTGTTAACGGTAAAAGCGGAAGCTGGCAGCAAGCAACTGACTGTGCGGTGCATTGGCGCTAGCAGGTTTGCCGTGAACGATCGTATCAAGATTTGCTCGCCATCACGGTCCAGCGAAATCAAAGAAGTTGCTGGAGTTGGGCCAGGGTTAGATTCGTACCAAGCACTCACTGCCGACACACAAACATTGGCGTTAAAAACCCCCTTGGTCTCGGACTACGACGTCGGGACACATGTTTTTTCTTTGGGTTTAGGGTTAAAATCAACGTTCCACATACCCGATGACGACACCGTAATCAATAGTGGTTTATGGGATTTTGTGACTTTTGATAGGGTTACAGTACGCACGATTGTGATTCCATCGTCCGTCACCAGCATCGGAGACAGTACTTTCGAGGGATGCAGCGCATTGGTAAGCGTTACGATTCCATTGTCCGTCACCAGTATCGGAGACTATGCTTTCAATAGGTGCAGGTTGTTGGCAAGACTTGTGATTCCATCGTCCGTCACCAGCATCGGACACCGTGCTTTCGCTGATTGCAGCTCGTTGGCAAGCCTTGAGATTCCATCGTCCGTCACCAGCATCGGAGACTGTGCTTTCAGGAACACCTCGTTGGCAAGCCTTACGATCCCGCCGTCCGTCACCAGTATTGGAGACGGTACTTTCTATGATTGCACCTTATTAATAAGCGTTGCGATCCCGCCGTCCGTCACCAGCATCGGAGACTGTGCTTTCTACGATTGCAGGTCGTTGGCAAGCCTTACGATTCCATCGTCCGTCACCCGCATCAACATGAGTACTTTCAATGGATGCAGCTCGTTGGTAAGCCTTGCGATTCCATCGTCCGTCACGAGCATCAGAGCATTTGCTTTCAATGGATGCAGCTCGTTGGCAAGCCTTGCGATTCCAACGTCTGTCATTTGGATCGGACACCATGCTTTCAATGGATGCAGCTCGTTGGCAAGTCTTGCGATTCCATCAACCGTCTTTGGGTTAGAGATCGGAGTGGGTGCTTTCGAAGGTTGCAGCTCGTTACGTTACGTTATACTTCCATCGTCCGTCACCAGGGTTCGAAGGGAAGTATTCGAAGGATGCAGCTCGTTGGCAACCGTTGAGATTCCAGCGTCCGTTAGGTTAATCGAAGAGAGAGCTTTCAATGAATGCAGTTCGTTAACAACGGTTGTGTTTAATTCGTTTATGGAGATAACACCGTCCGTCACCAGCATCGGAGACTCGGCTTTCTTTGGATGCAGCGCGTTGGCAAGCTTTGAGATTCCATCATCCGTCACCGACATCGGAGACAATGCTTTCAAAGGATGCACCTCGTTCAGAAGCATTACGATTCCACCGTCAGTCGCCAGAATCGGGGAGTGTGCTTTCGATGGGTGCACCTCGGTGGATTTTGCAATCATCAAGGGTTACGATACAAGTCTCGATGGTACCCCGTTTAAAGACTGCAGCAACCTGCGAATTGTAATATTGCCGGCCAAGAAATACACCAAAGATATTTTCCTCGGTTGTCCAAAATTAGAGTTGGTTTCAGCGTTTTGTCCTAACCCTAAGCCGCTTGCTATTGCAAGTGATGAGGATGCGCCGTTCACGTTGATATTGACTGGTAATGACGAGAAGGCAATTGAAGCATTACAACAGTTCCGGAAAGCTCAATTAAAAGAAGACAGCACGAAACAATCAATCGTACGAAAAATCGTTGATGCAAGAACTAAAAGCTATGCCAATATTCTTTTTAAGGTGATCTTTAAGGTTCCGCCAGATAACCCCAACGCCGCCACCCGATTGCGCACGTCTTCAATAACGCAAAGACAGTTTGAGTTTGCGTTGCTTGTGTCTAAAGAATTGACGAATGCAAACTCAACGAATCTAAATTTTTTCGGTCCCAGGCCAGGGCTCGGCCGGGCGCGGTCATTGTATCCGTACACTGCCAGGAGCCCGGACGAGCTCACCTTTGAAAGTGACGTCGAGCTCACAATCTTGACTATCGACCACCCAAAACTCGACAAAGGGTGGTGGAAGGGCAGGCTAAATGGCCAGATTGGCATCTTCCCGGCCAATTACGTGAAGCGCCTCGATGAAAGCGACACGCCGGCTATACGTGGGCGTTGGTCCAAATCTCCCTTGCCGGATTTGCCTGAAGAACTGTGGCGGCACATTTTTAGTTTTATAGATAGACGTCATCCTCCGCACGCTGCGTTTATGCTGCTTAATGAACTCCCTGCTAGGGATTGGAATGGATTTGCTTAGGGTAGGGTCGTCTAACTTTTACAATTAAAAAAAGAATAGGAACGGCAGGACTTGAACCTGCAACCTCCGGCTTAAAAGGCTAGATAATGATCAGCATTCGGACCGCCGAGCGTAGGCTGTCAAGTGTGCGGCTAATCAAGGTTTTACGGCGCTCTAACCAATTGAGCTACGTTCCCTCAAAGTTATTGGCTTGACGATTATTTTGAGAAGTGGGAAGATTGAAATAAAGAACCCTAAAACATAGTCTGCGAAGCTAAGCTACCGGGACCACCTCCTCCTCCACCTCCCGCACCACCGGGACCACCTCCTCCTCCACCCACCGCACCACCTCCTCCTCCCCCGCCGTGATCTTCGGTATACGCCAAGGCGCCAAGCTTTGCCAGCGGGACAAACTCGAGCACGAGCAGCCAGACGTCGTTCATCACGCACGGCAGCGGCGGGTGCTCGGGTATTGGGACGCACGGCACGCTCCGTGGCCCTTTTTTGACCGGCTTCCAGTACAGCCGGACCCGCGACCCAACCGTCAGCAGGTGCTTGACCCACTTACGTTGCCGGGCAGAGAGCCGGTCCGTGTTGCGGTGAAGCTTCATGCTCCAAAAGTACGTCTCGAGCTGGACCTTCGATGCTAAGAACGTGACGCTTCGCGGGAGCGCGCCAAGCGTGCTGCAGCCGGCGTACGGCTCGTCCAGGGCTGCGACAACCACGTCGGGCGCTGACACCACCTTGATTCTTGGGCAGTTTTTGAACGCGCCTGCGTGTACCACGAAGGCAGTGAGGTCTGCTTTAGGGCTGCCTACGTACGGCCGGAAAACGACCAACGTGGCGAGGTTTTCACAGTTCTTGAAGGCATCGGCGCCGATGCTGGTGACGGAGGCCGGAATGGTCAGGCTTGCCAACGCCGTGCATCCGCTGAAAGCTTCGTCTCCGATTACTGTAACAGAGTCTGGAATGCTGATCGATTTTATTTTATCTTTAACATTGCGGGACCAACGCTTTAGTGAGAGACTTGCTGTGCCGTCCGGAACGTCAACTGCAAAGCTTGCCAACGCGCTGCATTGGTTGAAAGCTCCCTGCCCGATCAAGGTGACGGACGATGGAATCGTAACGCTTGCCAACGAGGTGCATCCTCTGAAAGCACCGCTTCCGATGCTGGTGACGGACGACGGAATCGCAAGGCTTGCCAACAAGGTGCATCCAGTGAAAGCACCGACTCCGATGCTGGTGACGGACGATGGAATCGCAAGGCTTGCCAACGAGCTGCATCCACAGAAAGCATTGTCTCCGATACTGGTGACTGACGATGGAATCGTAAAGCTTGTCAACGCGCTGCAATCATAACAAGCATACCTTCCGATCCTGGTGATGGACGATGACGATGGAATCGCAAGGCTTGCCAACGAGCTGCATCCATAGAAAGCATTGTCATCGATGCTGATAACAGACGATGGAATCGCAAGGCTTGCCAACGCGGTGCAGTCCATGAAAGCCATGTATCTGATGCTGGTGACTGACGACGGAATCGCAAGGCTTGCCAGCGTGCTGCATCCTTCGAAAGCATTG
>Ga0115001_10002553_pt1 | contig 13925 bp, 14 predicted proteins | sample ArcticOcean_MG_C_12_FD_89869 | JGI IMG/M metagenome (GOLD analysis project Ga0115001, IMG submission 89869) | Marine microbial communities from western Arctic Ocean - ArcticOcean_MG_CB8_130 | ecosystem: Environmental > Aquatic > Marine > Oceanic | place: Arctic Ocean: Canada Basin | collected... | reverse complement strand
ATTTTTCATTTGGCCAATAGTTTCTGCCTTGCCTTTTATTCCAAACAAATCATCATCTTCTTTCTTTTTCGACAGAGAGGTTTGATTGTTGCCTTCATTGCTTGGAACTATATTTTCATTGTCAGTACTAGAAATATTTTTCACATCTTTCAGGTGGATTAATCTAATTAAAAACATTTCCATTGATAAATGCTGGTCTGAGACCACATCAAGCTCTTCTAATATTTTAATAGTAAACTGCCAAAATAATATTAAAGTTTTATTATTAACATTATCTGAAATTTCTTTAATTCTATTAAATTCTTCATCATTTAGTGAAAAATTAGTTCCATCAACATTTAAGGACTCAATGTTTTTAAAATAGTACAAAAGTTCTAAAAAATCATTTATAAAAATTTTAGGTTCAACCCCTTGATTGTAAATTTCTCTATAGGTGTTCAAAACTTCAGTTTCTTTTCCTTCAAATATAAGTTGAAATAAATCAATCAATTGTGACTTATCAAAATAACCAAATATTTTTTGAGCAGCAGATAGGTCTAACTCTTTATCCTTATCCAGTGTAAGCAATGCTCTATCCAGTAAAGATAGGGCATCTCTAACTGACCCCTCTGAAATTTTAACAATTAATTTAAGAGCATCATCTGATGCATTCCCATTTTCTTTATCTTTTATTTTTTTTATAAAATTAAATAATTCTAATGATTTAATTCTAGATAAATCAAATCTTTGACAACGTGATATTACTGTAATTGGAATTTTTTTTATTTCTGTAGTTGCAAAAATAAATTTTAAATACTCAGGTGGTTCTTCTAAAGTTTTTAATAGCGCATTAAATGCTTGTTTACTAAGCATGTGGACTTCATCAATTATAAATATTTTGTATTTAGCAATTGTTGGCCCATATCTTGAGAATTCAATAAGATCTCTTACGTCATCTACACCTGTTTTACTTGCAGCGTCCATTTCTAAAACATCAATATGATTTGAATTTGAGATAGCCATACAATTTTCGCAAAGATTCTCCTTGCAAGGGCTTTCAATTTCGTTTGAACAATTTAATGATTTAGCGACGATTCTTGCTGTGGTCGTTTTTCCAATTCCTCTAATTCCTGTAAAAAGATAGGCATTGGGGACTTTATTCGCTTCAATTGAATTGGAAATTGTTTCAGCCACCACATTTTGCCCTATAAGATCATCAAATGTTTGAGGTCTATATTTTAAAGCTAAAACTTTTGTATTTTTATTCATTTTTATAAGGAGACCAGAACCTGAAAAACTGTCTCTACGACTGCTTCCGTTAAGATCTGGTCGAGTTTAAGCAGCATTCACCTCTAGCCTCCAGATATATTATAGCAGTAATCTTTTCCAATCCACAAGAAAAGTTTCTGGACTATTTATCTCTAAATTTATCAGCTTCAAAAACACCCAACACTTGAAAATCTTGACAATGGAGGCCTAATTCTTCTAATGATTTTTGAACTTTTGGATCCTCTATGTGTCCATCTAGATCACACAAAAAAAAGTACGACTCAAATGAATTTTGCTCTGGATAACTCTGTAACTTTGTTAAATTTACACCATTAATTGCAAAGCCACCAAGTGATTGATAAAGAGCAGCTGGCTTACTTTTTAATTTAAATAAAAAAGATGTTATATATTTTTTATTACCAAAATTTGGTTGTAAGACTTCTTTTCCCATAACTAAAAATCGGGTCGCATTACCAATTTCATTTTCAATATCAGGTGCAAGTATCTTAAGTTTATAAGTCTTAGCACTCAATGAAGAGGCAATTGCAGCCTCACTTTTAATTTTATTTTTTGAAATTGTTTCTGCAGAGCCTGCTGTGTCTGCTCTAATATGTTCTGTTAAGTTATTTTTCTTAATAAAATTTGAGCATTGAGATAGGGCTTGAGCGTGAGAAAAAACATCCTTTATATCACCTATGTTACTACCTGGTTGTCCCAATAAATTATGTTCAATTTTTTGAAAATGTTCTGCGTAGATATTTAATCTATATTTAAAGATTAAATATTCTATTCCTATGTTTCCTGTAATACGATTTGATTCTGGTATTACTATTCTTGAATCATTTTCTATTGATGCTTTTAAAAAACATTCATCAAATGTTTTGCAGGGTATAATTTCTGCATTAGGTTCAATTTCAATTGCAGCTATGTGAGAATATGCACCAAAGGTTCCCTGAAAATAAATTTTTTTCATTTTATAATTTATATTCCATTATTTTTTTTATAGCTAGATAATCTTCTTCTGTATCAACTCCTATGGGGGAGGATTTTGCTAAAGCTATATTTATTTTTAATTTATTGTCGAGAGCCCTTAACTGTTCTAACTTATTTTCTTTCTCATTATTTGTCTGCTCCAAACTAACAAATTTTTCTAGAGTGTTAGCTTTGTATGAATAGATACCAATATGATGATAAATATTTTTATTATTTACTAACAAATTTTCTCTAGTAAAATTCAAAGCAGTAGGAAAATTATTTTCTTTCAATTTATTTTTTGTAATAACCTTAACTACATTTTTATTATTAAGCATTTTGTCGTCATTAATTACTGAAGCTAATGTTCCTATCTCTGACTCATTCTTAATCATCAAATTATTTAAATGAATAATATCATCTTTATCAATATTAGGTTCATCTCCTTGTAGATTTAATATGTAATCAATATTTTTTATATTAAGTTTTTTATATGCTTCAAAAATTCTATCTGTACCAGTTTTATGATTACTTTGAGTTAAAACAGCTTTGCCACCATTCTTCAATACATCTGTGAGTATCTCTTGATCTTCAGTTGCAACTACAACTTCTCCAATATTTGCTTCTTTGGCTCTTTTATAAACGTGAGAAACTATAGATAAATTATTAATTTTTAAAAGTGGTTTACCTGGCAATCTTGTTGCTGCCATTCTCGATGGGATTAAAATTAATGTTTTAGCCATTATAAAGTTACCAATTCTATGCGTCCAACAGACACAAAATTAAAAATTAAAAATTAAGTATTTCTTTAATTATCATGTTATATGTCCAAAATAATAATAATAAAATGGATTCGTTTGAACTAAATAAAATCATTGCAGCGGTTTTAATGGTTGCATTACTTGCAATTGGTTTAGGGAAAATTGCTGATGGCATCTTTCATGTAAAAAAACCAAAAAACCCTGGGTATCAAGTTGAGGTAGATGACAAATTAGCATCTAACACATCTCAAACTACTGAAGTTGAAGAAAAAATAGATATAGCGGCTTTAATGGCTCAAGGTGATGCCGAGTCTGGTGCGGTTATTTTTAAAAAATGCGCGGCATGTCACTCTATTGATAAAGGCGGTCGAAATAAAATTGGCCCCGCACTTTATGATGTTGTCGGACGCGAAGTAGGGGGTGTAGCTGATTACAAATATTCTAAAGCTCTTGCTTCATATAGTAAAAAATGGACCTTTGAAGAATTAAATGGGTTTTTAACTAAACCAGCTACTTATTTAAAAGGAACTAAAATGTCTTATGCTGGTTTAAGAAAAGAAGCAGATAGAGCTTCTATAATTAAGTTCTTAAATCAAAATAGCGATGTGCCTAACCCATTACCTTAGTTTTCCAAAAGCATATAATAAAATACTTTTTTGAACATGCACTCTATTAAGCGCTTGTTGCCAAACTTTAGAGTTTTTTCCTAAAAAAACGTCATTCGAAACTTCCGTCCCTCTTGGAAGACAGTGTAAAAAAATTACATCTTTTTTGGCAAAACTCATTACCTTAGAATTAATTCGAAACTTCTTAAAATCTTTAATCTTTTTAGTTCTATTAACCTTATCATTTAAAGAGATAACTTTATCTGAAAAAATTACATCAGCATTTTTTGCAGCTTTACTTATATCGTTAGTAATATTAATTTTTCCTTTATTTTTTTTTACCCAATCTAATACAAATTTTTGAGGTTCATAATTTTTAGGACAACCAACATTTAATTTAAAAGAAAATTTAACTGACGCTGCAATTAAGCTATTAAGAACATTATTTGAATCACCAATCCAGCAAATATTTAATTTTGAGATAGGTTTCTTCTTGATCTCCTCAACTGTAAATATATCGGATAAAATTTGTGTTGGATGTGACGATGGACTTAATCCATTTATAACCGGTATTGTTAAATACTTACTAAATTCCTCTATTTTTTTATCACTATCAGTTCTCAACATAAAGCCATCAGCATAAGTTGATAAAATTTTTGCAGTATCTTCTAAACTCTCTCCTCCCTTTCCAATATGTAATTCATTTGCTCTAAGTGTTATGGTTCCACCTCCCAATTGTTTTATTGCAAGATAAAAACTTAACCTTGTTCTTAGACTTGATTTTTCAAACATTTGAATAAGCAACTTACCTTTAAGAGGGGTATCTTTATCCACATCAAGAGTACTAAATTTTTTTCTTTTTATTTTTCTTTTTTTTGCATCTTTAATAATTTTTCTTAGATCTGATGCCGGAATATCCTTTAGATTAATAAAATGTTTCATTTTTATTTACAGGTTAGGCAAACCTTTTTGATAATTTTTATAGCTAAATCTATTTCTTTTTTTTTAACATTAAGTGGAGGTAGTATTCTTATAACATTTTCTGCGGCTCTTATTGTTAATAGGTTATTATCCATTAATTTTTGAATAAACTTTGTTTGATCGTTGCGTAACTGCAATCCTATCAATAAACCAGCTCCTCTGACTTCATTAATTACCTTAGGAAATTCTTTTTTTAATTTATTTAACTCTATATGAAAATATTTTGATATTTTTTTTACATTTGAAAGAAACCCTTTTCTAAATATTTGATCTAAAACTGCATTCCCCACAGACATTGCTAATGGGTTCCCACCAAATGTTGAGCCATGAGTTCCTGCAGTCATGCCTGAGGCAACTTTTTTATTCATCAATACTGCTCCAAGTGGAAAGCCTCCACCTATACCCTTTGCTATTGGCACAATATCTGGCTTAATCTTCGAATTTTCAAAAGCAAAAAAATTTCCAGATCTTCCTATCCCACATTGAACTTCATCTAAAATTAATAATATTTTTTTCTTATTACAAATTTTTCTTAATTCTTTTAAACACCAGTCTGGTATAACCTTGATTCCACCTTCCCCCATTACAGTTTCAACCATAATGGCTGCTGTCCTACTGGTTATAGATTTTTTTAATCCTTTATGATCTCCAAATTCAAAATGATCAAATCCATCAATTTTTGGTCCAAAACCTTCTGTCATTTTTTTTGATCCACTAGCATAAATTGTTGCTAACGTTCTTCCATGAAATGAATTTTTGACACAAAGAATTCTATTCTTTTTTGGTGATCCTATTGAATAAAAATATCTTCTAGCAACTTTAATTGCAGCCTCTGTTGCTTCAGCTCCACTATTTTGAAAAATGACATAATCTGCAAAAGTTTTTTGCACTAATCTTAGAGCTAATTTTTCACCCTCTGGGATTATAAATGCATTAGATACATGCCAAAGTTTTTTTGATTGTTTATTAATTGCTTTTATTAAATATGGATTAGTGTGTCCAAGAGAGTTTACTGCAATGCCTTGAACAAAATCTAAATATTTTTTTCCATTAGTTGAGTATAGAAAACTTCCTTTTCCATTTTTAAAAGAAATTTTTTTTCTATTGTAATTATTTGCTAAAGCACTCATAAGTTAAGATTTTATTTTATACCCTTTTTTATAAAGATAAAATGCTAGAAACCACATTACAAAACTTAATAATGTTAGATATATTAAGCCCACTCTTATTGAGCCATCAGATGTTCCTAAAAAACCATATCTAAAACCATCAATCATATAAAAAAATGGGTTAAGATGACTTATGGTTTGAAAAAAAATAGGGAGTTTTTCTATAGAATAAAATACACCAGACAAAAAACTTAGTGGCGTAATAACAAAATTAGTAACAGTTGCCGTGTGATCAAATTTTTCTGCCCAAAGACCAGTAATAAATCCTAGGCTTCCTAAGATAAATGCACTCAAAAATCCAAAAATGAAAATATAAAAAATATTACTTATGTGTATCTCTACTATTAAAGTAAAAACACTTATTGAAATTATTGCAATTAAAAAACTCCTTGTAAGTGCTGCTAATATAATTGCCATTGAAACTTCAAGTGCTGATAAAGGAGCATAAAGCATGTCAACAATGTTTCCCTGAATCTTTCCTATCATTAGCGAAGATACTGAATGACTAAATGATTGAGTCAATATACTCATTGCAATTAATCCTGGTGCCAAGAAACTAATAAAAGAATACCCAAGCACATCTCCTCTATTATTTCCCAACGCTAGAGATAAAACTGATAAAAATAATAAGCTTGATACAAGTGGAGATAGTAAGGTTTGTTGCCAAACAGCCATAAACCTATTACATTCTTTAATCCATAGACTTTTAAAACCAATCCAGTTTATAAATCCAAATTTTTTAACACCTAATTGATATTTTTTATATAATTCAACCATAAGTTATTATTTATAAATTTTTAAATTATTTGTGTACAAAACAAAATAATCTATTGTTTTTTTTTTAAACCTGTGAGATCTATATATAGTTATAAATTTTAATTAACATACATAATATAGATTATGAGCTGGAACGAAGAAAAAGTCGCTAAATTAAAAGAGCTTTGGGGTAAAGGCAATACAGCAAGTCAAATTGCTGAAATTATTGGGGGCCTCAGCAGAAATGCAATTATTGGTAAAGCACATAGATTAAACCTATCCTCAAAAATCAAGATGAGAAGCTCTTCATCATCAAGTCAAAACTTTCAGAACAATGTGGAAGAAAATGATTCAAAACAAAAACGAGGAAGAAAAAATAAATTTCAATCTTTAATTATTGAAAAAGACTTCGAGCCTGAAAATCCAAAAAAATTAGAAGAGCTAGATGAGAGCTCTTGTAAATGGCCCATCGGACATCCAGAGGAAGAAAAATTCTATTTTTGTGGAAGATCTTCTTTAAAAGATTTTTCATATTGTAAACTTCATTTACTTTATGCTTATCAACCAAAAGGGAAAAAAGAAGAGCCTACTGATAAAGATGATGAAGTTCCTCAGTATATTGAGAAAAAAGTTAACACTGCGTAAAAATATTTTCTTTAAAACTAATTTTTTTTTTTACTATTCTTTCCGTCAATACCTCTAATGATAGATTTAACAATCAAATATATTAGAAAGTAAAAAATTAAAAACATCAAAACATAAATAATATTAATTATCATAATATATATTATACAACTTTGGTTTATAATTTCTATTAAGAATTGGTTGGATTATATTTTTTTGTTGAGAATTGACCGCCTTCTCTCCACATATAACAATACTTCTCGACCTCTTGTTCAAATATTCTTGTACTCGGAACACCTATATCAAAATTAGTTTGATATTTTTTTGATGGAATATTATCATATTTTAAAAGTTTAAGTTGATCCACAGTCAGTAACGGTTTGGGAAATAATTGGAATAAATTTGCGGATATCTTTGCAAAAAAAAACGGGAGTGGAATTAAAATTCTATTCTTATTAATAAGCTTTAATAGTTTTTTTAAAACTTCTTTTAATGAAATAGTTTCAGGTCCCACACATTCAATTATTTTAGAATGCACATTCCTTGCAATGACATGATAAATTATATCTGTTAAATCAGAACAATGAATTGGGGTAAATTTTGTATCTCCATTATAATAAAGAGGAAAAGCTGGAAGTCTACTCAACAAAGTCATGAAATTTGTAGTGAAATTATCATCTACAGAGTAAACTACAGATGGTCTTAAAATTGAGGCTAAAGGAAAGTTTTTCTGAATGTTGGCCTCTCCTTCTAATTTACTTTTTGCATACTCCGAATCCATTGCATCATTAATACCCAGTGCGGATAAATGAATAAACTGCTGAACTTTATACTCCTTACAAAGTTTGGCTAGAATGGATGGAAAAATAATATGAATGTTTTTAAAAGTACTACCTTTTCCAGTTTCAAATAAAATTCCTATTAAATTAATGCAGATGTCAGTTTTGACAAAAAGTTTTCTAATCTTAGCCTCATCAAAAATATTAGCTTCTATGACGTCAATGTATCCTGCGTTGGCTTGAGTTTTTATTACATACCCTTTCTGGTGAAGGTTTCTAGTTACTATGGTAACTTTATAATTATTTTTAGTAAGCTTTCTGATTAAATGACGACCTATTTGCCCGCTGCCTCCGAAAATTAGACAATTTTTTGCTTTCATATATATATAATTAAAAATGAATATTGATATTAAACTTCACAAAGATGACCTACCACAAGATTTGGATTTAGGCAATATTATAGCGGTTGATGGCGAATTCATGGGGCTGAATGTTAAGCGTGACCCTTTATGTCTTATTCAAATATCCAGTGGAAAATCTGATGCACATATTGTTCAATTGAATAGATCTAATTACAGTGCTCCAAATCTAAAAAAGCTTCTTTCAGATGAAAAAATAACAAAAATATTTCACTACGGCAGAGCTGACATGGCTCACATTAAATACTATTTAAAAACAGAAACAAAAAATATTTTAGATACCAAAATCGCTTCTAAACTAGCCAGATCTTATTCTGATAGTCATTCTCTTAAAACTTTAATCAAAGAATTTATTAACATTGATGTAAGCAAACAATTTCAGAGTTCAGATTTTGGTGGCGAACTATCGCCTGCACAACTTAAGTATTGTGCTAATGATGTTGTTTATTTACACAAAATACATGAAGAGTTAAATAAAATACTTATAAGAGAGAAGAGAATTGATCTTTACAACGATTGCTTAAAATTTTTGAAAACTAGAGTTAGTCTTGATTTAGCTTTATTTAAAGACGATATATGGGCGCATTAAATGAAAAAAAAAGATTATAAAAAAATTGCAAAAAGTGTAATTGATTTAGAGATAAGAGCCTTAAAAAAATTAAAAAATTCTATAAGTAGTTCTTTTAACGAAGCTGTCGAAGCGATAGCAAAATGTCAATCAAAAGTGATCTTATGTGGGGTTGGAAAAAGTGGCCTTATAGCCGCTAAAATTTCTGCAACTTTATCTTCTATTGGAACACCTTCGTTTTTTCTTTCTGCAAATGATTGTTCGCATGGCGACTTAGGCAGTATTTCAAAAAAAGATGTGTTAATTTTAATAAGTTATTCCGGATCTACAGAAGAATTAAAAAATATCATTAAGTATGCAAATAGAAATAAAATTATATTGATCGGGATTATGTCTAAAAAAAATTCAGTTTTATATAAAGCTTCAGATATTAAACTTTTTATACCTGAAGTTACTGAGGCTGGTCTGGGAATAGTTCCAACTTCTAGCACAATTACTCAACTAAGTATTGGAGATGCGCTTGCTGTGGCTACACTAAATAAAAAAAATATAAGTAAAAAAGATTTTAAAAAATTTCATCCATCTGGAAACTTAGGTGCAAAACTTAAAACAGTTGAGGACTTAATGTCAATAAAAGAAAAGATACCATTTATAAATGAGGAGTCTACGATGAAAATTGCCTTAAAAATTATTACCTTAAAAAAACTTGGAACTTTAATAGTTAGGAATACACAAGGCAAAACAACTGGAATAATTACAGATGGTCAAATAAGAAGAGTAATTCAAAAAAATGTTGGTTTGTACAATTTGAAGGTCAAAAATGTGATGACTAAAAATCCTATCAAAATCAATAGGGATATGCTGGCTATAAGAGCTCTATCCATTATGAATGAAAACAAAATTACGTCATTATGCGTGCATAACTCTAAAAATATAAATAAAACTATTGGGATTATCCATATTCATAATATTCTTGAAGTTGGCATTGGATAATCATTAATGAAAAAAAAAGTACTTATACAATTCACTTTAATCTTAACTATTTTTCTTGCATGCTTTATTTTTTATCAGTTATTTTTGACAGATCGTGTTGTTAAATTAGAGGACATAAAAAATGTAGAAAGTAATGAATCGAAAAATAAAAATGTTTCAAAAAAAGACACAAACCAAATAAATGATATAGTTTATAATTCCGAGTATTTGGATGGTAATAATTATATCATTAAAGCTGAATTTGGTATGTTTGACAAAGATAATCCTGACCTTATGATACTGACGAATGTCAAGGGAACAATGTTTTTTAAAAACTCTGATACAATTGAAATTTCTTCAAAGAAAGCTAGGTACAATAGTGTGAATAATAATACTAGTTTTTATCAAAATGTATCAGTTATTTTTGATGATCATCAGATTAATTCAGACAACTTTGATTTATTTTTTGATAAAAAAATTGGAACAATTTATAATAATATAATTTATAAAAACTTGAATACTGTACTTCAAGCAGATAAAATCGATATTGATTTAATTACAAAAAATTCTAAAATTTATATGCTAGATAAATCAAAAAAAGTTAAGATTAAATATTTAAACTAATGGGAATAATAAAAAAATTTAGAATAAAATCATTTAAACGTGATAATCCAATAATAAAATTAGAAAAAATATCTTTATCATTTGGTAAAAGGAAAATTTTAGATAATATCAATTTTTCTATCAATAAAGGTCAAATACTGGGCCTATTGGGGCCTAATGGAGTGGGTAAGTCAACTATATTTAATTTAATAACTGGATTAATTAAACCTGACTATGGAGTAATTAAAATTGAATCAACTAAAGTAAATGATTACCCTATATATTTAAGAACTAAAAAATTTAAGATAGGATATGTTCCTCAATATGGTGGATATTTCCATGACTTAACACTTATGGAAAATTTAATTGCAATAGGAGAGATTTTAGTTTCGGACACAAAAATTAGAAATGAAAAAATAAATTCTTTAGTAGCAAAATTTGAATTGGATTCCTTGCGTGATATTAAAGCGTCTTACTTATCTGGAGGTCAGAAAAAAAAACTTGTGATAGCTTTATCGTTACTAAGTAATCCTAAAATTCTACTTCTTGATGAACCATTTGCGGCTTTAGATGTGTTAACAATTAAGATGTTACAAGAAATAATTGTTAATTTACAAAATGAGAACAATATATCCATAATATTATGTGACCATCAGGCCAGGGACTTACTTAATTGTGTAGATAACGCTATCATTCTTTCAAATAACCACATAATTGCGCAGGGCACTCCGTCTCAATTAGTTAAAAATATTGAAGCAAAAAATGCTTATTTTGGTGAATCTTTTAAGATTAGTTAATTCTAAATTAATATGAACAACTTATTAAGGATAAATAAAAAAATAGAATCTTTTAATCAAAAAATAAAAGTTGCTGGGGATAAAAGTTTAAGTATTAGGTGGATTCTATTGGCATCACAAGCAACTGGGAAATCAAGGGCTTATAATCTTTTAATGTCTGAAGATGTGCTTACTGCAATAGAATCTATAAAAACGTTAGGAATAAAAGTAAAAATACATAAGAATTATTGTGAGATATTTGGAAATGGGATTAACGGTTTTAAATATAAAAAAAACTTAACAATAAATGCTGGGAACTCAGGAACTCTTGGAAGACTAATACTTGGTTTATTAATTAAATCACCACAGAAAATAAAAATAATTGGTGACAAAAGCTTGTCTAAAAGAGATTTTTCAAGGGTGACCTTACCTTTGGAAAAATTCGGAGCCAAGTTTTATTATAAGACAAAAAATAATTTACCCCTGTCAATTCTTGGTTCACATTCTGTAAAAGGTATTAAATATTTAGAAAATAAAGGTTCGGCTCAGTGCAAAAGTAGTGTGATGTTAGCAGCCCTTAATGCATCAGGCACAACATCTATTAAAGCTAAAAAATCTAGAAATCATTCAGAGTTACTTTTTAAATATTTAAAGATTCCTACTAAAATAAAGAAAAATAAAAAATATGATTTTATAGATATTCAAAGACCAAAAAAAATTAATGCCTTTAATTACCAGATTCCAGGGGACATTAGTTCAAGTGCTTTTTTTATAGTACTTACAACTTTGACTAACGATTCAAAATTATTAATTAAAAATGTAAATATTAATCCGTCGAGAACAGGTGTTATTAAAATCTTAAAAAAAATGGGGGCCAAAATATCATTAAAAAATCAAAAAAATTATAGAGGTGAAAAAATTTCTGATATTTTCATAAAAAGCTCAAATAATCTTAAAGCTATAAATTGTCCTTCAGAATTAAATAGTAGCGCCATAGACGAATTTTTAATTATTTTTTTAGTTGCCGCAAAAGCAAAAGGAATCTCTTATTTTCAGAATATGTCTGAACTAAATCAAAAAGAAAGCCCAAGATTAAATTGGGGATCTAAAATTTTAAATATGATGGGTATAAAAACAGAATTAACAAAAGATTCTATCAAAATATATGGGCAACCTGATTTGAAAATAACAAAACTAATTACAGTTAAAAATTATCTAAAAGATCATAGAATCTTTATGATGAGTACAATTGCTGCCTTGACTTGTGGAGGGCAGTGGAAAATTCATGATAAAGATTCTATAAATACTTCCTTTCCATCCTTTCTAAAGATAGTTAGAACAATAAATAATAAATCTTTATGAAATTAAAAAATAGAATTAAAGTTGCAATTGATTCACCGGCAGGTGCGGGTGCGGGTACTCAGGCAAAGTTAATATCCAAACATTATAATTTGTTTTATCTTGATACGGGTAAAATATACCGCGTGCTTGCTTTTTTTAAATTAAAAAACCCAACTAAGTTTAACTATTCTTATATTAAAAAGAAAATTAAAAATTTAAAAATTAAAGAGCTTCAAAGTAAAAAATTGCTAGCTAATGAAATAGGAACTGAAGCTTCAATAATTTCAAAAGACAAAAAAATAAGAAAGCTTGTTCATAACTTTCAAGTAGAGTGTGCTTATAATCCACCAAAAAAGTATAGCGGCTCTTGTTTGGATGGCAGAGATATTACTTATAAAATAATTCCTGATGCTGATTTTAAATTTTTTATGAATGCGAACGTTAAAGTGCGAGCAAAAAGGAGGTTTAATGAATTAAAAGCAATAAATAAGAATATAACCTTCAATGAAGTCCTTAAAAGTATCAAAAAACGTGATAAAAGTGATTATAATAGAAAGATTTCACCTCTTAAGAAAACTCAAGATTCGATCTTGATTAATAGTACAAATTTAACTAAAAGATCATGCTTTTCAAAAATTAAACAAATTATGGATAGGAAACTAAAAGCTTAATGGAAATTTATAAAGATCTTTCAAACCCTGCCTCAAAAGAATTTGAGCAATTACTTAATTCACAGTTCACAAAAACAGCTAACCTTGAAGAGGGAAAAATTATTACAGGTGTGGTAAATAAAGTAACTGACAACTTTGTATTCCTTGAAGTACCAGGTTTAAAATCCGAACCTATTTTAGATATCAATGAATTAAAAAGCATGGGTATGCTTGATAAAGCTAAAGTAGGTGAAAAGATTTCTGTTCTTCTTGAAAGATTAGAAGACAAAAAAGGTGAAGTACTAGTATCGGCCTCTAAGGCTCAAAAGATTCAAGGATGGGATAAATTAGTTGAAGCTTACGAAAAAAATGAACCTATTATGGGTAAAATTACTGGTCGTGTTAAAGGTGGATGTATTGTAGAACACATCGATACAGGGTCCTTAATGTTTTTACCAGGATCACAAATTTCAGACAAACCTTTGAAAGACATAACTCATTTAATGAATGAGCCTCAAAAATTTGCTCTTATTAAATTAGATAAAGTTAGAGGAAATGCTTGTGTTTCTAGAAGAGAGATTATTTCATCTTTTAAAAAAGAAGATAAAATTAAAATTGTAGAAAAATTTAAAATTGGGGATGTAATTAAAGGAGCTGAAGTAAAAGGTTACAGTTCATTTGGTTGTTTTTTTAGTGTTAAT
>Ga0115001_10002548_pt1 | contig 13939 bp, 9 predicted proteins | sample ArcticOcean_MG_C_12_FD_89869 | JGI IMG/M metagenome (GOLD analysis project Ga0115001, IMG submission 89869) | Marine microbial communities from western Arctic Ocean - ArcticOcean_MG_CB8_130 | ecosystem: Environmental > Aquatic > Marine > Oceanic | place: Arctic Ocean: Canada Basin | collected... | reverse complement strand
GAGAATCCGATGCGTATTTGTTTGGCCCAATTAGGTGGGGGATAAACCTAGAATCGACACCCACCGACACGGGTTTATTGCCTTTTTTGGGTACAAATCCACCTAATTCGACCATTCAATTCCGAACCTGGAAGGAACCGACACGGTGGTGGTCGAATTAGGTGGATCGGTGATACATACCTGGCGGGTACGGTCGTCATGGGTGGTAGGGTCGTCATGGGTGGCATAGGCATTGGCCCATGGTGTCATAATCCCGGGACCGTCCCGTCCACACGGGACTTACACGGGACTTTCTACCGACGGTAGGTGGCGACGGCCGTGGCCGCCTCGCCAAGCGGCAGCACCGGCAACACGGGTGCGTCGCCTGCTCCGAGCGCGCGCGCCACGTCGCGCAGGAGCACGCGCACCGCGTTAAAGGGGGTGAGACCGACCGGTGCGACGGGCACGCCCTCGAAGCGCACCGCGGGCGCGTCGGCGAGCGTGTTGGCCAGCAGGCCGAACGCGAGCGCGAGGGAGAGCATCAGCTCCTCGCGGCGCGCGACGACTGTGGTGCCACTACCGCCGAGGTCGGTCAGGTTGATCGCCACGCTCGCGTTGCCGTGCACGGCGGCACACTGCAGCGCGAGGCTGAGCCGCTCGGCGGTGAACATGAGGCGCCGCGCGCGGTCTACCTCGGGCGGCTCGTCGGCGTCGGCAACCACGCACACGGGCACGGCGATGGCGTCGGGGCGCAGTGTGATCACGTCCGGGTGCACGTGCGCAACGCGCTCGTTGCTGAGCACGCCGTCGTACGGTGCGCACGGTCGCAGCCTCAGCGCTACGGCCGGTCCGGCGCCCGCGTCGCGGTACGCCATCGCTTGCGTCCACACGCGCGCCTCCGAGATGCCGGGGTTGGAGCCGGCGAGCACCGACGCGCCGACGGACGAGCCAAACGGCGCGTAGAAGTGCTGCTCGTCGACGGGGCGCAGGCTGAGGCGCGCGAGCGCGCCCGTCACGTCGGTGGCATTGGCAACGTCGGCGAGGCGCGAGCGCGCGTACGTGCCGACTGCGCGCGTTGCCCAGCCCTTGGTGAGCGCCGCGAGAGTCAAGGGTGCCGGGGAGAGCGTCGCGCGCGCGTAGGACGCCGCGAGCAGCGCGTCGACACCGGCGCGGTCGTTGGCGAACGTCAGAAGCGCGTCGGCCTGCCCGGCGCGCGCGACCGCCGGCCGCGCGGCGGCGGCCACGGCAAGGGCGGCGGCCACGGCGAGGGCGTCGGTGCGCAGCGGGTCGACCGCCCCCAGCGCGCGCAGCATGCGCTCGACGCGCGCGACCGACTGGCGCGCCGCGTGCACCTGCGCGTCGGTCGCGGTTGCCGACGGCTGCCCGAGGGTGCGCGCCTCGCGCGCCGCCTCGTGCCGCTGCCGCTCCACGAGCGGCGTGCCCTGCACGACGACCTTGGCCACGTTGGGCGGCCACGTCCAGAGCGACTGGAGCGGCACAAACGGGATGGTCACCGGGTGGATGGGGAACTTCTCGAGCTGGGCGAGCCGCCGCAGCGCATCGGCGAACGCGGCGGCCGACGCGCGGCACGCGCGCGACCAGAGCGGCTGGTTGGCGATGAGCGCCGCGGCTGCGCGCTGCCGCGCGAGCGTCCAGCACGCGAGGTGCCGCACGCACACGAGGGCGGCGCGGCCGCCGACGGCGGTGACGAAGAGCGGATCGCCCTCGCGGAGAAAGAAGCGTTCGGCGCGCTCCTGTGCGGCGTACATGTCACGCAGCAGCCGGGCGGCGTTGCGCGCGTGCCGCTGCGCGCGGCGCACGGCCGAGTCGATCGGGTCGTACGCGTCGCTCCCGCCGGCGCGCATGCACTCGTGCACGATCAGGTCGCCAAAGGCGACGAGCGCCGCCATTGCCTCCGGCGTGTGGCGCAGCCCGAGGCGGTACGACACGTCGGCGGCCCGGTCGGAGCCGACGCGCGCGCGCACCATCGACTCGGTCAGCGCGTCGGGCGGCGCGAAGGCGCCGAGCGCGGTCTGCACGGCGAGCGGCGCCACTCCGCTCGTGCGAAATGCGTCGACGCGGATGCCCAGCTGCGAGACGGGCGGCGCGCGCAAGTCGATGTCGGTGGCCAGCGGGTAGTCGACGACGCGCTCCGCGCCCGCCGGCAGGTTGCCGGTGTGCCAGCTCACCATGCGCAGCGGCGAGCGGTTGCGTCGGGCGGCGCGGTCGTAGTCTGCTACCAGGTAGCGCTGCGCGTCGCGCATCGCCGTGCGAGCCTCGCGCGCCGCCGGCTCCTCGTCGTCGCGCGTGAGCGCGTCCTGCGTCGTCGGCCTGCGCACGAGCGCCGGGCCCCACACGCGCAGCAGCGCGCCGTCGGCGTCGGGCGCCACGTAGTCGCCGCGACCGCCGAGCGCCGCCTCGAGCTGCTCTCGAATGCGATCAAAGTACGGCGTCTCCAGCGTCACGTCGCCGTTGAGGGTGGTGATGAGCTCCCGCGTGTTGAGCTGGGCGCGACCGTAGGCGTAGCGGATGCTCGCGGCCTCTGTGCCGTTGCCGAGCAGCTCGTCGACGCGGGCGCGCATGCGCTGAAGCGCGGCGTCGACGCGTGCGTCGTCCCTTGGCGCGCGCAGCGTCCATGTGGTGGGCGCCGCGCTGCCGCGGTGAACGGTCACGCGAATCTCCGCCTCGACGGGCGTCGGGTAGAAGCGCAGCGTCTCGTACCCGTTGCGCGCGGGTTGGCCCTCGCGCGGCAGCAGCTGCTTCTTCTTGCTGGAGGTGCCAAATTTGCCGCTGGAGGTGCCGCCGTCGGTGCCGTCGCCACCGGCTCCAGCCTTGTCGTTTGCGTAGTCCTGCCGCAGGAAGGCGAGCAGAGCGCTGCCCTCGGACGACATGCCGAGCAGACTTGAGGTGGCCGGACGGCGCGGCGGCTTGTCCGGCGCGCCAGGCACCGCGGCCGGCGTCGGCGCCATGTCGGTAAACAGCCGACGCATGTGCGGCAGCGCCTCCTTGACGAAGCCAATGTCGCGCGCATTGGTGACCGGCTCGCCGTCCTGGCGGTCCGGCTCAATCCACCCAATGCTGACGAGGTGCTGCACCTGGCGCACGGGGTAGGGAAAGAGGTAGCAGCCGGCCTCGGCGGCGACGTCGTGCGCCGGCGCGAGCGTGGCGTGCTCGAGGCGCGCGAGGCGGCCGGCGGTGCCCTGCCAAAACTCGACGGTCACCTCGGTCGGCGGCACCGACGTGCCGTCGATGAGCGCCGAGAAGACGAGCGGCGCGAAGTAGCCCTCGGTGAGGTCGGCAGCGCGGCGCTGCGGCAGCGCCAGCTGCACCGCGCCCGGGTCGACGCGCGCGCCGTCGACGAGCAGCCGCGCCTCGTCGGCCGCGAGCACGACGGTTGCCGTCATGGCGCCGCGGTACGGCGGCGTGGGGGCGTTGGGCGCGTAGGCGCGGTAGGTGTCGAGTGCCGGGCTGCGCGCGGCGACGTGCGCCGTGCGCGCCGCCCGCCCGCCCCGCGCGTCGATCCAGACCGAGCCGACCTCGTCGGGCTCGCCGAGGTCCCACGCGTCCGCCATGGGGCCGCACTCGGTCTTTACTCAGATCACTTGGTTTGCAAAGTTATCGCCTAGCGCACACGGCCCAACCGAGTCACAATCGAGTCACAACCGAGTGGCCGACCGAGTGGCTGACCGAATGGCCTACAGAGTGCCCATGAACCGAGTGGGCTGGTCGTTCTCCTGGAAGCCCTTGGGCCGCGCGCCGTGGCCACCGTCGCCCATCTGCGAGAACCTGCGCTCAAGCTCGCGCACGCGGTCGTCGATCCGGTTGAGCATGCGCTCCATCTGCTGCATGCGCGTCTCGCGGCCGAGCTGTGCGCTCTCGTACCGCTCCTGCTTCCCCTTGAGCTCCTTGAGCTCGGCGGTGCACCTCGTCACCGCGCGCTCGATGTTGCCCATCCGTGCGGTCATGGCGGTGTACTCGACGAGCTGCGCCTTGAACGACGCCTCGAACGTCGTGTAGCCCGAGACGCTCGTCGCAAGCTGCGACTCGAGCGCGGCCACGCGCGACACGAGCGCCTCGTGCTCGTTGAGGTCGGGCACGCTGGAGAAGCCACCGACGGGCGCGACGACCGTGGTGAAGGGCGAGCCGACGCTAGCCGCGGCGCGCTCGGCCGCGCGTGGTCGGAGCGACATGGGGCGTCACTCGGTGACGGGTGGCGCCGACGCGACACTCGCTGCCGATAGCAGTGCTTCGACCGACGCTTATCGCGCCTGCCAGCTACCCCCCATACAGGACCAATGCCGCTGCGCGTCGCCGCGAACGTAGACCTTTGCCTGGCAACGGATCCACCGTGCGACCAGGGGTGCAAGCACCACCATGATTGCGGGCTGCTGATTCGATCGCGCGTGGCCTACATGCTCGCCTGCAAGTCGCATCAGGTCGTTCTCAACCCGGTGGCCGTCCACGACATCATCGAGGGCGAGGGTGGGGACGCCATCTACGACCTGCTCGTTCCGCGGCTGGTAAACGGCGACGGGCGCGCCACGCTGGTGATGCGCGCGCAGTCGACGCAGTGGCGCGAGCGCATCGACGCGGAGATCCTCCAGTGGACCGTGGAGTTCAACCGGCTGTGGGCCGAGTACCAGCTCGTCGCTGAGAGGTGCGGCGCGCCGAAGCCGCGGTTGCCGGTGGCGGCGCCGGGCGCGCTCGCCGTCACCGCCGCGCAGGTCGAGGAGCACAAGGCGCGCCTGGCCGAGTGGGAGAGCGCGCAGAGCACCAAGGACGCGCTCCGAAACCACATTCTTGCGGCGCATGGCGGCGAGCGCGCCGCGATGATTATCAAGAGCTACAGCATGTTCGACCAGTGGGATCTACGGCCGACCTTCACGCCGGGGCAGGGCGAGCCGTACGTGTACCACGTCAACGCGGCCACGCCGCACTTCTACTGCGCGCTGGCGAGCAACTCGTGCCAGCTGACGGCGCACTCCGCCAAGGAGCTGCACGACGCGAAGATAATGCGGACGCCCGCCACGTGGGCGCGCAGCATCCACCTGCGCCCGCTTCCGGCCTTCCACGACACGAGTCTCTGCCTGCTGATGATGGACAGCGTGCTCGACAACGCGGGCACGGTGCAGCTCGACGTGCAGAGCAACCAGGGCCTGGTGCTTGACCAGGCGACGACGACTATGCCGGGCGACAGCATGGCGGACACGCTGTGCGCGTGGCACAACAACGTGGTGATGTACAACAAGCGGATCGCCAAGGCGATGGCGCGGCACGTGGGCGTCGGCGCGCCGTTCACCAAGCAGCGGCTGATCGGTCACTGCGTGCGACAGGACCGCTCGGGGAACCGGCTGTTCGAGCACGCCGTCACCGACTACGGCTTTCGCCTGCCGCGCGAGCACGCCGAGCGCATGTTCGCGCGCATCGGGAGCTTTTCTGGCGCTCCGCTCGCGGGGCAGATCGACGCGGACAACACGGCCCCGCCCGGCACGGCGATGCAGCACGGCGACGACGCGGCGATGCATTCGGCTGACATCGGCGCGCGCGTCCTCCGCCGCCGGCGGCCGGTGCTGTTCTACTCCAATCCAGGGCTGCGTGGCACGGGAGTGCTCACGCTGCAGGACGCGCTTGGCGTCGACGGCTACGCGCTGCGCCTCGCGCTGCGCGACGTGGCCGATCAGCGCGACAGCGACTGCGACGTGCGGCGCGTCGTGAAGGACGCGCAGGCGCTCACGCTCGCGCGGCAGTTCATCGCGCTCGTGTGCGCCGAGAACGGCAACGAGGCCGACGAGCGTATCACGCTCGCGGACCTCGAGCTGGCGTTCCCCGGCCTCAACGCCACGATGGACATCTACTTCCAAGGACGGCCGCTCGAGGACTTTGAGCACATCCTCGACGTCGGGTTCGTACCGACGCTCGTGCGCGCCATCGGCATGATGACGGGGCCGATGGCGATCAAGGACCTGGAGATCGTCGGCGCCGACCAGCGCGCGTCGGGGCACGCGTACGCCTACATCACCGGCGTGCACGCGGGGCTCACTCCCAACACCCCGGCGGAGGACATAGCCGCGCGCACCAACGTCGACGTGCTGCTCAACCCGAGTCCGGAGGCGTGGCAGGCCGTCGTCAAGGCGGCGCACGTCTTCGACGCGATCGAGTGGCAGCACGTGGGCGTGCGCACGCGCGTGTGCGAGGCGGTGGTCCAGCCCGGCATCCGCGCCCCCCGCGGCGACCGCCGCCCCGAGGAGCGCCGCCGCATCCTCAGCAAGTACGAGTGGTGGATCACGCTGCAGGAGGGCGTCGAGGTCTCCGGCGCGCTCGAGCCGTCGACGATTCGCGCGGACTACACGCGCGTCCGCAACCAGGCGGCAAAGCGCATGATCAACCTCGGGTGGGGCTCGGACATGCCCAAGGTGCCGACGCCGTCGCAGATCAAGGCGCTCGAGGACGGTCCCGTCACCGACCTTGAGCCCATGCACGCGCTCACCTTCCTCAAGGTCACGGCACAGCAGCTGTGCGCCTACCCCGAGACGCGCGGACAGGGCCTCGACGTGCTCACCGGCAACGACGCGCGCGGCTTCATCGAGGCGTGCGGCGAGGCGGCCATCGACCCGTACATGCTCGGGCTGCTCTCGGCCGAAACGCGCCGCACGGAGGCGGCGGCCGAGGCGGCGGTGGCCGAGGCGGCGGCGGCCGAGGCGGCCGAGGCGGCGGCGGACGAGGCGGACGAGTACATCGATGAAGCGATGGAGATCGACGACGACGACGACGGCGCCGAGGAGGAGGGCGGCGCGATGGCGGCTGGGTCGTCGGCCGCGCACGCCGCGCGCAAGCGCGGCCGCTACCGCTAAGACCGACCCTTCGAAGCCGACCATGCGTGTGTGTATGTGTGCGTGCGCGAGCGTGCGAGTCTGGACCATGGGGTTGAAGAGCGGGGACACCGGTCCCAAGGGTGTGTTCAAGAAGTTCTGTACCGACAGCGTGGAGCGCCGTCCCACGTTCCGCCGCTTCCTCACGCTGCAGGAGGTGGCGCGCGGCGTGCTGCACCTGCAGCCCGACGGCGTCCGCCGCGCCACCGAACGCAGCGAGGCCGTCGTGCTCCTCGACGGCAACGTGCTGATGATGTCGGTGCCCGAAGCGGTGAACACGCTCGACGGGTTCGTCGACATCATCTACGGCTACGTCCGCAAGGGCGCCGTCGCGGCCGGTCGGCTCGTCGTCGTGGCGTTCGACGAGCCCGAGCACCTAACGATGGCCAAGAAGGAGGAGCAGGCGCGGCGCGACGCCGCGCGGCGCCAGCACACGGTTACGTGCTCGACCGACGTGCTGCCGACCGTGCTCGGCCCACACTTCACCCGCGCCGAGCTGGAGGCGTGCGCGAACGTGCACGCGCTCAAGACCGACCGCGCGCTCAAGACGCGGCTGTACGACGAGGTTATCCGCCGCGTGCACGACAAGCTCAAGGAGGCGATGGCCAACTTTGCCGCGTCGGGGCACGATCCGGGCGTGCTCGTCGTCGACGGCGCCGACCCGCGCGGCTGCGAGGTCCCGGCGGGAGAGCGGCGCACCCCCGCCATCTACGGCACCGACACGGCGACGGCGCAGGCGCTCGCGCACGAGGCGCCGATCGGCGAGGGCGACATCAAGCTAATCGCGCTCGAGAGCCGGCTGCGAGAGCTGCAGGCGGCGGGCGACGAGGAGTTCTGCCGGTACAAGCTTTGCCTCACCTCGACGACCGACACCGACACCTTCATGACCATGCTGCTCGACACGGCCAAGCGACGGCTCGTGCCCGACCACGCCGCCGACGGCGTAGCGCTGCACTCGCTGTTCTGCATGCGCGAGCCTCCGAGCAAGCGCGACCGCGACGCGACCGACGGCAACGCCTCCGCCACCTTTCTCGCGTGCGACACCATGCTGCTCGAGGACCACCTCCAGACGCACCTCTGGTCCAAGGCGTCCGGCGGCGCGGCCATGGCGTCGGCGCCGCAGAAGCTGCACGCGATGCTCGCACTTTCCGGCGCCGCCGCGCTGTGCGGCTGCGACTTTACGCTCGGGGGGCTCAAGGGCGCGCGGTTCGACCACTTCTTCGAGAGCCTCCCCGGCTTCATCGCCACTGAGCCCAATGCACTCGGCTGCTTCGGCAGCGCGCTCGCGCGCGAGCCCGTCGTGGCGCGCACCGCGTGCAAAGGGTTGCTGCGCGTCTGTTACACGGCGTCGCAGCACATGGAGACAAAGCCGCGGTACAAGAAGCAGGCGCAGACCGTGTGGGACGTGAGCGATACGCTACTGCGCCGCGCCGTCTGGGCGTTGGCCTACTGGAGCCAGAACGAGTTCGCCGACGAGATGCGGGAATGGGGCTTCAACCCACCGCTAGAGCTGCCGATCAACGGCTGAGCGCGGGTGTTATGAATGAACCGTTCAAGTCGTCTAGGTAGGTTGGATAAGACCATAGCGCGCTCGCATCAGTAGGTTGCGCATGGGATCCCCCATACACGACTCTGCAACTGCCTGTAGGTTGCGCCTGGGACCCCCCATACATGACCCGGCGACTGCCTGTGCTGGCAGACCTCACCTTGGCGACGGCTATGAACGGCAACGGCGGATGGGCGAGCAAGCACCATTCGAGCAAGCAACCCCGCAAGGGTATCATTTACAGGCGGGTCGGCATGACTGAAGAGTGGCGCAACCACTCAAACCTGCGCTACCTCACCCAGTTGATCAATCGCTTCTTTGCCGACGACCCGACGGTCGACAAGCTCAAGCTGCTGATCGAGCGGCTCAAGGAATGGTTTGTCGGGCTTGGAGAGTGGGTGACGTCCGAGCTGTTCCGCCGGCTCGACACGAGCCGCTCGTTTGAGCAGCAGCTCCTCCGGCTGCGCGCCTGGGCCCTGCAGGAGGCGCGCGCGCGTGGCCGGGCGGAGGCGGCGCGGCTGCGCGCCGAGGTCGACGCCATGCCCGCCCGCACGTTCGACGAGGAGCGCGCGCGCGGGCTCAAGCGCAACGCAATCGAGGCGGCGCAGAACGTCGCGGGCTCCGAGCTGACCATGGCCATAGACGGGCTGATGGCGCTGCTGAGCACTGGCGAGAACAGCAAGGCGGTGTGGGAGCGCGTCGCCGAGGCGCTGCGCCGGCTGACGGCCAAGCGCAAGCGGCGCGATCAGGAGGACGATGACGACTTCTTCGACGCGCCCTCGGCGGCGGGGCCGTCGCGTCCGCCGGGCATGCTCGACGCGCACGGCCGGCGCATGCACGACGCGATGGCGCGTGCGAACGAGGAGGAGGAGGAGAAGGAGGAGCCGACGCCGGCGCCGGCGCCCGCGTCCGTCTTACCCGTCGTGCCCATCGTGCCCGTCGTGCCCGCCCCCGCGCCGCCGCGCCCGCTCGGTCCGCCGCGGTTCTACTACAGGGACACCAACGCGGTGTACATCGACGTCGTCGAGAGCGACGAGGAGGACGACGACGGCGCCGCCAACGAGAACTGACCGGGCCACCCCCCATACAACACACCCAGTAACGCATGCCGCGTTCGGACGTGCCGGTGCTAGTGGACTCGCGTAAAAACCTGTGGGCCGCCGTGGCCGAGGGTGTTATTTGCTCGAGCGATCTCTCGCCATCCATGCGTCTGCGCGCCTCGTTCAGCGCCACGGCGCTCCGCCCGCTGCGCGAACCCGAGGACTGGGCGGCACACTCGGTGCGCCTGCGCGCCGGGCTGCCGTACGCGTCGCAGCTGCCGCCGGTGGCCGGGACCACGCCGCCACCGCCGCCCGCGGCGCGCGGCAACGACGAGAACGTTGCGATCAACACGCTCCGCTCCGAGCTGCGCAAGGCGGAGGCCGAGTGCGCGCGCGGCCGGCAGCGCGAGCGTGCGCTATTCAAGGTGGTCGAGGGGCTGTGTGAGCTGCACGCCACGCCGCCGTAGGGCACGAGCGGAAGTGTGAACGTTCTGGTGAGTGGTCTGTGTGAACGTGGCACTACTACCCCCTCACTCTCCCATACCCCTCATACAGCCACCATGTCCTTGGCGACGGCCACCCCGTCATGGCGCACCCACCCGCCACCCGTCGCCGAGCCGCCGCGCAAGCGGTTGTGCAAGGGCGCGCCACCGCATCCACCCACGCCCCCGTCCTCGCCGGGCTCAAGCGACGACGAGGGCGAGGAGCACGACGACTACGAGGAGAGCGGCGAGGAGAGCGGCAAGGAGGGCGAGGAGGAATCGGGCGAGGAGGAATCGGGCGAGGAGGGGTCGAGCGAGGACGAGGCATCGTTCAGCGACTCGGGCGGTGGGAGCGACGGAGAGGGCGAGGAGGACGAGGAGCCCGTGCCGAACGACATCGACCACGAGACGCTGCGCAAGATGTACGAGGAGGGTCGGCTGCGCAACGAGCCGCCGGGCCTCGCGGACCAGCCGCAGTTCCACGCGGCGGAGCCCGACCCCGACGAGCTGTGGCGGCAGATCCGCGCCAAGCTGGGCACGAACGCGGCGCGCAGACAGTGGGGCGTCGTGGCGAGCGAGGTCTGGGTCCAGGGCGAGCTGCAACGCGTCGTCCACCGCGTCGACTACGGGTGGAAGTTCGAGAGCTGGTGCCGTAAGAAATTGTGCGGCACATACGACGGGGCGCTGCTGCCGACGGTGCAGCACCTCTTCGACCAGCAGCCCTACGTGGACCCGCCCGAATTCGACGAAAATGGCAACATGGAGCTTAAGAAGTCGTACTTCCAAGACTTCAAGCCGGCCTACTATACGGACAACGCCGAGGATGCGGGGCTGTTCGAGAACAACGACGCGAGCGACCACGGGCCGGTGTGGTGCATCTGCACGCAGTGCACGAACAAGGGCCTCAAGAACGTCACCGTGATGCGGCACACGCCGAGCGGCATCTACCTCGTCGTCGGCGGCAAGTGCAGCTTCTACATGGTGCGCATGCGGAGCTACTACGACGTGTTCGAGGCGGCCAATGGCATGGCGCCCAACGTGGTGGGCGCGTTCCTTGGTGTCGGCCAGTGAGCGACGCGCGCGCGAACGCAGCCGCTATCTCGTATTAGAGCGTGGGTTGGAGGCGTAGGGGTACGGTGGAGCGTGTGCGTGTGAGCAAGTGCGCGTGTGTGCCGGTCATGTCCGACGCGGAAGACGCCGACTCGGCGGCGTCGGTCGGACCGCCCGCGGCGCAGGGGCAGCAGGTTTCGGCGCAGCAGCTCCAGTCGACGCACCCGCTGTGGGCGCGCGCGCGCGGCCAGCCGATCGCGCCGCCGCCGGCGCGTGGTCGCGCCGGCGCGGGTCCCGGCGGCGGCGGCGGCGGCGCGCAAGCCGGCGACGGCCCGCGCTTTGAGCCGCTCAGCGCGCTCGCGCTCGAGCTCGCGTCGTTCCGTGCCAACGCCGACGGCGACTCGGCGCTGTTCTCGGAGGAAGGGAGCGAGCTGTCGCTCGCGCGCGCGCCGCGGAAGCGCCCGCGGGTCGAAGGCGGTGCCGCCGAGGCCGAGGGCGACGAGGACGAGGGCGGCTTCTCGGCGCTCGCCGACTCGGAGGCGGACGACGAGGAGCGGCACCGGGCGAGCAAGCGTAAGCGGGGCTCGCGCGGCAGGCCGACAGGCGGGTCGTCGGGCCACGCCGACGCCGCCATGTACGCGCAGGCGGCGTTCGGAGGCGCGTACGGCGACGACCACTCCGACGCCGAGTCGGTGTCGCAGCTGTCGGGCACGTCGTCGGCGCGGAAGAGGGCGGCGTACAAGGCGGCCTTCCCCGTCAAGGGCATCGACTGCGTCGGATGCGCGCTCGTCAAGAAGATTGCGCCCGTCGAGAAGTTCGTCAAGGACCACTTCGACAAGATGTCGGAGGAGTCGCTGTGGAAGATGGCGGCGCTCACCTACGTGCGTGAGGTGCAGGAGCCGCGCAAGCGCGAGGGCGTGCTCTCGCCCGACTGGGTGTGGAAGGACCTGCGCACCCACTTCCTCATCCACTGCTCCGACGCGCGCATCGCGCGCGCCCAGACCGTGCGTCAGCTACAGACGATGCGCTACTGCGTCGAGCAGCGACTGATGCGCGTCGACAACGGCGAGCGCGAGGTTGACCGCGCCGGCTGCGATCTGATGCTCAAGGTGCGTGCTCACGCTCGCGTCCTGTTAGCTGCTGTGCTGCAACTCACGACACCCTTTGCTAACTACACAGATCATCAAGGAGGAGTCGGCGCAGCGCTCAATGCTCGGCAATTCCGCCGGTGGCTCGGGCGGCGCTGCGGGCGGCAAGAAGCAGCCGGGCGGCTCGACCGTCGGTGATGCAAAATGATCCGGCAAGCCCGTCGCTGCGGTGGAGCGGGCAGATAGGTAGGTATGGAGGGGGCACCGCTAGACGTCGTACGAATTTGAATCGCAATCGTTCTCATGTGGTAAGACTAACGGCGTGCCATGACGGACGTCAAGCGCTCGCGCGACGGCGGCCGGCGGCGCGACGCCAAGCACGGCGGCAAGTCGCTGCTTGCACCGACCCTGGGGGTCCACACGAGCGAGCTGGGAGAGCACCGGCTCAACCTGAAGCAGGTCTACGCGCTCGAGGCCATGTGGCAGACCCACCCGGCCGTTCAGGCCGCGCGCACCGTGCTGCACAGCCAGCTGCTGAGCGGCGGGCTCAAGCTCGTGCGCGACGGCGAGGCGCTCAAGGAGGTCAAGTTTGGCGAGACCGATGGCAGCGGCGCGCGCAAGAAGGGCGTGACCAGAGACTGGGCGCAGCACCTTGAGGACTACTGGCTGCCCTTTGCGCGCGAGGTCGTCGACTGCTTCCTCAAGTGGGGCGTCTGCCCCGTCGTGCTCGACGTACTCGACGAGGACCCGGCGATCGAGGCGATTCGCAAGCTCAAGCGCGAGGTGGGCGTCGACGGCGCCGCCAAGCGCAAGGCGCCTCCGGCGGCGGCCGTGCTCGTGCCGTACGTGCCGCAGCTCGGCACGTACGAGATCGCGTGGCAGACGACGGGCAAATACGGCTACACCCGACGCTACGTCATGTACAACAACTCTCCCGGTCAGGCGACGCGCATCGACGAGGAGGTATGAACCGTTCACTCGAACCATGCACAACCGTACCTTCCTGCACACAAGCGAACACGCACGCTAAGGCGGGTGTGGGGTGGGCAGAAGCGGACTCGAACCAGGGGATAGCAACGGAGGGGGTGGGGGGAACGTGCGGCGGGTTGGGGAGAGGGTGCGAGTCAGTGGGCAATGGGACAACGTGGGTCAATGCCGCCGTGAGCTACCCCCCATACAAATGACGTCGGTGGCCGTCGCCGCGTTGGGCAACGGTGGGGCACCGGCGACGCCCGTCGCCAACCGGTTCTTCAACGCGTCGCTGGAGCCCTTCTACCGCTCGTGCCTCCTGCCGGCGCGCTGGTCGGGTCGCGTGCCGGCGCACGCGCTGCGCTCCACGTGCTACGAGCGGCGCGACGACGACCGTTCGGGCTTCCTGCAGCGCGACTTTGTGCCACCGCCACGGCGCTGCCGCTCGCCCGGCGCGTCGCGCCCCGCCGAGCCGTTTGCGCCGCCGCCGCCTGCGCCGGACGACGGCGCCGAGCCGGCGGCCAAGAAGCAGAAGCGGCGCAAGCGCGAGTTGGTCGGCCAGCTGCGCACGTACCGCGTGCGCATGATCCCGACGACCGAGCAGCGGCGCGAGCTGCGGCGCTGCTTCTCGGCCGCGCGGCACGCCTACAACTGGTCGGTGGCGCAGGTCGAGAAGCACGACGCACGGCCCAACTTTTACGACCTGCGCAAGGCGTACCGTGAGTCGGACACGCAGCCGGCGTGGGCGGCTCCGGTCGCGACGCGCATCATCGCCGGCGCGGTCGAGGAGGCGACCAACGCGTACAAGTCGAACATCGCCAAGCGGCAGAAGAACCCGGGGCAGCACGGCGCCTTCCACGTCCACTTCCGCTCGCACAAGAAGACGCAGCACGAGGTGATTCGCATCGAGGGCAAG
>Ga0115001_10002547_pt1 | contig 13940 bp, 11 predicted proteins | sample ArcticOcean_MG_C_12_FD_89869 | JGI IMG/M metagenome (GOLD analysis project Ga0115001, IMG submission 89869) | Marine microbial communities from western Arctic Ocean - ArcticOcean_MG_CB8_130 | ecosystem: Environmental > Aquatic > Marine > Oceanic | place: Arctic Ocean: Canada Basin | collected... | reverse complement strand
CGCCGAAGGCCGGTTTTTTTATTTCCGGGAGAACTCATTTGTCGATTCACCAGGGCGTCCCACGGGTTTCGCGTCGTCGCCAACGCCAACGTCTCGACGCATCTCGCGGGAGCCGCTGCGACGAGAATCGCGGTCGCGAACGCGGCGAATGCGAGCAGAGCGGCGGACGGTGTTTTTTTCTCGCGTGTGGATGCACCGACACGCTGGTCATCAAAGGACTTCGTCGCCTTATTCATCGCGCCAGTCGTGACTAGGCGCGGTTTCGCGCCAACGACACACAGTCTGCGTCTTGATTTCCGTTCGGTGCCGCGCGTGTACGCTAGCGGCGCGACGACGGCGAACGTCGCGACGGCGGGCATGTTCGAGTAATACGGATGTGTGGTGGCGTGGGCGCAGAGCGTCGCGCGCCTGCCGTACTGACGCGCTTCTGCTTTTCGTGGGACTCGAAGGCAAAAGAAATATTTTTGCATCTGCTTTTTGTCGAACCGTGGGGCGCCCAATAGGGATACCAGGGAAGGGCACGATGCCCGCGATGGTAAGTCGTGGACGCGCTGAGTCAACGATACTCTCAAAAACACGCTGCGAGTCGTTACTTAAGTAGACGATCGGGAAATTTAATAAAGAGGTTCAGGGCAGCCGTTCGCTATGGCCCAATTTACTAACACGAGTTGACCTCTATCTCTCGCCCACGTTAGCGTTTGTGCGTCCCACGGGCAGCCGTTCGCGCGCAACCACTTCAGCACCTCGAGGTGCCCGCACTCCGCCGCCCCAGGACACGTGTAGACGTCCCACGGGCAGCCGTTCGCGCGCGCCCACTGCAGCACCTCGAGCTGCCCATACCTCGCCGCGTATGCGCACGTCAGAACGCCCCACGGGCAGCCGTTCGCGCGCAACCACTGCAGCACCTCGAGGTGCCCGCCCTGCGCCGCTAACGCGCACGCATACTCATTCCACGGGCAGCCGTTCGCGCGCGCCCACTGCAGCACCTCAAGATGACCTCTCCGCACCGCCTCCGAACACGTTTCCTCGTTCCACGGACATTCATTCGCGCGCGCCCACTGCAGCACCTCAAGATGCCCGCTCCTCGCCGCAAACGTGCACGTCCACTTGTTCCACGGGCAGCCGTTCGCGCGCGCCCACTGCAGCACCTCGAAGTGTCCTCCCCTCGCCGCCCACGAGGACGTATACTCGTTCCACGGGCAGCCGTTCGCGCGCAACCACTGCAATACCTCGAGGCTTCCGCTCAGCGCCGCCCCCTTGCACGTCATCTCGTCCCACGGGCAGCCGTTCGCGCGCGCCCACTGCAGCACCTCGAGATGCCCGCCCCTCGCCGCTGCCCAACAAAGGTATTTTTGACGCGACAGGTGACCTCTCCGTTGCAGGCGCTTCAACGCGCTTAAACATCCGAGATTTACGGCGTCAAGCTCGTCAAGCTCCTCAAACGCAAGCCCCGTCGCCGCCACCACGTCGCGCATCGCACAGCTCACCGCTGGGAGCCGTGCGAGGTCGGCGGGATCGGCGAAATGCTCAGATCTGAGAACGTGCGTGACGACGATGTCGTTGAGAAGGCCGGGGATGGCCTCGCCGCGTTAGCCGCGTTAGCATCGCGGCGCTCGCGCGTCCTCTTGCGCGCGCGAGTCTCCACACCGAGCGTCGCGTTGGAAGACATCGTGGAGGGTGGCGTGTGCGCGTCGTTGTGCGTGAAGGCGTACGTGCAAAGCGTTCGAAATCGAGCGAAAACTTCATTTACTAAAATGAGACAGGCTGGCCAAAAAACTCACGCGGTCTTCTTCATTCGTCCCTCCCTTCCTCGACACACACCTCAGACGCGCAGACCGCCACGTCCGTGACCCTCGCCGTCGATACGTTTGAGTGCGTCGCTCGTTCCAGTTGATAGGCTTCTTTTGTTGTCTAACACCCGAACGTTCATCCTCCAAGCATAGTAGCGCTTCTACGCGCTTCCGGAGATTTCCACCACACCCAATTCCCAAAATGACCAAGACTCGCGTCTCGACTCGACGCGTTCAACACGCCACCGCCGGTGCCGCGTCCAAGGACGCCGCCGCCGCCGTCGCGCGACAGCCCGCGCCAAAACCCGAAACCTCCGGTCTCACGAAGAGACGCCGGCGTTTCTTCCCGCGCGCGATATCGAACGTTCTCGCGACTCTCTCGAGTCTCGGCATTCACGGGAATGCGGAGAAGAAACTCTCGCCCAAGAAACTCTGTGCCAAGCCGTCCAAGCCGTCGTTTCGTTCCAAACGAGTCCCACCCAGACGTGGTGGTTCCACCAAAGCCGGGAACAAACCGGCTGCGGCGAACCGGACGACGCGCAACACGACGCACGCGCGGGACACGAAGTCGAAAGCCGATGGACGCAAGCGTTCCACGTTCCACAAAGAAACTGGACGACTTTCTGCTTCCAAAAAAAAGGCTTCCAAAAAACAACAAAAAGTCCCCGCCGCGCCTTTCGTCACCACGCGCGCGGTGATGCGCCGGTACGCGGAGCAGTGTCGCGTCAAAGATTGCTTGCACCCGCTCGCCGCTGTCCTTGTCGAGCTAGGTTTTCCCGTCCTCGACACGTTTGGATCGATTCTCGACGATACGAACGGAGTTTCGATAAACAAAAAAACGCAAAAGAAATGTTACCAGCGACGACGTCCCCGTCCCGTTTCTCGCCCGGCCCACCCTTCCCAAGCGCCTTCCTCCATGCTGTTCTCGCCGATCAGGCTGGATGACGATGGTGATGATGTTGATGATTTCGAGAGCGACGATTGCTTACAGACTAATTACGCATACGGTTCTACCAACCAATTCATTTCCGTTGCCGCACAATTGCCGGAGTCTGTTTTCGGGAACGCGAAATCGAAAGTTCGCGACGAAGAAAACGAAGAGTGGGCGGACACAAGCGACGAAGACGAAGACAAAGAGGCTCCGCGTCGGGACCGGCGAGCACCCAACGCGTCGACGCTCGGGTCACCGGTAGCGTGGACCCCAGCCTCGCCTGCTCCGCATCGTAGGGACTGAGACGGTGCGTGCGTCGACGCGATGAAATAGACCAAATAAAATAAAAAGGCTGAAAGCAAGCCGCGAGAGATGTTTAGAGAGAAGTGCCGCTAGCAGCCAGAGCGCGGCTAAATCGCAATTTACATAGTCTTTGTCGTCCTTTTAAAACGTAGTGCACCACTCTCCTCTTTTGTCCTAAAACCCCCCACATCACATCGTCACGTCTCCCTACAGAACTACATCACCGCGTGTTCCCTCAACACCCGTCGCGCGAGCGCGTCCGCTCCTGACGCGCGGTAAATAAGCGCCAGGTTGTGCGCGGCTTCGAAGCGCAGATCGAGGGACGGGTTACCAACGTTTCCTCCTGAAAAACCAAGACACGTTTCGTAAACCCGCGCGGCGAGATAAAGTAACCCGAGTTGGTGCAACCCCCGCGCCAGGTTGAAGGAGGCTTCCTGTTGCGCTGCGTTCGCGCTGGCCTGCTTGATTGCGTCGCCGTTACTTGCGTCGCCGTGACTTGCGTCAGAGCGACTCGCCAAACCGCGCAGCGTGCCCGCTTTTTGCAGGAAAGCCACGGCTTTCAAAACCGTCGCGTGTCGCTTTTCCGGGTCGGCGGAAAAGTCCCCGTTGGTCGCAACGCGCGCGCCCTGATTGTAAAAAATAAAGTGTCAGTGTTGTATGGGCAAACAGTCCCGTAGGGGTTTTCAAGCTGGGAAAGGCCCTTACCGCGATTCCGCAAAGCAAAGAAACCACCGGCTCGTCCGCCGCGACGCGAAACGCCTTTTCGAACTCGTCGAGGCCCAGCGCCCAGTTCCCCTTTTCGCACTGCGCCGCCCCCGCGGACAGCAAAGCGGGCACGCACGTTTTCGCGGCTGTATGGGCTTTTAGGGTGGCAGTACCCCTCTCCGTGTCTTCCCGCGTTTCTTCCCGTTTCTGTTCCGGCTGAACTCGCACCACGGATCGGAAAAATACCGCCGCGTCCCGCCCGTGCCCGCTTCGCAACACGGATTGGCAATTCAAAAACCACGCCTCGGTTGAGTGTGGGACTTTCTCGCACAAAAGCTTGGCGGTTTCGCTGGCGGCTTTGAAATCCTTCGCCGCGAATTGCACCTGCGCCTTCAAATAAAGAAACCCACCGAGCTGCCCGCGCCCTAAACGGTTTGAAACCCGCAGGGGGAGTTTCAAAACCTCGTCCAGCAGTTTCAAAGCGCTTTTCAAATCGCGCCGCAGAAAATACGCGTGCGCCAAGTGCAACGACAACTCGAAAGGAACCGGGTTCCTTGTTTTTGTATGGGCTTTTAGTGATTTTTTTTGGGTTTTCGGAACCACGACGCCATCCTCATCCTCATCCGCATCATCGTCAGGCGGATCCTCGTCGTCGTCATCGTCCGCGTCGTCTTTTTTCGGCTTGCTCCGGTTTCGTTTCTGGTACCCCACGAAGACGCCGTGCGATTGCGAAACCAGTCGCGGGCGTTTTCCGCCTCCGTTTGGATTTGGATTTTCCATTTGGGTTTTTTTGTGTTTCTTCTTCGACGTTTTATTTCCATCAGAAGCGTCTTCGCGAAGCTGTTTCATCACACCCAACGCGTTCGCGATGAAATCGTCGTCGCCCCCGAGTCGCCGGCGCAGCGAAAGCGCGCGCGCCTGAGATAAAAAAGAAAGTGTCAGTCTTGTATGGGCAATCAGTCGGCGGAATGTGGTGGGTGGGAAATACTTGCCAGGCGTTCGCGAAGCGCGGCGCGTTTCTTTGCGAGATTCTTCCTCGCGAGATTTCCGGTCTCGAGTTCTTCTCCTGTGTCGTCGATCGTACCGTCGATACCCTCGTCAAAACCCGGCCGGTCCGCATCCACGAGCTGTTCAAGCAAGTCTTTAGTATTAGGAAGCGCGCTGAGCACATCAGCAGTATCACTCCCTCGCGCGAACAATAACTCCGCCAACGGCAACGTCGCGTGTACTTCCTTCGGGTGCCTCGCCGCGACGGAGCGATAAAACTCGAGTTTCGCGGCGGCGGATGCGGTTGTTGCGTATTCGACATCGTTCGTGCTCCTCTTCACTCGCCCGGCGACGCAACAAGCGACCCGCTCCCACACCTCCGGGACGTCGTACATCTCCCCAACCAATCCTGGTGCGTGCATCAGAGTGGTGAAGAAGACCTCCGCGAAGTCAAACTCGGACACGCTTTGATTGGGAACGAAAAGTGGTTAACGTCTTTCGGGCCATGTTACGTGAGTAATTACGGGCGGACAATCGGCAAAACAGGGAGGCGGGATTTGGGAAAGGGAATATCGGATACGAACCTTTGACACGCCACGCCCGCGTCGAACCACAGGTCGAAGAACGCACTCGGGTTTGTTTTTTTGAGTTCGTCCAGCCGCTGTCTCGCCTCCACCCGCTTGTTCAAATAAAGCAAGCACATCGCGAGTTTCGTGGTTAACTCTGGGGGAAATGTTGTTCCGTTTTTTTGTCGCGCCAGGGATTCCTCCACCGAGCGTTTCGCCGCGTAAGCGCCAGCCAAGTACGCCCGCGCTTGGTCCACGCTCGTGTCGTCCAAGGCACTTGAAATGGCGGCGATTCGCGTTTCATCCGCCCGCTCCAACCGTTCCCGTTTCAACCTCTCCAGCTCGCTTGTGATCACCGCCCCTCTGGTAGTTTCAATCAAAGAAACAACCTCACCGAATTGGTGGTGCTCCATTTTCCTTTCGCAAAACACGTTGATCAAGTTGAGGTCCACGTTTAAAGGGTACTCCGCGACGAAATCGCGCAAAGTGCGCTCCGCGCCGTCCGCGTCGCCCAGGTCCGCGCGCACCTGCGATTGCGAAAGAAAAGGGTCAGTCGGGACCGTGACTTGTGTTACGTAATTACGGGCGGACAATCGGCAAACAATCGGGCGTACTCGGGCCGAACAGTGCACTCGTGATATATTCGTAAGAGCCGCAAGCACTGTAGGTAAGAGTTACGGAACGTAGTGCACTTTCTTTTAATGACGGGCGTGTACTCAAACCGCGAGAGAGGGGCGGTAAACGTTGTTTGGATTTGGGAAACCCCCTACGGCCGCACCTGCGCCAGCCGCGTCGCCGCTTGTGCGTTCCCCGGCGATTTGTCCAACACCACGAGTAAGTGCTCCAGCGCTTTCCGGGGTTCTCGGATATCCAAATAAAGCTGCGCTTGTTGCCAGCGGTTGTTCACGCCCTTGCCGTGTTTTGAGTACGGTTTGGAGTCGTTTTTAAGCGCCTCGGCGAGGCAAAACAGCGCGGCGCGAGGGTTCTTACCAGAGCGAGCTTTCTGCGCTAAGTGGTACCACGTATCGGTGTCTCGCGGTTTCAGTAAAGCGCCTATCATACTGTAGTCCAGGGCTTTCTTGGCGTACCGCTCGGCTTCTTCTGTGTCACCGTTTGCCGAAAACTCCTCGCGCGTTTCGTCGTGGATCATGGACATGGTGTGGTACGGATCGGGGTCGTTCGGAGTTAGGCGTATAACTTCCAGTAATAACTCAACAGCGCGTGGCCAAAACGCGCTGCCGTTCGCGTACAACGTGTTCGCCTCACCAAGTTTCAGCGCGGCTTCGTCCAGGACGACCCTTCGTGCGGTTTTCCGCGGTTTCTTGCTCCGCCCGCGCCCGTCGCCGGCTTTTTTTTTGTCCAACTCGGAGGATTTATTAGCAGCGCCCAGAAACACGGCGAACGCGGGATTGGAACGCAACAAGTCAGCCTTGTCTATTTGGTGTCGCAGTAACAACTGCGATGCGCTGGTCAGTTTTGTGTTTTGTGATTTGCCCGGGTTGCGGCCGTCCATCTGCCCATGCCATTGTCGCACGTCCTTGTCCCGCACGCCCCGAGACTTGAGCTCGGCGAGAAACGCGGCTTTGTTTTTTTCGTTCGCCTCGCGTTTTCGCCGCGCCAAGATCTCGTACGGCGCCGGTCCGGTGTGAGAAGACCCGCCCGACCCGCCCGGACCAGCGGCCGCGTCCACGGAACGCAACACGTCATCCACGGTGTTGGTTTCGTCGAACACGTCCTCGTCCTCCTCCGTCTCGTCGGTTTCGCTGAACATTGAGTTGTCGGAGTTGTCGGACTCGGTGTCCCGCACGTCCTTCCCTCCGGTGGTGGTGGCTTTTTTTTTGTGCGAAGGCCTCGCGTTTCCTTCGCGGCCGTCGCCTCCGTCGCCTTCATCCTCGGAACCGGAGACGTCGGATTCGGTTTCGTCGGTTTCGGAGTCCCCGGATTCGTCGTCGTCCTCCGCCGAAGCGCGGGGAGACCCGCGGCGGCGGCCACGCGGTGCCATCGACACTGGTGGTATTTCGTTTCAACGAATTGAAGTGGTTCGAAGCGACGGACAAGCAGAAAAGCAGATGAAGAGAGGCTGACAGAAAAACGCAAGAGACGAGCGACGAACCCTCAACTTCAACGTGTGTACTATTCAATAATGGGTCCCGCGCCGCGCTCCGCGCGAAAGGGTCACCGCATGCTAAGAAAGAATGTGTGTGTCACGCACAAAGGGTTGGTGGGTCAAAGCACGCGACGCAGCGACGGTCGCTCCGCGCGCAGGGCCGACGCGACGGCCACCCCAAAAAAGATGCCGCCTACGTTTTTTCAAAAACCTCGAAAAATAAAAAGGCCATCAGCCCCCCGCCTGCGCCTGCATGTACGCCCGGTACTGCTCTCGCCTTCGTTCCTCCACCTGGTCCTGCGCCCTTCGGCGGTATTCCTTCAAGTCACGGCATCTCGGCACCGGGCAGTTGGTTTCCTTGCACCCCTTGCTGTGCACCTGTAACAGGGTCCACATCTTGCGGCAAAGCTGACACCCGCCACCTGCTTTTACCTGGCAGGACGTGGCGTGCCGGAACAGGTGCTTCACCTTGGTGCAGTTTGGGGAGCCGCAGTTGTTCACTCTGCAGGTGGTGGCGTGCACCAAGAGCTCCATGGTTCGCTGGATCTGCGCGGCTCGGTCCCGCCGGTCCTCCTCGGTCATCCCAGCCCCCCGGTCGTCGCGCCGGTTACCCCCCCGGCGCAGCGCGTGCTCGTGCCCCACCGTGTTCTTGCACTCCTCGCACATATCGAAATCGGCACAGGTTTCGCACCGCCAGCCCTTACCTGGTTCCAGTTCCCGTTGACAAACGTTGCACGTCGCCACGAATGCGGGCTCGGAGGGGTTATTCAGGTGGTACAGAACCATCATCGTGGTGTGCTTCGCCCGTCGCAAGCTGTCGAACTGGAAGTGGTTCCCCTGACAAAGCGAAAGAAACGCCTGCCGCGTGTCGAAAAACTCACTCTCCATCGCTTCGCCGTCCTCCTTCACGTCCGGCAACTCCTCCACGCGCTCGCACACCAAATCCCGGCCCTTCGTGCTCTGCTTTTCGTGTACCGGAAGCGCGCTCTCCACGTCGTAGCACTCCTGGCAAAGCTCGAACGTGGTGCCGTTGGGAGCGGATACGCTGTCGTACCACCGGTTGTCGTCCGCGATGCACTTGCGGCACTGCGGTTGGGAAAGAAAAAGGTCAGTCTTGGAGTCGGCGAGTATACGCAAACAGTAAGAGAGTTGGATTCTAATCAGTGCACTTGTTACGGCCGTAGTGCACTCGACCAGATGCAGTAAACAGTCGTGGGATTCGGTAAAGCCTCTAAGGCCGTACCTGCGAACACTGGTGCGCCAGGTGCACCATGATGAAGTCGTGCCGCATGTTGGCGATCGTGGTGCCTAGTTTTTTCATCAGCTCGGTGTCCAGTTCCGCTTCGGGGCCGTTCCCGGCGCCGACGCGCTTTCCTTTGTTCCGAGCGGACACCGACCCACTCGAAACCGCAGGCGCCGCAACCCCGCCCGGTTTCTTGCCCTTGTTCTTCTTCGCGGTCTCCGCTTGTTCGGCGAGTATTCCCGGAATCCAGTCCTCCGCCACACCGGGGAAGTAATCGCCGTCGAAGTACGGCAGCTGGCACGATTAACAAGAAAGTGGTTAACGTCTCGTATATCGCGTGTATTGGACGATGTATGGACAACAGTCACCGTAATCGGTCTGAACAGTCAGAGGTAATAGTCCCTTCTGGTCCAAGTATGGGCAATCAGTCAGGGAGGCGGAACGCGGTGAGTGGGAAAAATACGCACCTCGGTGGCGCTCGCGATGTCGTGGTTGTTGTTCCCGAGCCGGTACTCGTCGTGAAGGTTCCTAGAGAGAAAAAAGAAAGTGTCAGTCTCGTATGGGCATTCAGTCGGCGGAATGTGGTGATTGGGAAATACTCACCCCAGGGAAAGCACGATGCCTTCTTTCTGCGCCTGTCGCAGCATCTTCAGGTACCACTCTCTCAGTTTTTCGCTTTTCGGGGTTTTCTGTTCCTTGGGGTGGCAGTACAAAATGTAGTCCTCGCCTTGGAACGGCGGACACGCCCAGATGAAACACGAAGTAAAACCCCGTTGCTTTACGTACTGCAGGTAGCCGATGAGGATTTGGTGGTAGCAGTACGTGCGCAGCGCGCCGCCGCCCTCCGCGGCGACCAACACGCCAGACGGGCGGAAGTACTTCACGGAGTCCAGGTAGGAGAGGTACACGCGCCGGTTGTTCGGGGCGGGGCAGTCGCTTCCATACTCCTGGACGTAGATGCCTAGCAGACAAACGTCGACGCCTTCGATTTTCTGGAACAGCAGTAAAACTTTCGACCGGTACGGAAACGAAGCGGGGTAGTTTTGCTCGCCGAAGGCTTTCATGAAACTCGTTTTCGTTTCCAGTTTCTTCTCCACGGACGACACCACTCGTATGGTGAGGCCCTCCGCGCCTGGGACTTCGTCGAGGGGGAGACCAGAGGACCGCGCGCGTTCGTCCCTCTCGGCGCTCATCACTTTTCGTAACCGCTCTTCCAGGAAATACGACAGCCGGGTTTGGGGCAAAACGCTGGCGGGGAGCTGCGACGACGGGCGCTGCGTGGTGGGCGCGCGTTCCTGTTTCGCGAGCTGCGACAAGATGCACGACGGACACGTGAACGGCGCTTGCGATAGGTAAAACAAAGTGTCAGGGCCTTGTATTGGGCGATGTATGGACAACAGTCACCAGCGTTAGAGATAAAACAGCGTGCCGCCTGATTTGGGAAAGCCTTACACACGTACCTTCGCCGCCCTCGTTCCGTCGTCCGTTGAAAAGAACGCAAATCTGGTGGTACCAGTCGTTGCAGTAATCGCACTGCACCCACGGCTCTTCCAAGTCGTCGTCGTTTTTCTTCTTCGCCAGCTGGTTCTTCCCGTACTTGGTACCCTCCACCTCGATGTGGCCGTTGATTGCGTTGTAACAAGTGTTGCACCACGCGTCTTTCCGCGCTTCCCCGCCCGTGACGTGCGCGGGGATGTGGTAATACACCTGCCCGCGTTTTATTCGCCCCACGCACGAGTAGCAGTAAAGCGGAGGGGGTTCGAAGGTTAACCGCTCCACGCCGCACGCGCGGCACGCCTGTTCCGTGGCGCCCGCGATCGCCCTTTCCGCCTCCGCGTCCCGCCGCCGCGCGCTCATGGGCTGGCCTTTCGTGAGCGGGTTGTTTTCCGTCAAGCGCAGGGTCGCCAAGTGCGTCCGCACCTCGTCCGGGGAAAAGCACTCCAAAAGAGAAGTACCTTCCCCTCCAGGTCGCTTTTGCCCGACGCTTCCGCGAATCGCGCTCGGCACCGGGGCGCCCGGATGCGCGGTACCGCCCGGCCCGGGCCCGTCCGTGCGTTGCTTTTTCGCGGGGCCCTGCCCCGTCCCCCCCCCCATCTGCTGCTGCTGCATCAGCACCTGCGACCTTTGTTTCAGCATGGCGCTTCGCACGGGGCCGCACACCGGGCACCGCGCGTCCTTGCAGTTTTGGTGGTGCTTCAACAGCTCGCGGCTCGCCAAGCACCGCGGGTACTGGCACGTCGGGTTGACGCACTTCAAAACGTGCTCCCACAGCGACTTGGCGACGTGGCAGTGCGGGGTGTACTGACACGCGCCCTCCGCGGCCTGGCACTTACTGGCGTGCCGCAGAAACAGTAACCACCGCTGCTGCTTCACAATGTACGCCTTCTTAATGTGCTCCTCGGTCATGCCGTTCGGCGTGCTTTGCTCGTGCCCCTGGCCCTGCCCGGGCATACCGCCCTGAGCCGCGCCCCCCGGGTGTCCCATCGGCGCGCCGCCGCCGCCGCCTTGCCGCTGGTGCTGCGCCATCGCGGCTGCCCTTTGCTGGAGCATTTTTTGCTGCACCTGCTGCTGCTGCGCCGGCGTCATGTTCGCGTACCCCGGCGGCATCTTGAGCTGCGGCTGTTTCTGAGGATCCATCCCGCTCCCGCTCGCGCCGCCCGCGCCTCGCTGTTGCTGCTGCATCTGCTGCTGCTGCTTCAGCAGCGCCATCTGCTGCTTCTGCTGCTGCGCCTGCGCGGCTTTGAGCTGCACCGCGGTCATTTTTTTGCCCTTCCCACGCGCCGCGTCTTGCGCGTCGTTCAGGGACTGCTGCATGGACTGCTGCATTTGACGCTGCTGCTGCTGCTGCTGCTGCTGCTGCTGCATCATCATGTGCTGCTGCTGTTGTTGCGATTGCGAGTTACCGCCACCGGCCTTCATCGTGACTTGCTGCGACCCCATGTACCCCCCCGACTGCTGCGCCGCCGCCGCGCCGCGAATAACAGGCGCGCCGTTGCTCATCATCATGGTCCCGCCCCCGCCTCTGCCAGACCCACCCGACAATCCCATCCCAATCGGGTCGCTCTTCACGTCCAACGCGTGTCCCTCGTGTCCGCCGCTCCCGGTGTTGTGCGCGCCGCTCTGACGCTGGCCTCCTCCAGGCGGCTGGTTGCTTCCCGGGTACTGCGGTCCAGTGTAGTTTCCCCTCCCCGCATGACCCTGGCCGTTCGCATCGCGATTCAACGAAACGTCGTTGTTAACGTTCCTCGACGCAACCGGCGCGCCGCCGCCCGACACGGACAGACCGTTCGCGTTCGCGTTCGCGTTCGCGCTCGGCGCGCCGTGCACCGGCCCGCCGCTTTTCGGCCGCGCCACCATGATCCGCGCCACGGCTTGCAATCGCGCCTCCAAGGTAGCTTCGTTGCAGTACTCCTCCTGTGTGTTTGGGATTTTTTTTTTGGAAAGCAGGGGGTTAGCGTGAGCAATGTCTTGTCTATGGACTGATGTAGAAATGACTGCATCGGCTGCAGTGCAGGTTTTCGGTGACATTTCCAAGTTCTTGTTGTCTCGGTGCACCGCGCGGGGTGGTGTGTTCGCGTGTGTGAAGCACGATCCGGCGACGGCGTCGTTTTGTACCGCGGGTTGTGCAACAACCGCGTTTCGCGACTTGGGTGATCGCCAAGGCCAGGCATGGCCCCGCCGCGGTTCCGTCCGACAATCGAAACACCGCGTTTTTCGCGGAGCGACAGCCCTCCGCTCGCGATGAACCGCCGCTTTGAAAACGACCGGCGTTTTTTTAGAAAACCGGTCAAGTTGACCTGAAAGCAAAAGGAAAAACGTACCTTGGTCCTCGCGCCGCGGTACACCGCCTCTTCAAGCCGCAGCACGAAGTCGGGGAGCTTCTGTTGCCATTCCTTGGTTTCCGTGGGTTTCCTTTGCTGGAACAACCGTAAGCTGCGCGTTTCGGTGGGGGATTCCGGTCAGTATTGAGTGCGCACGGCGCGGTACCCGGCGAGCACGATCGCGCGTGTTCGCTGAAATCGCGACGGAAAAAAAACACCCACTGCCGCGAAAAGCTTGGCTTGCGTTAGGGTTGGTGCGGCGATGGGACCGCGCGTACGCGGGTACGTACATGTGCTGAATCAAAATCTTTCGCGACGGGATGTCGTTGTCCGATTGCCACGTCTTCCACCGGCTATTCCCCCCAGTGTCGGTGTGCATCATTCCCATCTGCGATGGCGAACCCGCGCCGTTTCCCTGCTGCATCGGCGCGCGGTTTTTTTCTCAACACGCGAAGCGCGAGCGCGATGCGCGTTTCCTGATTTCGAACGCGCCTCCCTTCCCCGGGTTACTCGCGTCTCGATGCTAATCCAACCCCGCTTTCCGCAACCCTTCCAGCGGGGAAAACGTGGAACACCCCGGACGCGTCACTCGCACGCCGGCGAGCCCCGTTCTGCCTCGCCGCGCGCGTCGGGAGCGACCGGGTGTCCGCGCGTAGCCAACGCACGGGAGCAAAAACAAGAACACGTTTCGCGCTTGTTTTTTTTTCTGTTCCGAATCACGAAAAATCCGCGTACCGATCGATGGAACGAGAACTTCGTTAGGTCTGGTGGTTGGAAGGTCAGAGAAGGACTGCGCGGCGTCCGAAACCGACGGTTTCTCGAACGCTTCTGCGGCGTTCTCCACGCCTAGAAGCGCCACATCGCGCGCGTCCGCGCTAGAGCGAAACGAATCAACGACTCGTGTTCGGACGCGTCCGTACCGAACAAATCGCACCGCACCGATAACAAAAAACCATGGCGGCCGTGTCGCACGCGCTCGCGGTGCCTCGCGCGCCGCGCGCTGAGTCGAGAGTACGCACGGGCTGGCGCTTCGGTGGTGTTGCGGGAACGGCATCAACGCGTGTGCGAGTGTGCGTGGCCCGGGTGTCAACGCCCTTGTTCAAAACATACACGCGTTGTGCGCGAGTCGCGTTACGAACGAATGTCGGAAGCGCGGCAGAAATGATGATCGGCGCACCCGCCGCGCGAACCGCGACGTACACGCCCACGAACACACACCGCGGAGACGCACAGCGTCTACACGCCGCCGCTGATGCGTCCGGAGAGGTAAGCACCAAACACTCTACGATTACGCGATTACGCGATCAACACACACAGCCCTACCCTCAAGGACACAGAGCCTCCTGTGTTCCGATAACGCTGACTAGGAAGAGACGTTCCTTTTTCTTGAAAAATCCCGAGTTTTTGAGCGCGGCGACGCGTCTAGTTGTCTCTGGTGTCTAGTTGTCTCCCGACCTAGTCACTCGGAAGACACCCGTCTGCCGACT
>Ga0115001_10002545_pt1 | contig 13944 bp, 9 predicted proteins | sample ArcticOcean_MG_C_12_FD_89869 | JGI IMG/M metagenome (GOLD analysis project Ga0115001, IMG submission 89869) | Marine microbial communities from western Arctic Ocean - ArcticOcean_MG_CB8_130 | ecosystem: Environmental > Aquatic > Marine > Oceanic | place: Arctic Ocean: Canada Basin | collected... | reverse complement strand
AAAATAATTTTTATTTATTATTTAATTTTTTTTTTTTTTATTTTTTATACTAAAAACTAATCTAAATATTTTAGATTAATATATTGCATATGAGCACATTATACATGGTTCTAAATTGACATACATTGTGCATGATTTTAAATATTTTTATTTCATATAATTACACGCCAATGTTAATGCTATTATTTCCGCGTGCGCAGTAGGATTTTTTAATTCCTCTACTTGATTATAAGCTTTGGATATTATTTTTTCTTCTGAAACTATTATTGCTCCTATTGGTATTTCTCCTTTTTTATATGCTTTTTTTGCCTCTTTTATTGTTTCTATCATAAAATATTTATCTATATTCATTTTTATAAAATTTAAATATTTATTTTTTAAAAATAATTGAAATTTTATTATATTTTTTTTTTATTTAAAAAAAATAAATATGTTAAGAAATTATATATTTAGTTCTCTAAATACTAAACAATTAGGATTAACTGTTGTTTTATCTGGATGAGTAAATAACATAAGAGATAAAGGTGGTATAGTTTGAATTAATTTAAGAGATCATTATTCTTCTATTCAGCTTATAATTGAAAAGAAAAATATAAGCGAAACGGCAATTAATGATATGAAATTATTAAATAATGATTCTGTTATTAGGGTTATTGGCGTTGTGTCTAAAAAATTTTCTAAACATAAGGAAATTAATGATATTGAAATTAAAATTAATTTTTTAGAAGTTTTAAGTTATTCAAACGTATTTCCGTTTATTCTTGATAACAAAATTGATTCTAATGAATTTTTAAAAATGAAATACCGTTATTTGGATTTAAGAAATAAAAAAAAAAAACATAATTTAATTTTTCGTTATAATTTAATTAAAAAAATTCGAAATTATTTAGATTTATACAAATTTTTAGAAATAGAAACACCTGTTCTTGTTAAGCCCTCTCTTGAAGGTGCTCGGGAATTTGTTGTTCCGTCTCGTATTTATTCTGGTAAATTTTATTCATTACAGCAATCTCCTCAAATATTTAAACAATTATTAATGATGTCTAGTTTTGATCGTTATTATCAAATTGTTAAATGTTTTAGGGATGAAGATTTGCGTTCTGATAGACAGCCTGAATTCACTCAGCTTGACTGTGAATTATCATTTGTAACTAGAAAAAATATTTTAATAATTTTTGAAATGATGATCAGGGAGTTGTTTTATTTTTTCAAAGGTTTTGAATTGAAAAAATTCAATACTATCTCTTACAAAGATGCTATATGTAATTACGGTACAGATAAACCCGACTTGCGTTTTGAAATGAAATTTGTAGAATTAAATTTTTTATTTAAAAACTCAAATTTTAAAATATTTGATAAGTCAGAAATGATATTAGGATTTTTTATAAAAAAACATCATAATTATAATATAAAAAAAATCTTTGAATTGGAAAAATTTATTAAAGATTCTCAATTTAAAATAGATGGGTTTTTTTATATTAAATACGAATTAGATGGAAGTTTTAAATCTTCATTTTCTGATTTTTTCAATCTTAATGATTTAAATAATTTTTTTAGCGTTTTGGGTTTAGAAAAAGGAGACACTTTAATTATAACTTCTGGAAATAAAGACCCTTTATACTCCTTGATGTCTGATTTAAGATTAAAATTAGGTAATGATTTAAATCTAATATCTAAAGAAAAATTTTCTCCTTTATGGGTTTTAGATTTTCCTCTTTTTAAATTTGATAATATTGAAAAAAAATATACTTCAGTGCATCATCCTTTTACTTCTCCATTAAATAATATCAATCTATTAGATTCTGAGCCTTTAAATATTATTTCAAATTCGTACGATTTAGTTGTTAACGGAATAGAGCTAGGTGGCGGCTCTATTCGTATAGATAATGCAAATCTACAACGTGATGTATTTAAGATTCTTGGTTTTAATGATAAAGAGATAGATAATAAATTTGGCTTTTTTTTAAATGCCTTTAAATATGGAGTCCCTCCTCATGGTGGTATAGCATTTGGTATTGACAGGTTTTGCGCTTTAATTAACCAATCTAAGTATATTCGTGATTTTATTGCATTTCCTAAAAATAATTCAGCTTTTGATTTAATGACAAATTCTCCTTCTTAGTATTATTTTTAAAAAATATTTTTAAAGCTTTGTATAATGAAATTTTTATTTATTAATAATTTTATATATTTTTTATTTATATTTTTATTTTTTTTTGGCTGTAGCAAAGATTATAGTCATTTGTCTATAATTGAAGAAAATGATTTAAATAATAACTTAAATAATATGTATGAAGAGGTTTTTTTAAATCATTCAACAGTTCTATTTACTCCCTCTATTGATAGCAAAAACAATAACAGTACTTTATTTATTGGAAAATATGAAGACAATTTTTTTGGAAGTTTAATCTCTAAATCTTTTTTAAATTTTTTTTTTAACAAAAATATTATTCCAAATATTTTTAATTTTCATTCTGTAAATATGAGTTTGAAAATTAATTATTTTTATGGATTTAATTTTTCAAGAATACAAGTTTTTCGTTTGTATAAATTTTCAAAATTTGAAAATTTAATTAAAAAAAATACTTCTGAAAATCTAATAGGTATAATTAAGGTTGATTTTAGTAATTTAAAATATCATAAAAGCGGCGTAGTAATAATTGATATTAATAATATTATTAATAATAATTGTAAAAATATTAATAATAATGTTGAAAATTTTTTTAACAATAATGATGGCATTTCTATAATACCGGAACATGATAATACTTTAGTTTTTGGAATTGATTTAGATAGTATTAATACTAAATTTATTTTTTATTATAAAGAGTATGATGTAGATAAAGTTTATAATTTTATAATAGGTGATTTATTTAAAAGTAATTTATTTAGTTATTATAAATTATTCATCAACAGGTCTAAAAGTAATTTAAATAATTTGATTAGAGTATCTAAAAACTATAAATTAAATAGTATTTATGTGCAAAATATAACTGGACTTGCAACAAAGATAAATTTTAAAAATTTCATAAAATTTTTTAAAAGAAATAAAAAAATAAAAATCAGCAAAATAGAGCTATCTATAGATTTTAATGGAAAGATTTTAAAAAAAAGAAATTTATTTCTTTTTATTATTAATAATAATATTCTTCATTTTAAGGGTAATAGAATTATAAATGAAATAGTTAATTTTAGTAATGAAAATAAAGTAATAAATATAAAAATTATTAAAATTAAAAAAAATTGTAAAAAATTATCAATACCTTTAACAAATTATATCAATTCTATTTATAGCAATAGTATGGAAAATAATTTTGGATTAATAATTGGAGATTTATCAATGTTGTTTTATAATTACAATAATACTTTAATAAATTCATTTAATTTTTTTGAAAAAAGTATTATAAAACTTAAAATTTGATTTATTTAGTTAATTTATAAACTTTAATTCATCATGACTAGTAGTTTTAAAAAAAGATATTTAAATTTTATTTTTTTTCTTTCTTTTTTAATACCTGTTGTAGTTCTATTTATTATTATCACACCTTATAAAGTGAGTTTAAATAATAAATGAGCATATGCTTTGCCTCATTTTAATTTTTTTATAAATTTTTTGACTTCTTTGATATTGTTATTAAGTCTTTTTTTTATAAAAAATAATAAAGTTATTTTTCATAGAAACTTTATGATTATTGCTTTATTTTTTAGTATTGTTTTTTTGTTTTTTTATGTTATATATCATATTTCTATTTCTGAAACCATATATGGTGATATTACAAATGATGGTATTTTAATTCAAGAGGAACTAATTTTTATTCAATATTTTAGATATTTATATTTAATAATATTATTATCTCATATTTTATTTTCTATTATAGTTATTCCTATTGTATTGTTATCTATATTTTTTATATATATTAATAATATAAATTATCACAAAAAATTAGTTAGGTATGCTTGGCCTATTTGATTTTATGTTTCTGTTACTGGTGTAATTGTTTATTTAATGATTAATTCATATTACTAAATTTTTATGAAAAACTTTTTATTTTTTATTTTTTATTTAATTTTTCCATTATTTTGTTATTCTCAGTGCTCAATGTGTCGAACTACTGTTGAAAATAATTTAAGTAGTGGAGAAAGTAATTTGGCCTTAGGTTTAAATATTGGAATACTTTATTTATTTTTTAGTCCTTATATTCTATTTTTTATTTTTTTATTTTTTTGCTACAGAAATAATTTTTAAACTTTAGTATTTTTTATATTTTTTAAAAATTTTTGTCATTTTCTTGCAAAAACAAATTCATTTAATATTTTATTATCTGATTTAAAAATACTTTTTGAACTTCCTTCTCATTCTTTTTCTCCTTTATGTATAAAATTTATATGATCACCTATTTCTATTATAGAATTTATATCATGAGTTATTATTACTGTTGTTATGTTATATTCAGATGTAATTTCTTTAATTAGATTGTCTATTATTAATGAATTTTTTGGGTCTAATCCTGAATTTGGCTCATCGCAAAATAAATATTTAGAATTATTTATAATTGCTCTTGCTATTCCTACTCTTTTTTTCATTCCGCCGCTTAATTCTGATGGAAATTTTTTATTAGAATTTTCTAGGCCTACTTTTTTAAGAAAAAAATTTACCCTTTCTTCTTTTTCATCTTTATTCATATTTGTTAATATGTCTAAAGGGAATCTTATATTTTCTTCTACATTTTTAGAATCAAATAATGCTCCTGATTGAAATAGCATTCCTATTTCTCTTCTGATTTTTATTTTTAAATTTTTTTCGTCCGTAAAATTTCTTTTATCAAATAATATTTCTCCTCTTTCTGGCTTTATTAACCCTACTATACATTTAAGTAATACGCTTTTTCCTGTTCCACTATTTCCAATTATTAAATTAATTTTTCCTTTGTGAAATTTTCCACTTATATTATTTATAATATTTTTATTATCAAATGATTTTGTGATATTTTTGAATTCAATCATAATTTTAATTTAATAATATTTGTGCTAATAAATAATCTGTTATTAATATTGCAATATAACTATAAGTGACTGCCTTTGTGCTTGATCTTCCCACTTCCAATGCGCCTCCTTTAGTATAATAGCCTTGATAGGAAGAAATAGAAGAAATTAAAAAAGCAAAAGTTAATGATTTATATATTGCGAAATTTATCGTATAAGGATTAAAATTTATTCTTATTCCGTATATATAATTTTCTGGTGATATTAAATTAGTAGCAGTTCCTACAACAAAAGCTCCATATATTGCTAAAAATCCTGATATTATTACCAGTAAAGGATACATTAATATTGTTGATATTATTTTTGGCAATACAAGATAAGATATAGAATTAATACCCATAACCTCCAATGCATCTATTTGCTCTTTTATTTTCATTGTTCCTAATTCTGCTGCAATATTTGATCCAATCTTACCCGCAAAAACTATTGCAGTTATTGTTGGTGCTAATTCTAATATTGTCATATCTCTAATTATTGTTCCTATTATAGAATTACTAATTAGTGGATTTGTTAAATTGTAAGAAGTTTGTATAAACGTAACTGCTCCCATAAACGAAGAGACTATTGACACTATAAAAATAGAATTCACTCCTATTATTACGCATTCTGTTAGTATCTGCTTGCTATATATCTTATATGATTCCTTATTAACAAACATTGATCCTAAAAAGATGAAATATTTTCCTATATTTTTTATTAAATACAATTTTTTAAAGTTATTTTTTATATTTTAGAAAAAACTAAATTTTAATTTTAATGAAGAATAAATATACAATAATATTTTATTATTTTTATGTTAAAATTTATAATATTGATAAATTTAAAAAATATAATTATTTTTATTCCATAAAACTTAATATAAAGGGAGAATTTTTTATTTTTAAAAATAAAATATTTGGTTTAATTTCTGGATTAAAGTTAAACTGTTTTAGTTATATTAATTTTTTAAAATTTTATTTTACATTTTATAATATTAATTTTTTTATATTTTATTATAATGATTATTTATTTAAAAATTTAAATTTTAATCTTAAAAAAAAAATTTACGATTTTAATTCTTATAATAATATTTTTTTTTTGTTAAAGTTTTTTAAATTTAATTTTTTAAATAATAAATTTTTATTGAATCAAATTTATTTTTGTAATTTTATTTATCTAAATAAAAAAATATATATAAGCGTTGGTAAGTGTTTTTTTTGCAGAATTTTATTTAGTAAATTAGTTAATTGTTTTAATTCAGATTGTAATTTTTATATTTCTGTATGCAGAATTTGTTTTTTAAAATTTAATAAAATTTACTGCATTAATTGTCAATAATTTTATATAAAAAATTTATTAAAATTTTTGATTAAAGTTTAATATGATTTTGCGAAAAAAACTCTTTTTTTTGAAAAATTCCCAGTATATATACATTTTCCTTTTTCATTTTTTAGATTTATTGGTATACATCTAATACTTGCCTTTGTTTCTTTTTTTATTTTTTCTTCAGTTTCTTTAGTTCCGTCTCAATGCGCTATTATTAATCCGCCTTTTTTTATATTTTCTTTAAAATCATTATAATCATTTATTTTCTTAATATTAGAATTTTTAAATTTTAATGCTTTTTCATATATATCATTTTGTATATTTTTTAATATTATAGGTATTTCTTTTTTAATATTTTCTATTTTTATTAATACTTTTTCTTTTGTATCTCTTCTCGTTACTTCAATTAGATTTTTTATTACTTCTTTTTCTCCTATAGAAATTCTTATAGGTACTCCTTTGATTTCATATTCTGAAAATTTTCATCCAGGACTATGCGTATATCTGTTATCTATTTTTGCAGATATATTTATTTTTTTTAATATTTTTTTTACCGTTATTAATTTTTTAAATATTTTATTATATTCTTTTTTATTTTTATATATTGGAATAATTATAACTTGTATTGGAGCTAATACTGGAGGTAATATTATTCCATTCTCATCTGAATGAGTCATTATTAATGCCCCTATTAATCTCGTCGTAACTCCTCATGATGTTCCTCAAGGATGTTCTATGTTTCCTTTTTTATTTACAAATTTTACGTTAAATGCTTTTGAAAAATTTTGCCCAAGCAAATGAGAAGTTGCGGCTTGTAATGCTTTTCCATTTTTCATTAATATTTCAATTGTATAGGTCTTTTCCGCTCCTGCAAATTTTTCATTTTCAGTTTTTATTCCTGTTATAGTTGGTATTCTCATGTATTTTTCTAAAAAGTTTTTATAAATATTTAACATTATCTGAGACTCTTTTATTGATTCTATTTTTTTTGAATGAACAGTATGTCCTTCTTGTCATAAAAATTCTGTTGTTCTTAAAAATATTTTATTCTTCATTTCTCATCTTACTACATTAGCTCATTGATTAATCATTATGGGTAAATTTTTGTAAGATTTTATTCATTTTTTGTATGAATTTCATATTATTGTTTCTGAAGTTGGTCTTATTATTAATTCTTCTTTTAATTCTGAATCTGGATCTTTTTCTATTTTTTTATTTATTTCTTTCAATCTATAATGCGTTACCACTGCGCATTCTTTTGCAAATTCTTTTACATGTTTTAATTCTTTACCTATATAAGATTTTGGTATAAATAAAGGAAAATATGCATTTTTATGTCCTGTATTTTTAATTTTTTTGTTTATTATTTTTTTTATTTTTTCTCATATATAAAATCCATATGGTTTTATTATCATGCATCCTTTTACATCTGAATCTTCAGCTAGTTCTGATTTTTTAATTATATCTTTATATCATAATAAATCTTTCATATTTTTTTTATTATATTTTTAATGTTATATCTTTTTGATTAAATTGTTTTTATTTTTATTAAGAATTTGTTATAAAATTTTATCAATTTAAGTATTTTTTAAATTTTTTAATAATATTTTTTAAATTATTATGAAATATTCCGAATTTAGAAAAATCAACCTTTCTAATGTTTCTATTTTTATTAATGATTTCTGGATAATAAATGAAGTTTTTATTAAGTCTAAGAATAAAAATAGTAATTTTTTATTTGTTTTTTATGAAGGACCTCCATCTACTAATGGTTTACCAGGTATACATCATATGCTTTCGAGAACTATTAAAGATGTATTTTGTAGATATAAAACGTTAAAAGGGTATCTAGTTGAACGTAAAGCTGGTTGAGATTCTCATGGATTGCCAATAGAATTAAATATAGAAAAATATCTAAAAGTTAATAAAGAGGATATCGGAAATAAGATTACTATAAAAGATTATAATAATGAATGCTATAAGTCTATTATGCATTATAAATTTAGATGAGAGTTACTTACAAATAAAATGGGATATTGAATAGACATGAATAATTCTTATATTACTTTTAATTCTTTATTTATAGAATCTGTTTGATATATAGTAAAAAAGCTAAGTAAAAAGAAAATGCTTTATAAGGGCTATTCTATTCAACCTTATTCTCCAGCAGCAGGAACTAGTTTAAGTTATCATGAAATAAATCAACCTGGATGCTATAAATTAGTTAAAGACACCTCTATTATCGCTCAATTTAAATTAAAAAATTCAAATTTTGACTATTTTCTTGCATGAACTACTACTTTATGAACTTTACCCTCTAATGTTGCCTTGGCATTAAATCCTGATATTGAATATTTAAAAGTTAATACTATAAATAAATATACAAGAACTAGTATTAATGTAATTTTCTCAAAAAATTCCTTGAATAAGTATTTTTATGATAATATTTATAAATATATTTCCTTTAAAGTTATAAAAATTTTTAAAGGATTAGATTTATTAGGCTTAAAATATTGTCAATTATTACCTTATATAAAATCAAAATCTAATAATTCTTTTACTGTTATATCTGGAGGTTTTGTCGATACTAATGAAGGCACAGGTATTGTTCATATCTCTCCTAGCTTTGGAGAAGATGATAGAATTTTATCTGAAAAAAATAAAATCTTACCTATTACGGTTTTAAATGAAAAAAATAAAAGCATTCCCGTTGTTAATAAAGAGGGTAAATTTATTAATAACATTTTCGATTTTTCCGGAAGGTACGTTAAGGATTTATATGAAAATTCTTTTTCTTTTAAGGAGAATAATTACAAGCCTATTGATTTACTTATTTTTAACAAACTTGAAAAAAAAAATAAAGTTTTTCTCATAGAAGAATATAGTCATAATTATCCACATTGTTGAAGAACAAAAAAGCCAATACTATACTATCCATTAGATTCTTGATTTATAAAAACCACTTTTTTTAAAGATTTATTTATTAAGTTAAATAATGAAATTAATTGAATTCCTAATAATATTAAAGATGGCAGATTTGGTAATTGATTAAAAAATCTTGTTGATTGAAATTTAAGTCGTGATCGTTTCTGGGGAACGCCTTTGCCAGTCTGAAGAACATTTGATAATAAAGAAGAAAAATGTATTGGATCTATTAAGGAATTAATTTTAGAAATAGATAAATCTATTTTATTTGGATTTATGAAAAATAAATTAGACATAAAATTCGACTTACATAAACCTTACATTGATAATATAATTCTAGTAAGTAATACTAATGCTAAAATGCAAAGAGAAAATTCATTGATTGACGTTTGGTTTGACGCAGGATCAATGCCTTATGCTCAATGAAATTATCCTTTTGAAAATATAGAGATATTTAAAAATAATTATCCTGCAGATTTTATATCTGAAGGATTAGACCAAACTAGGGGTTGATTTTTTACCTTACATGCTATTTCTGTTATTATTTTTAATAATATATCTTTTAAAAATGTTTTTGTCAATGGATTAATTTTAGATAATAATGGTGTAAAAATGTCTAAAAATTTAAATAATTCTGTTGATCCTTTTTATGTTATAGATAAATATGGTCCTGATTCTATTCGTTGATATATGGTAAATAATTCCAATGCTGCAGAAAATATTAAATTTAATGTTGTTAATATTGAAAGTATCATTAAAAAATTTTTTAGTACTATTCAAAATATTTATAACTTTTTTTCTTTATATGCAAATATTGATAATTTTACTTTTTTTAAAAAAACTATGAATTTTAATTTAAGTATAGATTTATGAATAATTTCTAAATTAAACAGATTAATAAAAATTTCAGAATATTATTATAATAATTATAATATAAATAAAGTATCAAAATTAATAGAAGATTTTTTATTATATGATTTCAGCAACTGATATATTAGAATTAATAGAAAAAGATTTTGAAAATCTAATCTTAATAAAGAATATATTTATCATATTTTATATACCTCTTTAATTAGTCTTATTAAATTATCTTCACCTATTTCTCCTTTTTATATGGACATGTTGTATATGAATATTACAAGAAATAAAAAATCCGTTCATCTTTCTAAATTTCCTATTTATAATTTTAATTGTTTAAATATGAGTTTAGAAAAAAAAATGAATTTTGTTAAAATTATTATTTCTTTAGTGCATTCTTTAAGAAAAAAACATGGATTAAGAGTGAGGCAGATTCTTTCTGAAGTTTTACTTATTGATTTTAACAGAGATTTAAAATTTAATTTATTAGACTTTCATAAAGTTATACTTTCTGAAATTAATGTAAAAAAAATAAAATACGTTAAAAGTTCCTCTTTGGTATTATCTAAAAAAATTAAATTTAATTTTAGAAATTCAGGAAAAATTTATGGAATTTATGTTAAGGAGTTTTTATTAATATTTAAAAAAATAAGTTTTAATTTTGTTAATTTTTTTGAGAAGAATTATTATTTTTTATTTAGATTAAAAAATAAATTTATTAAAATAAGCTTAGCTAATATTTTAATTTATTCAAAATATATTGATAAATTTTCTATAATTTCCAAAAATTCTATTACAATTGGATTGAATATTAATATAAGCTTACTTTTAAAAAAGCATGGGTTTATTCGTGATTTTATAAGTAAGATTCAAAATATTAGAAAAAAAATGATGTTGTCTGTTCAGTCTAAAATTAAAATATTAATATCTTTGGATAATTCTTTTTTATGTAATTTTATAATTAAAAATAGTTTATATATTTGCAATGAAGTTCAATCTGAAAGATTAGAGTTAACTAATGAAATTTTAAAAAATGTTGATTTTATTTCTTTTAATAATACTATTTTAAATTTTGAAATAAAATTGTCTAAATTTTAATATTTTTTTTATTATTTGGAATATTTCAAATTTTATAATGATCCCACTCAGGCTCGAACTGAGGACCCTCTCCTTAAAAGGGAGATGCTCTACCAACTGAGCTATAGAATCAATATTTTAATTTAAGCTAATTTAACATAGAAATTTATAAAATAAAAATATTATTTTGTTATTTTTGATTTTTTTATCTTTTTTTATTCAAAACTTTCTATTATATCATCAATTTTTACATTATTAAAATTTTCTATATTTATACCACATTCAAATCCATGTTTTATTTCCTTGATTTCGTCTTTAAATCTTTTTAACTCTTTTATTTTTCCTATATGTATTACAACGTCATCTCTCACGACTTTTACTTTATTTATTTTTTTTATGTACCCATCTGTTACATAACACCCTGCTATTGTTTTTATGTTACTTATTTTAAATATTTCTTTTATCTTCATACTACCAGTTACTATTTCTTTTTTCTTTGATGATAGTATTTTTTCTATTGATTCTTTAATGTCATCTATTATATCGTATATTATAGAATACATCTTAACTTTAATTTCTTCTTTTTTAGATATTTTTCTCGCTTTATTTGATAATTTTACTTGAAATCCAATTATCATTGAATTTGATGTTGATGCAAGTAGTACATCCGATTCTGATATTTGACCTATTCCCTTATGTATTATATTTATTTTAATTTCTTCTATTGATAGTTTTAATAATGAATCTGCTATTGCTTCAATCGAGCCATTTACATCTCCTTTAATTATAATATTTAATTCTTTTAAGGTTTCATCATTTGATAATTTATTCTTTACTTCATTTAAATTGATATTCATTCTTGTTTTTAAATTTTGATCTCTTATTATTTGTTCTCTTTTTTTTGCAATTTCTTTTATTTTTTTATCTGTATTCATTACTTTGAAAACATCTCCTGCTTGTGGAGCTCCATTTAATCCTATTATTCTAATCGATTCTGATGGCTTTGCCTTGTTTATTTTTAATCCTTCGTAATTAAACATGGCTTTTATTTTTCCATAATGTATTCCTGAGACTATTTTATCTCCTATTTTTAATGTTCCTGATTGTATTAATATTATTGATTCATAACCTCTTCCTTTATTTAATGAAGACTCTATGATAGCTCCAGTCGCATTTTTATTTACATTAACTTTTAATTCTAGTAATTCAGCTTCAATTATTATTTTTTCTAATAATTCATCTATACCTTTTCCTGTTATTGCTGATATTTCTTGGCTTTGATATTTTCCTCCCCATTCTTCTACTAATATATTAATATTAGCTAATTCTTCTTTTATTTTACTAGGGTTAGCCTCTTCTTTATCTGATTTATTTATTGCTATTATGATTGGAACTCTTGCTGTTTTTGCATGATTTATTGCTTCTTTTGTTTGTAATTTCACGCCATCATCTGCGGCTATTACTATTACTGCTATATCTGTAACTTTTACACCTCTAGCTCTCATTGCTGTGAAAGCTTCATGTCCTGGTGTATCTAAAAAACTGATTTTTTCTTTATTTTTAATTTTTATACTGTAAGCGCCTATATGTTGGGTGATATTTCCTATTTCTTTTTTATTACTTTTTTTTTTTTTTTTTATATAATTAAGCAGAGATGTTTTTCCATGATCTACATGTCCCATTATTGTTATTATTGGTGGTCTTTTTTCTATTTTTTCTTTTCTTTCTTCTATTTCATTATAATCATTATACTCTTCTTTTAATTCTGTAAATTCTATGTTATATCCAAATTCATCAGCTAAAATTATTATTGTTTCTTCATCTAGTCTTTGATTTATTGATGTAATTATACCCAAAGACATACAAGTTGAAATTATTTTATTAATCGGAACATTCATTAATGACGCTAAATCATTTGTTGATATAAATTTCGTTATTTTTAATATTTTTTTATTCTCGTTTAATTTTGTTATTTTTTTCTTTTTCAATTCAGCTATTGCTGATTTCTTTTCTTTTCTATATTTATTCTTATTACTTTCATTTTTTTTTTTATTTATCTTTGCTAATGTTGTTTTTATTTGTTCTTGTATTTCTTTTTCAGATATACTTTCTTTTTCTTTTTTAATATTACTAAAATTATTATTAAATTTTACATCTTTTTTTTTAAACTGAGCTCCGTAAGCGGGAGATGTTTTAAAACGGGCTCCATAAGGCGTAGATGTTTTAAATTGAGCTCCATAAGGAGTAGTCGTTTTTGCTTGAGCTCCATAAGGTGTAGCTGTTTTTGCTTGAGCTCCATAAGGTGTAGCTGTTTTTGCTTGAGCTCCATAAGGCGTAGGTGTTTTAAATTGAGCTCCATAAGGCGTAGGTGTTTTAAATTGAGCTCCATAAGGCGTAGTCGTCTTTGCTTGAGTTCCAGTAGGAGTTATTTTTGCCTGGGCTCCATAAGGCGTAGGTGTTTTAAATTGAGCTCCATAAGGAGTAGCTGTTTTTGCTTGAGCTCCATAAGTAATGGTTGATTTTACTTGAGCCTCATAAGAAGGAGTTGTTTTTACTTGAGTTCCATAAGTAGAAGGTGTCTTTAAAATTGTATTTTTTTCTATTTTATTATTGTTTATTTTTTTTTCTACTATTATATTTTTTTTTTTTTTAATTTTTTTTTTTTTTAATTTTTGTTTTTTTTTTTTTCTTTTTTTTTTTTTTTTTTTTTTTTTTTTTTTTTTTTTTTTTTTTTTT
>Ga0115001_10002542_pt1 | contig 13949 bp, 9 predicted proteins | sample ArcticOcean_MG_C_12_FD_89869 | JGI IMG/M metagenome (GOLD analysis project Ga0115001, IMG submission 89869) | Marine microbial communities from western Arctic Ocean - ArcticOcean_MG_CB8_130 | ecosystem: Environmental > Aquatic > Marine > Oceanic | place: Arctic Ocean: Canada Basin | collected... | reverse complement strand
GCGTAGCTATGACCGCCCCAACATTCAAAAGTACGTAATCGTGGAAAACGAGTAGAATCTCTTTTCCATTCTGCATATTGTTTCACTACCTCCGTCACACTGGGACCGTGTTTCTTTAGCCATACCGGATCATGCATACCGATCAGAGCCGCACTCATTGCTAGGTAACCATAATGGAAATGGTTATCAGTAAACTGCTCGGATCCATAAGATGGATTGAATCCAACTAATCCAGACCAAGGAAGGGGGTAACGGGCATAATAGAATGCTTTCTCTCCCGGATCGTAAGTAAGCCAGTCTTCAACAACACGCTTAGCTTCTTTGTACAAATCCTTGGCGATAGGGAGTTGTAATTGCCAGGCCATATTAAATGCTTGGCAAGTTTTTAACATGGACTTCCCCCCCCAATAAGTATCTCCACCCTGTCGATTTTGTTCCGGCTTTTTGAGTAGCTCATCGCCCCAACGATTAATAAAATTGGCTAAAACATCTTTGCGAAACTCACTGTCCTTAGGAAGAGGAAAAAGGGGAATAATTCCGGTAAATGGCCAGGCAATCTGAAATTCCTTTCCTTTCGCAACAACCATTTTCCCCCGTCTTGTTTTGTATTCCATTCCGGTAAGATTGAGATTGTGCTTGGTAGTTCGGTAATGATGAGGGACCCAGCCATGTAGAGTCTCTCCCCCACCCTCGGTCACCACTTTCCAAGTGGTACTAACTCTACCCTTCTCTTGTTCATATTTCCAATCAAATTGAGTATCCCGTGGGATAGCCCCAGCATGCTTGGAAAAAAGTTTAGCCTTACTGGGGTCATCATTAAGGGCACAGATAGACAGTACCGGGCCGCTAAACCGAACATATCCATCCGATGCTTTCAATGTGCCCTGTGGTGCAAAAATACCAAAGGTTCTTCTGTCATGGATCAATGTGCCATTTTCTAATAACTCTCCCGAAATCTTTAGGTCTATTCCTTTTGGCTCAATCCATACATAAGGCATCCCCCGCCCGAATGTAACATCCGCCTTTTTATTTTCGTCCAGATGTAGCCTCATCGCAACATGCCAATCTCCCCAATCCAATGTGGATGCATGCGAAAAAGGCCCTGACTTGGGTGCGGTGGCAAGTTTGGAAAGAACAAAGTGGTCGGCGGAGATAAAACCCCATCCTCCTTTTGATTGATCTACTAATTGAATCTTTGCTTTTTTCCCGCGATATTTCTTCAAATTCCAAGTTCGCCATTCCAGATCATTGCTTTGTTTCCCGACTTCCTGATAAACTGACAGACCATCCACAAGTAAGTGAACCCCAAGAATTTCTTTTTCAATCCCACCTGAAACTTTAAAATGTAGGTAGTCTTTCTCAATTAAAAATTCTGGAGAAGTTGCCTTCCCCAGTGCGCCATCATGGCCATAAAAACTGGCTGCATATTGCTTACCCACAATACCTTTAGTCCCGTGCTGATCATGGGTCATAGGTCCATCCCCAAAGGCTTCCCCCTCAATTTCCCAGCCAAGGGAATCCCAATCCTGCTCAAAATCAAATAGTATCTGTTCAACCGGATTAGGGTCCGGCGTGGGGTCAATTGGTTCGATCATCAAAGGTTCTCCAGCAACCATTTCTGTACCGTTTTCATTCCACTCTAGAGGGTACCATATCTTGACTGCCATGGCATCTGCACTCACAGTAAATGGATAGGCATACATTCGACCCGGGAATGGTTCGTTGGCCAAAAGTGAAGTCCACCAGTCATTCGTAGGTAATGGTTTACCTTGAACTCCAGGTTCAAGATGAACTTTTTTAGCAAAGAGTTTTTGTACTGATTCGGACTGCGGAGGCTTATCCGCAAAAGGTTCTGCTAAAATAACACTTGGAAATAAAATAAAAAAATTGAACCAACTAAATCTTAAAAAGCTCATAATTCGGAGACCAAAAAGGCGTTAAGAGAACTGAAGTTTTGTCTAGGCAAGAACTTGCTTAATTACATGTCCATGAACATTGGTCAAGCGTCTCTCCAACCCATTATGATAATAACTTAATTGTTCATGATCCAGCCCCATCAAATGAAGAATTGTGGCATTAAAATCATACACACTTGATTTTCCCTTAACGCTCTTAAATCCAAAATTATCACTCTCGCCATAAGAATAACCTTTTTTAACGCCCGCCCCAGCGAAGAAGCAGGTGAATGCATCAGGGTTATGATCACGCCCCGTTCCATTTCCTTGAAGAAAAGGCATCCGTCCAAATTCAGTACACCAAACAACTAAGGTATTTTTAAGTAAGCCCCGTTGCTTCATATCACTAATTAAAGCAGCTGTGGGTTGATCCATAATTTCAGCCTGCATTGCATGGGTCTTGTCAATATTGCTGTGAGAATCCCAATTGGTGATTCCATTTCCACCCGACGGGTCACTTCCATTAAAGAGTTGTACCACACGAACCCCTTTTTCAAGTAACCGACGAGCTAGGATACAGTTTTTTGCATACTCCTTTTTTAAATCAGTTCCTGAATCTGTACCGTATTCTTTATGAACATAAGAGGGTTCAGTTGAAATATCCATCACATCAGGGATCGAGGTTTGCATCTTTCCAGCAAGTTCATAACTGGCAATTCGGGCAGCTAAATCAGCGTCGCCCGGATATTTCTCAAGATGATTCCCATTCAATCGTTGTAACAGACTTACAGTGGATCGATCATCAGCCGAGTTGTAGGAACTCGGTCGAGCCAGATTAGCCGGTGGGTTTTTCGCATTAAAATCAGTTCCTTGAAATGCGGCCGGAAGAAAACCATTCCCGAAATTATTTTTGCCAGAACGAGCAGGTCCACGTGGGTCGTTTATGGCCACGAAAGAGGGAAGTTCTTCATTCTCAGAACCCAATGCATAAGTCGCCCACGATCCGAAAGATGGAAAGCCTTCCATAGTGAACCCCGTGTTTAGAAAGTTTTCTCCCTGCGGATGGGCACTCGTCTGGGTGTGTAAGGAATGAACAAAGCAGAAATCATCTGCCAAGTTGCCAAGATTGGGAAGTAGATCGGATATCATCTTCCCACTTTTCCCCCTTGGTTTAAAATCCCAAAAGGGTTTTGCAATGTTTCCTGATGGACCTTCGAAGGTAACTGCGGGCATGCCCGGTGGTTTCTTCCCGTGGTATTTAATTAAGTCAGGTTTATAATCAAAAGTATCCACATGACTCACAGCACCCGGGCAAAAAATAATCAATACCTGCTTGGCTTCAGCATCGAAATGAGCCTCTCGAGGCGCATATGGATTATCTGGATCGATATCGGGCCGGATCGGTGCCTTTCCGCTAAAACTAGTGGGATCATCCGATGCACTTAATCCATCTTTGCTTAAAAGTTGAGCCAAGCCTAGTGCACCCAGTGAAAAACCAGTATTTTTCATAAACCCCCTACGGTTTAAGAGGGATCGGCCGATAGGGGAAATATTTTCTTCGTTATGGTTCATGTTAAAAAGTCTCAGGGTAGAAAGGCGAATTCATTGGAGTTTATCAACGCTCTACACACGATGAACAGTCCACGATCTTTGGCCACTTCAACAGATGCGTCCAATTCATCTTTTGTCGGTTTACGGGTAAATATCAATTCAAAGGCACGGGAAACTGAAGCAATAAGGTCACCACCCGAATCCTTGGTAGCCCTTTCTGCTAAATGTTTGGCTTGATCCACAACAAAGTCACTATTCATTAAATTTAGTGCTTGTAAGGGGGTCGTAGAAACCGGTCTCTTCGCTCGAACCTGACCACAATCAGGAAAATCAAAAGCGGTAAAAATTCGATCATCCACTCGGCGCATTCGTTCTTGGTAGATCATCCTTCTCCAAGTTTCCGGACCAAAATTGTTGACCACTTTCCATTGAGCATAGGTTTTCTTTACATTATGAATCCGGTAACTCCTACCCCCCATCTCTCTGTTAAGCTTACCCGTTGAAAGCAATATTCCATCACGAATTACCTCTGCCTCCACTCGTCGAGGAGGGAAACGCCAAAGAAGTGAACTTGTGGCATCTTTATCCAGACCGATATCAGAAGGACTACTCGATCTTTTAAACGCCTCGGAAGTCACCAATAAACGAATCAATTCTTTCATCGACCATGGTGTTGCCTCTGGATGTGAAGGATTCGCAAATTCTGCTGCTATCCAATCAAGCAAATGGGGATGACTGGGCGGGGCTCCAGCACGACCAAAATCTCCTCCTGTTACCACTAATCCAGCTCCAAAAACATGTTGCCATATGCGATTCGCCATTACTCGTGCGGTAAGTGGATTGGATGGATCGACCACCCATTCCGCAAATTCTGCCCGCCGAGAGTGTCCCGTGGCTTCATTTCCTATTCCCAAATCTCCAGCAAGAACTTTAGGCCCTGCTGGTAGAACAACATCACGCGGATTCTCTGGGCTTCCACGGTGAAGTACATGAGTAATTTTAGGTTTTATAAAACTTCCTACAAAACTCGGTCTTGGTCCATCCTCCGATAGATTATAAGTGTAATGAGCTATCTCTTTGGTTGCCTCATCCAATTCAGAGTTGGATTTTCTCAGACTTGCAAATTCTTTTGTAGATCCAACTTTTTTCCAAGTGCCAGATTCAGTTTTGACGGATATTACATAATCGCTGAAGTTAAATTTATTCTTGTTTTCAAGGTAATCAGTTTCGTAATAATATTCCCGATTCGTACTCATTTTTAACCTCCCTACCAATATGGGCTCAGGAAAAGAGATTTCTAACCAAGGTTGGATATTTAATTTTTTATTATAACTGGCTTGCCAGCGTTGAGTGCCATATTTGCCATCAATCACTCGATTGATAGGAAAACGATCACCCTGTTGAAGAAAACTCGGATCCGTACGAACTTTTGCCCCTCCCGACTTTAAAGCAAGGTTGCGATCCTCGTTAGGCAGACCAAAAATTTCCAATTCGTCCAATCCTACAAATCCGGACTTAAAGTCTACTCTCACAGTCTTTGCCATCTGTGGCTTCCAGTGAAATTCCTTATAGCCGCCCCAATCTTCCTCCCAATTCTCAGTCTTTCCACGAATCACCTTACGATTCCGAGCAATATCTTTCCAAATTTCTTTGGCTCGTTTTCTACGCGGATGTTCTTGCGCAAATTCTGGGAAGCGACTTCCAAACTCAATATCTTCGAACACAGCGGTCATGGAGTAGTAGTCCTGAATGGAGATGGGATCAAATTTATGATTATGACAACGAGCACAACTCATGGTTACCCCTATTAACGAAGCCCCCACGGTTTGCATAATCTCATCCATCCGATCGGCCCGGGCTTGTCGAATAGCCGATGGTTCCTGCCCCACTGTGGCGGCAGGGACATGAGGACCAGCAACCAAGAAGCCTAATGCTTCCCCCACTCCCATACCATCCCCCGCCAATTGCTCACTTACAAATTGATCGTATGGAAGGTCACGATTGAAGGCACTAATCACATAATCCCGGTAGACCCATGCCATCTTACGGTACAAATTAGATTCCGAACCATTGGTCTCCGCCCAACGAATCACATCCAACCAATGTTGAGCCCAACGCTCGCCAAAATGGGGAGAAGCTAGCAAATCATCCACCAGACTGAAATATGCCTTATCAGAATTGTGTTTAAATTCCTTTAAAAACTCGCTCACCTTAGATGGTTGGGGCGGTAAACCAGTTAATACAATGGAGGCTCTTCTAATCAGTGTTAAAGGATCTGCGGGTTCGTTTAAGGGAATTCCTTCATTAGACAATCGTCGATTCAAAAAAGTATCAATTGGATGGCCTTTATCTTTAACATCGGGCCTTCTAATTGTTTGAAAGGCCCAATGGTCGGTACCCTCTTCTACTTTCTCCTCCATTTGACCAGGCCATTCTGCGCCTTCCGCGATCCATTGTTCAAGAAGTTCGATCTCATCCTCAAATAATCGATCGCCTTTGGGTGGCATGCTAATTTCAGGATCGTTACTTTTTATTACTTCCACCAAATAGCTCTTTTCAGGTTTACCTGGAACCATAGCAGAAAGACCTGAATCTCCCCCTTTGAGCAAGTGAACTCTACGATCTACTCGAAACCCAGATTTTTGTTTTTCGGGTCCATGACAATCAATGCAATAATCTTGCAGTAATGGTAATATATCATCTTTAAACACGATTTTTGCGTGTAAAAAAGTGCCAAAAAACAGGAATGTTAGGGCAGATAGAAATAAGGGCAGAAACTTCATAAAATTAGTATAGAAAGTATTATTGTTAATACAAATTTTACAATTAAAGCAAAACATTACAACTAATAGAATAAAATTAAAAAATTTGCCCAAAAAAACAATTTCTAGGGTAAGCAAAGAAAATTTTAGAGAACTTACATATCAGACTTTTCGGTTACCGATATCAGTTTATCTAACCGATTGGATAAAGACCTTACTCCAACAATGGAGCTATTTGCTCGGGTAAAGTGATGCCCGGAGCAAGTTCCATAATCTTGATATTTCGAAAGTGAATTTCAGCACCTTCCGACTCTAGGCAAAGGTACCCTTTTTTGTACTGCACATTGCGTATTCCATTGACGAACTTTCCATTAACCGAGAGCTTGGCCACACCGTCCACACAGACAACATCGTAAACATTCCACTCGCCTCTACCCTTGCATCGATTTTCGAGCGACTTACTGCGGCTACCACGGGGGTTATCGGGAGTTGCCTTTAGTCCACCCGCACCAAAAAGCTCGCCATGGACATAGGCAATAGGAGGAGCAGGTTTACCCTTCCGGGTATGCAGTTTCACCCAGTCCAATTCCAACATTTGAATCTCTAGACCTTTGGGTAAACGGTTGCCAAAAGGCTTCGCATCGCTCCACGCGAAAATTCCTGAGTTTCCGCCCGGTTCCATGTGCCGCCACTCGACATGAAGAAGGAAATTCTCATACTGTTTGTCACTACGCATTACCCCGATTGGCTTTCCCTTGCAAATCAGCATGCCGTCCTTGACGTACCAAGTTTCAGGCGAAGTATTGACATCAACCCACCCCGTCAAGTCCTTGCCGTTAAACAAATCGACCCATTTAGGAATCTCAGCGGCATAAGTAAATGAAACCGAGGAAAGATAAGCTAAGTTAAAAAGGATAGACTTTAGAATGGTTAGGGAACTTTTCATAACCTTGTCCATAACCGCCTTTGCCCGGTCAGGTCAAGCCACCCTTATGATAAAGACTTGGTGAGCTTATAGTCGTCCTTGCCATCCTTGACCGCCCAGCCTTGGGCAAGCAATTCGTCACGCAACTGATCGGCAGAGGCCCAATCCTTAGCCTGCTTAGCTTGCCATCGGCGGAGTGCAAGGTCTTGTACTTCCAAAGGAGCCACCTCTAGATTCTCTTCCTTGGGATATACCACAAGGCCAAGGGCATCACAAGTCGCCTGAAACCCCTTGCGGACTTCCTTTAACGCCTCTTCCTTACCCTCATATTCTCCGCGCTCAAAAGCTTCGCTTAATTCACGAATCAGACTAAAACAACGCCCAAGAGCTTCGGGCGTGTTCAAGTCAGTAAGCAAGGCTTCTTGAATAGAATAGAAAGGGCCAAATTCAGCCTGTAGTTCAACGCCTTGGGCAGGTTGAAAATCGAATTTTGTGGCAAAGGTACTCAGCTTGGAAAGTGCCTTGCGGGCGGCGTTCATCGAATCAAAAGTAAAGTTCAGTGGTTGACGATAACTGCCCGACAATAACACATAACGAGCCTGCTGTGCCGTGTACCCTTTTTCAATCAGATCAGCAATCGTGTACAAATTACCCAGGGATTTACTCATCTTTTTTCCTTCCACCATAAGATGTGCAATATGAAACCAATGCCGAGCAAAAGTCTTGTTGGTCGTGGCTTCGACCTGTGCAATCTCATTTTCATGATGAGGAAAAACAAGATCGACCCCACCTGAGTGTAAATCAAAACTTTCTCCCAAATGTTTCATGCAAATTGCACTGCATTCAATATGCCATCCCGGCCTGCCCTGCCCCCAAGGAGATTCCCAGTAATTCTCTCCATCTTCTGGTCTTCTGGCCTTCCAAAGAGCAAAATCAGCAGCGGAGTCACGCTCATATTCATCGGAACTTTCACGCTCCGTCACGGAGGTGGTGATTTCTCGATCTGCCAAGCGGGAGAGGCGACCGTAACCCTCAAACGACTTAACATTAAAATAAACCGATCCATCACCTGCCTGATAAGCTTTTTCCTTTTCGATTAATTTTTCAATTAAAGAAATCTGTTCGGGAATATGGCCGACTGCGGAGGGTTGGACATGGGGCGAAAGAAGGTTGAGGGCTTCGCAATCCTTGTCGAAATGCTCGGTCCAACGACTAGTGAATTCGCTCAAGGGCACCCCTTCCTCTTGAGACTGTCTGATCGTCTTATCATCCACATCAGTCAAGTTACGGACATGAAAAGTTTGCTGACCTGAAGTCTCTAACACCCTGCGAAAAACATCCTGCATCACAAAAGTTCTAAAATTCCCAATATGGGCGGGTCCATAAACGGTGGGTCCACATCCATAAAACCGGACGCTTTTTCCGTCCATAGGAAAAACCTCCTGTACCTCACGGGTTAAGGTATCGTACAATTTGAGCGGCATCGAGCTACTCTTCGCTGATGGTGATTGGCTTAATATCCCACTTAGGGTTTTGGCCTAAAAAGCGACATGGGTTATTATGGTAAATTTCGACCGCTTCCTGCAAGGTGTGCCCCCGACGACGAAATTCGACAACAGATTCTTGGAGAGTAAATGGATCACTTGGGCCCCAATCGGCCGAAGAATTCACCAATAGTCTTTCCGTGGAATATTTCTCCAAAATATCCACTGCTCGGCGAGGACTGCATTTAGTCACCGGGTAAAGGGTCATACCTGCCCAGTACCCCGCATCAAGTACAGATTCAATGGTTTGTTCTTCAACATGATCAATCCAGATTTTATCCGGGTTCACATTCATACCCGCTAAAACCTCAAGCACCGTTTTCGTACCATGAGCTTTGTCTGAAAGATGAGGAGTGTGAATAAGAACAAGTTGATCGTGCTTCATCGCGATTTCCACATGGGCCTCTAACGAATCGATTTCATTCTTGGTCGATTTATGTAATCCAGTCTCTCCCACTCCAAGGCAAGTTGGCTTTTCCAAAAACTCAGGCATTTGCCGGAGTACCTCCTGGGTAAGCTCAGTATTTTCTGCTTCCTTGGGATTGACCGCTACCCAGCAATAATGCTGGATGCCAAATTCAGCTGCACGGGTGGGCTCAAACTCAGAAATCTGGGCAAAATAATCGATGAAGGTTTCCGGGGAACGACGATCAAAGCCGGCCCAAAAAGCGGGTTCGCACACAGCAACGACTCCGGACATGGCCATTCTCTCATAATCCTGTGCAGTTCGTGCGATCGCGTGATAATGTGGTTGAATAATTTGCATGACAAAAAAAGTTAAGAAACCTTGGCAAAATGAACCAATAACTGCTCAGTACGATTGGCTTGGCTATGATTCTTTTCGGAGAGTAAGGCCAATGCCTCTAAAAGAGAAGTGAGTCGTGACTCATCTTCGGCTTTTTCTCCGACTTTCTCAACGGAACGATCATAACGATCTAACATAGACGCAACCTCAAGTAAATCCCTGCGGGCTTCTAAATAGTAAGTATCCAGTGTAATTTTTGGGGTTAACATGACAGGTTTATTAAATTAATCTTTGAGTTTTGAAAATTTAGGTGGGGATAACAGAAGAATGATGGTGTAAAATGGAACCCGAATTTTGGTTATTGAATATAAAAGTAAATCGGGCTTTTTGTCGAATGAGTTGATCACCTTCCTTAAAAAAAAATGTGTAGAGCCCGGTAGAGGAATAATTACTTTTTCCTAATTCCGAATGGGAAATAGTTGAAGGATCAACTTCCACTCCCGCCTCCTCCCTTGATAAAAAAATTTCGAAATATTTTCGAATTGATGACGGGTTATTTAGCGGTTTTTCTTCAAATGTAGCAAATAGGAGGGCTTCATTGGAATACATTGAGACCACTTGCTCAAGATTTCCGGCGTTTATTCGACTAATCCAATTTTCTAAATGATCAAAGTTCATAAAATAATTGCTTTTATTTAAGCGCAAATATCGATTTGCTCAATCTCAATTGAATGTTTACTAGTCAGAAAGCCCAAAAACCTTGGCCCATATTTCTGGCTTAAATCCTAGTAGAGCGATGCCTTCACCCACGACAAATGGCCTCTTAATTAAGTTACCCCTTTCTTGCAAAAGGGAAATAATTTCTTCCTCAGTCATCGAGGGTATCTTATCCTTAACCTTGGGGTCCCGATAATCTTTACTCGAAGTGTTAAACAGTTTCTTAAGTTCGCCTCCGTGTGCCTTGATCATTTGCTGGATCTCTTTTTTATTCGGTGTTTTGTCTCGGATAGGAAAAGAGGTAAATTTAATTTCTCGCTCATTCAACCATCGAACTGCCTTTCGACAACTCTCGCATTTTTCATATTGGTATATTTTCATGTTCGTTTATTTGCTAAAATTCGTTTATCTACTATCAAACTACTCTTATCACAATAATCAACCCAAACAGAAAATGCCCACTCAATATTCCAGGCCTTCCTCATTGATTTTAACTTTGCTTCCTGTCCTGATTTCATTTTCTTGCTCTTTACAAAAACCCGACTCGGTCTCCGATTTAAATTCGTCTCAATCTTCTTCCACTATGCAAGTTATTAAACACACTCTGGAAAACGGTCTAACCGTTTACTTAAGCCCAAATCATGAAACTCCTCGTTTTTATGCCGAAATTATAACCCGGGCCGGTAGCAAACATGACCCTAAGACCAATACTGGTCTCGCTCATTATCTTGAACATCTACTTTTTAAAGGAACTCAATCTTTTGGAACAATTGATTTTGAAAAAGAGAAACCACTTCTCGACGAAATTTCTAGCCTTTATGAACAACGATCAAAGGAACAAAACGAGACCAAAAGACAGGAAATTTATACTCAAATAAATAAATTATCCATAGAGGCATCCACTTTTGCAGTGCCCAATGAAATGGATCGAGTTTATGGCAACATGGGAGGACAGGGGATCAATGCGCACACTTGGCATGAGGAAACTGTCTACAAGGTCGATTTACCGGCCAATCGGCTGATTCATTGGGCAAAAATTGAAAGTGAACGTTTTGCTAATCCCGTTTTTAGGCTTTTTCACACTGAACTTGAAACAGTTTATGAAGAAAAAAACCGCTCAATTGATAATAAAGACCGTCTTCTCAATCGTGAAGTGAATTCCCTTCTCTTCAAAGTTCATCCCTATGGACAACAGTCCACTCTTGGCTCGATTGAACATTTGAAGAATCCATCCATCCAAGCGATCGAAGAATTTTATTCTACCCATTATGTGCCTGAGAATATGGCCATATGTATCTCGGGTGATATTGATCCCGATGAAACGATCAAAATTATTGAAGAACACTTTTCATCCTGGAAATCTTCCTCCCCATTAAGAGCTGAACCCACATGGGAAGAAAAGCCGCTTTCGGGAAGGGAATTCGTAAAAGTCCAATACCTTGGTGAAGAACAGGTCCTCCTTGCCTTTCGAACCGCACCAAGATTTCATCCCGACTATCATGCCATTCGCCTAATGGACATGATTATTGATAACTCTGTCGCCGGACTGATAAACTTGGATCTTGTTGAAAAACAATTAGTTCGTTCCGCAGGATGTTACCCTCAAAATTACAACGATCATGGAGTCCATTCATTTTATGGCATTCCCAAGGAAGGACAAAGCTTAGAAGAGGTTGAAAAATTAATTCTTTCTCAAATCAATCGAGTGAAAGAGGGTGATTTTGATGATTGGGTCATTCCCGCAGTAATTAACGATTTTAAAAAACAACAAAAAGAAGATCGTGAAAACAACGCAAAACGAGTCGAATTAATGCGCGATACTTATCTCTCTTTTGTTGATTGGGAGACGACTAATAGTGAAATTGAAAAACTTGAAAAGTTATCCAAAGAAGATGTGATCCGGGTAGCCAACAAGTATTTTGGTGAAAATTATGTCGCTGGCTTTCGAATTGATGCCCAGCACAAGTTACCCAGCATAGAAAAGCCCAAGATTGATCCTCTCAAAATTGATCCTGATAAAGAATCCTCTTTTATGAAGGAGTTAAACCAGATCCCATTCGATCCATTTAACCCTAAATTCCTTGAGGAAGGTCAACACTACACCATTAAAGAAATTGCACCAGGTCTTAGGCTGATCCATGTAAATAATCCTCTCAATGACCTCTTCACCCTTGAAATGAGAATGGAAGTTGGCTCTAGGCACAACCCCATGCTTCCATTCGCAAAAAGAATGCTCGACCGTTCTGGAGCAGATGGAATTTTATCCAAAGATTTGAAAATTGAATGGTATAAATTGGGCACTGATTTCGCATTTGCCGTTCGCGAGCGACTGAGTTCTTTAATCATGACAGGCTTAGATGAAAACTTTCAGGCGTCCCTCAAACTGGCCCGTGATTTAGTAGAAAAACCTAATATTGCCAACGAAACTTGGGAGAAAACTAAAAATATAATTTTTTCAGAAAGAGATGATGAGCAAAAAGATACACGGGCTATTAGTAATGCACTCGCTCATTTCCATCGCTACGGCAATCAATCCCGATACCTCGACCGCCCAAGCGATTCTGATATAAATGCCTCCACAGTTGAAAGCCTTAGTGCGATTCTCAAAGATGTGCTTCAGGCAGAAAGGACCGTTCTTTACTACGGACCGCAATCACCCGACGAAGTGATCAAAGCAATCACCCAGGGGTTCACCGGAGACCAGGAAGCCTTCATTAAAGCCGAACCCCTCGAATCTCTTCGTTCATTTAACGCCGAGCAAAATCAAATTTACTTTTTTGAAAAGGAAATGGCTCAGGCTCAAGTCAGGCTTGAATTTTCAGTTGGAACATATAACGAAGAAAAGATCGCAGCCTCACAATTATTCAACGAATATTTTGGTGGAGGTATGGCAGGACTTGTTTTTCAAGAACTTCGGGAAGCACGAGCCCTTGCCTACTCGGCATGGGCCCATTTCTTTACCCCTACTCGACCCGATGAAGAAAATATTCTCGTGGGTTCAATCGGATGCCAAGCTGATAAAACAATTGATGCCGTTCGGGCCTTTATGGAGTTATTGGAAAATATGCCAATTAATCAAGCACGCTGGGAATCAGCAAAATCCTCTATCTTAAGTACTTATCGCACAAGTCCTATTCCATACCGTGGAACGGCTGGTTTTGTCTACGATGTAAATGCTTTAGGACTTCAAGGAGACCCACGTAAGGACCGATTTGAGCAAATGAACAATTCAACTATGGAAACCCTGAGCGAATTTTACCAAAATTCAATCAAACCCAAAGCAAAGTTACTTTCAATCGTGGGAGATTCCTCAAAGATCAACCTATCAGAATTAGAGAAAATTGGGCCCGTTACCAAAATTAAGACCGAACAACTCTTTACACGCTAGTATTGCTACCCTGAGCTCCACGGGTCGAAGAAAAACCTCCATCCAAAGGTTTTTTTTCCGAAATAGATAAAATTGTACGAAAAAAGCTAAATACCTTATCGCATTCTTTTTCTCGTTGGCTGGCATCTTTGAGCCGTAAAACAACTCTCTGCTCCTGACCAGTTTGCAGTTCTGTTAAGGTACAGTTGCATGTAGTTCGACCATTATTAGAAGGAATTTCCACCACATCCACCCGCCCCATTGGAACCAAGCCAGATTCTTCACTCTCCACTTCCATTCGTAAAGAAACGCGACCTTCAGAAAAGTTGAAAATTCGGGTGTAATGAATTTGCACATCCGGCTCATCAGAAACCATGGATTGCATCCCAGTACGTAATATTTTAAGAATTTCTATAGATCGATTCATTTGAGCCGTGCAATTG
>Ga0115001_10002541_pt1 | contig 13952 bp, 13 predicted proteins | sample ArcticOcean_MG_C_12_FD_89869 | JGI IMG/M metagenome (GOLD analysis project Ga0115001, IMG submission 89869) | Marine microbial communities from western Arctic Ocean - ArcticOcean_MG_CB8_130 | ecosystem: Environmental > Aquatic > Marine > Oceanic | place: Arctic Ocean: Canada Basin | collected... | reverse complement strand
CCGGCAAACAAAACCCCTTGTTTGACCGTCGTCCTCGGCATGGGCTCCGAAATCGACGCAATTAACAACGAAAACAACAACAAAAACAAAAACGCATCATCGTCTCAAGAAAACGAAATCGCCGCGACTTCCATGTTAGCTCTCGCGGATAAACAAAAATTAAACAGCGAACGAAGGAAAATAAAACTACAGGAAACCTGTAACGTCACCGCGAAATTCTCAGTCGCCGGCGTCGGCGTCTCAGGCGTCAAAGTCGAAACGTTGCAAGTCAGAAACGAGAAATATAAGCCGTCGCAGGGCGTCAGGTATCACACCAGAAACGGCCGAATCGTCGTAAGGACTTAGAGAATAAAAGAACGCGCGCGTTCACGAGAACAATTTTCGTTCACGACAGATGTACATATATTTATCTACTTTACATCGCGGTCATTTTCATCGTTCACACGCGACCGCGCTCTTTCGAAAACACAAAGAGCGCGTATTTTTCTCTTCCTGTCTCCATAAAAACTCCATCGTGCTGCTTAAAGTATATTTGATTTATAACAAGAAAATGTATCATCGAACACTTGCTCGCAACGAACTCGAAACGAATCGCTTTGAGGGCAAAACGTTCGCGCGGAGCAGAGGCTCGCGAACTTCGGCGACCGAAACTGCCGCTTCTCAACGAACGCGATTGAGCTCGTGCGCAGTTTTAGGGAAATCTTCTTCGAATTCGAATTCGATTCCGAACAGAATTGGAAATAAAAAATGGACTATTACTTCACCGCAGCAAACGCACGAAGCGATGAGAGGAAGAGGAAGAAGAGGAAGAAGTCGCGAGAGTGTTTATCGCGAGATCTTCGCGCAGTTTGAGCCGATTTCTAGCATACAAGAGGGCGATATCGCGCATTTCATGGAAAGTTTTTCGAAATCTGTGTTCGACGTAACGAATGGGTTGGACGATTTCGTGAAGCAGCGGTTAGGGGATTCGGCTCCGGCTGCGATCGAGAGCAGTAGTATCAGTAGTAGTAGCAGTGGTAGTTTAAATCCAGGGACGATTATGCTCGTGTTAACGGCCGGGTTAGTGACGAGTTTATCACCGTGTACGCTTTCGGTGTTGCCGTTAACGATCGGGTACATTGGCGGATACGCGTCGGACGCGATTGGGAACGAAGCTTCGGAGGAGGAGAAGAAACGCGCGATGAGTACGAACGCTCTTGCATTCGCGGTAGGTTTAGCATTCGCGTTTGCATTGTTTGGAGTATTCGCGGCGACTGCGGGTAAAGCGTTTGGGCAAATCGGTATCGTAGCACCTATATCGGTTTCCGTTTTAGCGATCGTGATGGGTTTGAATCTCTTGGGCGAAGTCGATTTGAGGTTTCCTTCGTTCGGCGCTAACTTCGACGCCAGAGAGCTAAACTTACCGCCATTTCTCACATCGTTCGTCGCCGGTGCTACGTTCGCGCTCGCAGCGAGTCCATGTGCGACACCGATATTATCCACTTTATTAGCATACGTCGCCGCTTCCTCCTCAAACGTGTTCTCTGGAGCTATCCTCCTATTCTCCTATACGCTCGGCTATTGCGCGCCGCTGTTATTAGCCGCTTCCGCCGCCGGGAACATCAAAAGCGTCATGAACGTTCGAGAGAAAACTGCCTGGGTCACTCCGGCTTCAGGTTTCTTACTAGTCGCCGGTGGTTGGTACGCCTTACTCGGTCGCGTTACGCCTTTATTGTTACGATAGTCCTTCTACGCTCGTTCAGATTCGCCTTCGTTACTACGCCTACCTGCACTTTTCCCCTATAATCACTTTTCCCCTATAATCACTTTTCCCCTATAATCACTTTTCCCCTATAATCACTTTTCCCCTATAATCACTTTTCCCCTAAATCAGTAAATCACAGCAGCTTTTCTCTTTATAACAAAAGCGCTTAAAAAAGGGTATTACGAATAAGGAACAAAACGATGGCGCTTTTGCAATCGAGGCGTTCGCAGTCTTTGCAGCAATCATCATCTGCCTCGTGCACGCGAAAAAAAAAGCTCAAAATCATTAAACTTCTCTCTGTTTGCTCGTTCATTGCCTTATTCGTGTTCAGCTCGATGGTCACGAAAACGTTCGAATTGGAAAAAAAGATGAATGTCGGAATTGGGAACGCTTTGGAGGAGTTTAATGATTTGATCATCGCGGATGATATGAACAGTGATGATAATGGTAGTAGTAGTAATAATAATAATAATGCGGACGCTCGCGATGATTTGAATGATGAGATTGAGATTGTAACGCGTGGTTCTAGTTTTGATGATGATGGGAGAGCGGGAAGGGGTAAACATGGAGGAACGGCGGAAGAAGAGGAAAAGGAGGAGGTTATGAAGTTGTTGAGAGAACGAGCGCTGGATAGGTTTGGGAAGGAAACGCACGAGTATTTTCGAGCGCGTGATTTCGATTTCTCGAGCGTAGTCGTTGCGATGGATACCGTGTACGGCGATAAGGCGGATGTGTTTGACGTGAAGTTCACGGACGTGAACGGGAAGAAGACGCATTTTTTGATCGGCGAACAGTTAGGGGCGGTGTTAGAGAAGGAAGAGAGATTGATTAGTAGAACGCATAAGAGTTGTGCGTTAGTTGGGAATAGTGGGACGCTTTTGAAGAGCGGTTTCGGGGATGAGATTGATGAACACGAAGCCGTGATGAGAGTTAATTTTGCGCCGGTGAAGAATTTCCGGAAAGACGTAGGCGTGAAGACGACGTATGATTTTAGTAATCGCGAAAATGCGCGTAGGTTAGTAGAAAAAGGATGGGAGAACTCTAGGCCAGAGTCCGTGGCGTTGTTCTTTGAGTTAAGTAGTCCAACGAATAGAAAGCGTATATTTGAACCGTTAGTGAAGAAGTACGGGAAGGCGTTGAAGGTGCAATTTTTACATCCAGGCTTTGTGAATCGTGCGCATGATTTATGGAATGTTTTAAAAACGATCATTGAAAAGGAGAAGAAGAAATCGTTTCACGATAAACCAATGTCGGGATGGTACGCAGTGAATTTTATGATGCAACGGTGCGAGAGTTTAGATTTGTACGGCTTCGAGCCGTATACGAGCAAGGCAAAGGCGACTGCACCGTATCATTATTTCGACCAAGTGCAGGGCGTCGTCTCAGTGCATTCGTTTGACTTTGCAGTCTTTGCCTACCAAAAGTTTGCGAAAGTGTTCCCGCTAAGGATTAGGACTTCAAAAGGATGGATGACGACATGATTTATATTTTATTTTACTTAGCGAGCGACTATTATTATGCTTTTGCATCCTATTTTTCTAGTACTAGTACTACAATTTATTATTTACCAAACGCCATCATCAAGATCCCCCCTGCGACTGCTACGTTAAGACTTTCGGTCACCCCGGGTGTCGGAATCGTCATCGCGCGAGAGTTTTCTTCAATGTCTTTGCTTACGCCAGTTCCCTCGCTCCCTAAAACGATGCAAACTTTTCCAGCGTCGTCTGCGTCAACACTTCCTAACTCTTTCGAAACGTCCAAACAGTTTTCGCCGACGAGCATGGCGGCCAATACATTCTTCCTTCTTTCAAACTTCCCCCCTCGCTCTAAAGCATCAAAAAATTCTTCGCTCGTTTTCCACGAAAACATTTGCATACGAAAACAACTCCCTTTACTCGACCTCAACGCTTTCTCGTTGAACGGATCGCACGTTTTCGGCCCTAAACCAACTGCATCGAACCCAAACGCCTCTGCAGTCCTCAACAAAGTCCCAACGTTCCCTGGGTCTTGCACGCCATCTAAACATAAAACTTTCCTCACCATCTTCGTCTCCTTAAAAAACTCTCTGGCCTCTAAAACATCCGGCTTCGTTACTTCGGCGCAGTAATCAACATTATCGGCGTTCTCAACCCCGGCTACTTTCTTCATCACTTTCGCACTCACTTTCGTACTCTTCCTCTTTCTATCATCATCATCCCTAAAAATCACTCTATCAATTCGTTCGTTATAGTCATCATCGAACTCCTCCGAAACGAACGCTCTTTTGCATTCGACCCCATTCATCTTCCCGAACGCGTTGGCCTGAAAAATCTCCAAAAGCACTTTCCCGCCGCTCACCACGCACGCTCGCTCCTCGTCTCGAAAACTCCTCCTCGTTCGTAACTTAACCATCCTCTTCACTTTCACGTTCTCCACGCTCGTTATCGTTTCTTCTTCGCCCTCTCGATCGTTCATCGATCCAGCCTTGGATAGCGACGCGCTACTTTTCGTACTCTCAAATCTTTCCCTCGTTACCTTCTTCGCTGACAACGAACGCTTCTGCTGCGCTCCTCCTCGCGCTATTGAGAATCGTTGGAAAGTAACGATCGCGCCGAGCTTCGCGAGCGATGAAGACGTCTTTCTCATATTTATCTCGTTTTTAATCACGCCCTGATGTTCTCTCGATTTTTGTCGCGTTTTGTGCGAGAATAATGAACGCAATGGAAAGTTTTCGAATCACAAAAACTTGAGAGACTGGGTACTTTTTTTCAGAGCGCGTTCTTTTCCGTTCCCGCCTTGGGAGTTAATACGCGCGCGAAAAATCTTAAACGAAAGAACGACAGGCGGTCGTTTTCGTCCGTACCGATGATCGCCAGACGCCGGTTTTGTTTTCTTTCCGAACGTTCCACGTAAAAGTTAAAAGTGCCCACAAGAGATTTTGTTTTGATTGCACTCATCATAAAAGTTTGAAACCGAATTTTACAAATTTTGACCCCGAAATTCATCCAAAAAACGTCCTATCGTATACTTTTCGCTCGAGCAAAACGAAATCTTCACGATCCGGCTTCGTGAAGTTGTAGATAACACACGTATTCAATACTTTGCCGATTTTGTTTTCTTTCCGAAACGTTCCACGTAAAAGTTAAAAGTGCCCACAAGAGATTTTATTTCGATGTCGTTCCCAAAAACTTTCTTTTTCTTTTTTTGTTTCTTTCTTTGCTGGCCATTTTTTTATTCACTTTTTCCTCCTCCGTATTAATAGAGAAGAACAGTGAGAGAGAGAGAGAGTTTTGAAAACGATGGCGAAGGCATCGGCGGATGATTTAAAGGCTTTGTTCGATACGCAGAAAGGGTGCGCGTCTGTTATTTGTGTCGTTCCTCTTTTTTTTTGTTCGACGTAGGAGAGCGCGCGTGTTTTTTGAGTGCGAGAGAGAGAGAGATTTATGATTTAATGATTTAATGATTTAATGAGATGTTAAATGGGAAAGGGAGGATTTGATTTCATGAATGTGTTTATGAGAATATATATATATATGCGCGCTCGTGTGAATAGTGTTGAAGTAATCAATGAAAATGATAATTAATGAGTGAACCGTGCTGATGATGATGTTTTGATTTGATTTATGTAAAGGTATATGAAGTATTTCTTCGATGAGCTCGATTACGAACCGTTACAGAGGTTCTGCCAACTCGTACTGGACTGTAAGGGGACCGTGTTCTTCACTGGAGTCGGGAAATCTGGGTTCATCGCGCAAAAGATATCGATGACTTTGGTCTCCACTGGCACGAAGAGCGTGTTCTTGAACCCGACTGATGCGTTACATGGAGATATCGGGATCGTTTCGAAGGAGGATATAATGGTCATGTTTTCAAAGTCCGGGTCGACGACCGAGTTGTTGACGTTGATTCCGTACGCTCGAGCGAAAGGCGCGACGTTGGTTGGCGTATCGTCGAACGCGAAATCGAAGTTGGCCACGGAGACCGATATGCACGTTATGTTGCCGTTGGAGAGAGAGTTATGTCCGTTTGATTTGGCTCCAGTGACTTCGACTGCGATTCAGATGTTGTTTGGGGATACGTGCGCGGTTGCGATTATGCAAGCAAAATCTTTAACGATGGATCAGTACGCTATGAATCATCCGGCTGGGCGAATCGGGAAGAGGTTGATTTTAAACGTGAAGGATGTTATGAAACCGTTGGCCGGGTTACCTGTGTCGAAACCTACGGAAAAGCTCGTCGACGCGTTAGTCGAGTTATCCTCTAAAGGACAAGGATGTCTTTTAATCGTAGACGATCAGAATACTTTATTGGGGGTTTTCACGGATGGTGATTTGAGACGATCGTTGCATGAAAAAGGCGGCGAAGTTTTGCAAGCGCCGATTTCGGACTTGATGTCAAAGACGCCGCGAACGACTTTAGCGGATGGGAAAGCAGTGGACGCGATGAGAGAGATGGAGGCTGATGGGAGACCGGTAAGTTTTCTCCCAGTGATTGATGATGAGAAAAAACTCGTCGGTTTATTGACGTTGCACGGGTTAGTGAACGCCGGTTTATAAAACAAACACGCGTTGCGCGTCCGGGCTTTTTGTCTTTTTTATTATACTTTTATATTATTCGCGCGGTTTGATACTCCTTTTTTTATTGATATTATTAATATTATACGTGTGTGCTACTCGTTATTGCTTTATACAAGTTATTCTATTATCTACGCACGCACCACACGCGCACTTATATTGCTTTATGTTGTTGGTGGTGGTGGTATTGAATCGTTCTAATGCTTTTTGCCCAGCAATTGATCGAGCATCACTACTACGGTTTGTTGTCGTCAATCTTTCTTCATTTCCTACACCTAGTTTCTGCCCGCTTAATTTTCTCGTTTCCTTCATACACTCGTCCTCGCTCAATGAATCATATCCATCATCGTTTTCGCGAAAGTCTCCGTTTGTAACTTTTCGTCCTCGATTCCAGTCTCTTTCGCATAATTTAACTAACTCTGAATTAAGCGCTTTAAATTCCGCGTTATGAGGTGAAATCTCGTTATGCGCCAATTCGTGCATTAACACGCGACGAATAGATTCATACCTCCTCAATCCTTTCCAGTCATCAGTTCTCAATCGTAAATATATAGCAGCGCCTTTGTTCATGTTATATCCTAAAACGCACGTCTCGCTTACGCCTACTAATCCTTCCGGAGCCATCTCGCTTAACAATCCTACTTCGTATCGTTTCTGCTCCATGACTCGCTTAACACCAGGATCATTCTTCAATTTCTCCAAAACCTCTCTCGTCTTCTCCTTCGAAGGTTCCACGATCCCATCCGGAATATCTAAAACTTTTATTTCTCTAAACGTGTACTGATGATTACTTCCAAAGCCTACGTCTTTATGCGCATACTTGTTCGCCCTCGATGCGTACGCAGGGTCTCGTTGCTTCTCGCGCTTTTTCTCGTCCTCGAAGCCCCTACAAAAGTAACATAAGTAACACGTGTAAGTGATATGAGTAAACACACGAAAAATATGCACGCCGAGAAAACATTAACATACATCATCCGCGCGCGCGTCGGTGCTAGGCACCTACATATAACGAGAGAAACAGAGACAATAAAAATTAAATTCACCTAATTCGTAAATCGACGTTTTCATCATTCCTTAACTTCCGAACGCTCTCTAAATTACTCGCTAGCATCATATAACTCTTCTTCTCCTTCACTTGCAGCTCTGAAATCTTCATTCGTCCATGTTCCTCGTTCGATAAATCGATCGCGAATTTCGAGAATCCAATGAACTTCACGGTCGCGATTTCGATATCCTTCAACCCTTCGCCTTCTTCGCGGCTGCGATGAGATTTTAGGAGTTCTTCAGTGAATTCGATTATGGTTGCATTTGCACTCGTTCTTTGCGTGTACGATTTTCCTTTATATTTCAATGTTATTTCAATCATTCTCGAGAGATAGAGATAGTAATTACTTGCACGTCGCAGCTTTATTGTGACGATAAGTGGGGAAAAATCAGCGCAGTACTTCATTTTAAAATCCATTTTGTTTCGATTTTGATCATCATTAATGTCGCGGTTGATTCAATTTCAAAAATGCACATGGATTAATAACGTGAGAAGGAGTAGGAAAAGGAGAAGAAGACGAATAGTGCATAGGAGGGCTTTAAATGCGAGCAACGACGACGGGGGAGAAGGGGTAGAAGTAGAACAAACAAAAGTGCTTAAGACAGTTATGGAGAGCAAAACACCGAGAGAGTGTTTAGGAATTAGTACAGATTTAGCTCTAACGAAACAGATCGTAAAGAAGAAGTTTAGGGAACGCGTGAAGATGGTACATCCAGATGTTAATTCTTTATTCGGTGCGAGAGATGCTTTGGAGAAGTCAGTGAGCGCGTTTGAGATTTTGATTGATTTATTGAATAAAAATGAAGGAGATTTCGGGGTAGATGATGACGATGATGACGATGATATATATGCGAGTTTATTCGTCAATGAATTTAAGTGTGTTGGTGTTTTGAAGTGTCCGGAGTATTGTTGTTGTTGCTTTACGGCGAAGAAGTGGTTTTCGTTAAATGAGAACACTGGCGCGGCGCGGTTTACCAACGTCATAGAACGTCCGATTTCGAAAGCATCCGAGAGCGAGAAGTATAAATTACACTTAGCGCAACAGCAATGTCCTAAAGAATGTATCACTTGGCTCGATAAAGCGCAAGAGCGTGCATGTGCCTCAGAGTTAGAAAAAGCCATCGATGGAAAAGAAAACGTGAACGTCATAGGCGAGAGATTAGAGTTCATGTTAATCCAGTTCGCGAATGAAAATATGCTCGTCGAGAGGGAGATAAGTGCAGCGGCGAATAAACGAGAACGCGCGAACGGTAGCAGTTCGTCGTATAAACCAAACAATAGTTCTCCATGGTTTAAATAAGTCATTTAAAACGAGTCAGTTAAGTCGATACAGTTACCGCAAATTGTACGTTTCTTCCCCGAACATAGCCAACACCGTTCGCCTTTCCGATATCCTTCTCGACCGCCATATCTATCCTCTGTGTTGATGCCAGTTCCTTCGCATTGTCCGCACGGTTTCATGCCACTGTTCTTGCATACTGGGCAAATCCTCCTCTGTTTTCCAACTTCTAGTACATCATTTTTATCACTCCCACTACTAGAACTACTACTACTTAAACACTCCCTCTTCTTCTTCTTACTGGTGAATAAATCGCGATGACTATTGATTACATAAGCTCTCGGGAGAGAAGTAAACATGTGCAGTATATATTTACGTTCGAATATCTCTATACATACAGGAGAGTGATGTGAGGTTATAAATAATCGCGCAGATAGGGGTTTTAAAAAAATGGAGAAGAAAGCGAAGACAAAAAGCATCCAACATTTTCAAAAGTCCAAACAATGAATTTGACTTATACACCACCGCTCTACTACTTATATACACATAGTAAAAAAATAACTACATATACACGTGCGCTAATATTATATAATACTAATGACCTGCAATTAATCTAGTAGCTTTATTTGAAATCTCCTCCGTATCAGTTAAGGGGAGCATCGTCCCATTTCAATTTCTTATACGCTACTTTTTCTGCGTCAATCATGCGAGCGGCTTTACATTTTTTACTCAAGACGTGCAAAATCGCCGATCTCGAACGCGAATTCGTTTGCATTTCGAGAGCGGTTGGACGCTTGCAATCATCCATTTGAGCGGCCCATGAATCGTTCGAAGATTCATCAGCAGCAGTAGTGGAAAGTTTCTTCGCGAGTTTTTCGTGGTTCGTCTTTAACCACTCAAAAATAGGCGCATCCGTTCTTAAAGTTTCAACTTGTCTGTAATACTCAATCAATATCGCACATTCCGAGTGCTTCCATGTCAACACGCCGAGTTTACCGTTGTCTTTTAGTAACTTCATCGCGCCTTCCATGCCGCGCAGAAATTCATCAAACTCTTTGTTTAAATGAATTCGTAACGCTTGAAAGGTCATTTTTGCCGGATGCATGGCTTGGTATTCCGCACCTTTTGCGTTCGCGACGAGCGAAGCAAAAGCTTTCGTTGTCTGTGGAAGTTCGCTGTTATCTCGAGCAAGTACGATTGCGTCCGAAATCCTTTGAGCCGATCGTTCATCAGTCGTCTCGCCATATTTTATTAAAATTTCCTTCAATTCGTTTCGAGAGACTTTCAATAGAAAATTGTACGCGCTCAGACCGTTTGTTATATCAAATCTTAAATCGAGCGGGCCATCTTGCTCTGGGCGAAACCCGCGCGATTTATTATCAAACTGCGGCGAAGAAATCCCAAGATCGAGAAAAACTCCCGAAATGTTTCCAATCTTTTCATTTTTGCGCATCACTTCGAACATGCTCCCAAACGGAGCGTGATGCATGTGAAACCTAGAATCTTCTTTTTCTAATACTCTACCAACTTCAACAGCTTCTGAATCTAAATCAAAAGCGTGGAGTTGTCCGTTCTCACCAAGAGCGTTTAATATACCGCGCGTATGTCCACCTCGGCCAAATGTTCCATCAATGTACACGCCGTTTCGATCGTTTTCTATGCCTAAACTTTCAATGACTTCGCTAAGCATTGCTGGAGTATGTGTACCGAGCACCTGCGTTGTTCCTCGCGTTCCGAATGGAGACTTCTTGGCGACTGTTATGGAAACCGTTCGATCTAGAAACCTCTCACCATCCATTTGCAACGCTTTCTCGCGCGATTGCGCGTCTCGAAATGTTAAAAAACCTGCGCCTTTCGACCTCCCCGTCGCTTGGTCGCGCAACAAGTTCACATTTTCTTTCAATTCGCCGCATTTTTTAAAGAAATCTTTAATATCTGCCTCGTCCACGTTTTTAGGTAAATATTTTACGAATACTTCGTACCCTTCGGCTTCAGAGCCTTGCGCTACCATTCGATCTCCGGCGTTATTTTGCTTCTTACTATTAATGGTAGTAGTAGGAGGAGGATTATCGATAGTAGTATTATTCACAAACCCACTCTTATTATTATTATTATTATTATTATTAACATAATTATTAACAATTGCGGGAGCATGCGCAGTAGTATTCCTATTTCCATCACCATTATTAGACATCCCAAATCTCTCGACGCCGCACTTAAAACAACTATCGCGCCTCGCAAAATTCTCGCCTTTACACTCCGCGCAAGTCCAATCCCTCCCCTCGCGCTCACTCGCAGTCGTCTTCTGACCACTCCCAACCACTCTCTGTTGCTGCTGCTGCTGCTCTCGTTTTTGTTGTTGATCATACCGTGAAGCGCTCGCGACTTTCCCACCATTCATTAAATAATTCGTCTCGTCCAAAACCTCGACGAACCTCCCATTCAACTTCTCCTCGTGTTTCGACATACAGCGCTCGAACAAGAATCGTCCATGAACGACGACGATTGCTTCTCCATGGAACACGTTTTTCACTGAATCTTCTTCGATCGAAAGGAACTCTGCGATTTGCTCCTTCGACGTGTTCGCTGCGACGCCTTTTAATCGTAATCTGTGTTTTTCGTCCTCGCTTTCCGCAGTTTCCGCCGTCGCGAAATCTTCAGTTCTAACGAGCGAAACGTTACCCCCTTCGCGTTCTTTTCTTGCGTCTTTCCCATCAGAAGTTTCATGCTTTGCTTTTTTTGCCTTTTTTTCGCTCTTTTGCGATTTCGTAGATCGATCGAGTTTCCTATCTTCTTCGTTCGAGCGCTTCGATGAACCCATTTTCGAAAGCGATTACGTTTTTAATGGAGAGTGTTCATGGAATGAAGAATTGAAAACGCGCTATGGAGATCATGATAGGATACTGCGAAGATGTAGAAATAATAATCGCGAGATATGCACACGTTACGTACAAACGTTAACGACACCGACGGCGGCTAAGAGTCTGAGAATCATGCGTTCGTGGTCCCAAGCGTGTTGCGTTCGGCCGCTTCTCGGGGCGACTTTTCTGCCGGTGAACCAATACGGCTCTTTACCGCCGGAATCTGTAGTGAAACCGTAAACGTCGATGGTTTCGCACGATCTCGCGAACGTTAGAACGGCGTGCATGCCAGAAGTCATGTATTCCCAGTCCTCGAAAGGGCCAAAGCCTAAGCGCACGAGCTCGTCGCGCATGGATTTGAACGAAGTGATTATCGATTTTAGGAACGGGTCGTCCATTTCGATGACTTTGCGTTTTTGACGTTTGGATAAACGTGCGATGAGCTGCTTTCGCATAGCTGGGAACCACGCTAAATAGATCAAGTCGTTATTATCTGGTGGGTGTTTCGTAGCCGGTTGTATGCAGCACACGTCTTTGCTCATTTTGTAACTCAAAACGCGATAAGTCGCTTTTTGCCCTAAACTCGCGTTGAACCTCGCGTTGTTATTATCTAAAACGTTAATGCGAACGACTACGTCGTGTTTATCGATGTATTCTCCATATGCTTTTGCCATTAAAGCACCACTGTTTCCAACGATCGCACACGTTTTCTTCCTCTCTATGCCGCCCAAACTCTTCCCTAACTTTGCGTCCATTGCGCCGGCTAATTTCCAAGCCGCTCTTCTCACGGCGTCGTCCTCGCATTTTGATAAATCTTCCAAACATGTAACTAAAGCCTTCTCGTCGTCGTTTTTTATGATTGGATTCACTGACGATTCTACTCTCTTCGTCCTCGGCCCGTTCTCCGTCCTTACCCTAACGGTCCCTTTCGTCGCGCCATCAATCCTGGACACCCCTACGTACCCGGCTTTCGCCGGCAACGCCTTACTTTCCTTCTTCCTCAAACCTGTTTGTTTCGTAAACCTCGGTTGCATATCCTTCGGCGCATTCGCACATCGCGCGTTCGATTTATGTATCTGATACGCCTTTGGCATATTCGTCGCCTTCCTAATCTCTAAATCTCTCTTCACCTCTCGCTCGATTTGCACATTCCTCTCCATCGTCCGCACTTCGTATTGATCGACTTCCTGATTCTCCTCCTCGCTATGCTTATCCGCCTCATCGTTCGCGTCTCTATACTTCATTGCTACGTTCTCATCTGCGGCGACTAAATCATCTACATCCGCTTCTGTGTCAGCACGTTCATCTCTTTCTTCTTCGTCTTTCTTCTTCTCGTCTCCGTCCGCGTCTTCCTCAGCCGCTGCTTCCTCAAAATCACCCTCATCGTGCCCTACCAAACCATCATAAACGAACTTCGATGACCTATAAATAGGGTCAACGAAGTGTTCATAAATCTCGCTCTCTATTTGCCCGACTGAATACTTCCCATTCGCCCGTTCTTTCGATCTTCTCGATGATGCCTGCGTAGTCATAGAGACAAAAACGAGGATACCTGTTACGGCTAAGCATAAACAGGTTCGTTTTCTGATTTTCTTTTGCAAGAGCTTCTTCGGATCGATTACGATCGATTGATGATTATGGTGTTGTTGTTGTGAAGAAGAAGAAGAAGATTGAGTTGTTTTTGACCCATGTGATCGAGGAGATGCTATCATGATTAGTTCTGAACCACTTTTATTCGTCTCGCAATGAGTGCTTTGTCGCTGATGAACTTTAAGACGAAGGCCAATGAGCTCATCGAACGAGGATTTGGGTTGTAGCGGTCAGAAACGGTGAAAGCGGACTGCAGCGCGTCGACATCGTCCGGCACAGGGATACGTTCCGACTGTCTCGAATTCATTACGCGTCGCGAACACGACGTCAGCGCTAACTGCTTCAACACTCACGCACGCACACACGCACACACACCTACGCGGTCAAACATTTGTAGATCTGATCTCGTTTACTTTTCCGCTCCAAATATTTGCTGATGGTCGGTCCGCGAACTTCCTGTTTTCGTGCACGCGAATACCATCGCTTCATCTCTCGCATCTTTGCTCTCATGTACGATCAAACTGAAATCAACGCGCGGAAGCATGTTCTCTCGAGCGAGATTTTAAACGTTGTTGAGATCTCTAAATAGATTTAATTAAAACGCGAGAGAACCGTTTTTTTCACAAAACCTTCGTTTTGCTGCGACGACGAAAAACTTCACAAAAACAGAAATCTCGTTCAAAACGCGATTTTCGAATCGAAAATAAGAAGAAAGCGCTTCTTATGAACAGAGCGACAACGCGAATGTCTTCCTCGTCGTCGCTCTCAAGAATACCTGCGTTCTTATTCTTCTCGTACGTATTAATAGTCAGCGTGAACGTCTTACGTTTATGTTTCCCATCGAAGTGCGCTCGGGAAAAAAATCAACGAGGAAATATTT
>Ga0115001_10002533_pt1 | contig 13963 bp, 9 predicted proteins | sample ArcticOcean_MG_C_12_FD_89869 | JGI IMG/M metagenome (GOLD analysis project Ga0115001, IMG submission 89869) | Marine microbial communities from western Arctic Ocean - ArcticOcean_MG_CB8_130 | ecosystem: Environmental > Aquatic > Marine > Oceanic | place: Arctic Ocean: Canada Basin | collected... | reverse complement strand
ACTTCAATAATGTCTTCAGGACAAACTAAAGTAACTTCTGAAACAAGATTATTAGGTTCAGCTCCTGATATGAATCTTGCTGCGCAATCAATGTCAGTGTTTGGTGATACTGGAACGATAGGTGGACAGAACATTGTTATGTACAATTATAATATGTACACAGGCCATTCAATTACCGCAACAGATACTGTTTCAACTAATACTGCTATTGTAACTGAAAGAGTTACATGTAAAGAATTTGTTGGATCACTTACAGGTAATGCTGATAATGCTACTGAATCTGGAAGAGCTGGTAGTGCTCCATTAGGACCGGGTGGTTCAGCTGGTACGAAAGTGGTTGGTACTCCAACAGCAGTTGATCCAAAAGCTACTGCATTGCCAACTTCAGTAAATCTTACAGGTTATTTAAACAAGGGTGCATTTGGTTATCCTACAGTTAAAATTGATCCAGGTAATGGATTGCTTAATTCAGTAAGTGATAATGAAAAGAATGATAACGTTACTAATAAACCACTTAACACAAGAGAGATTAGAAGCAAGTTAAGATCTGATGCTACCTTTGCAAATCCCGTTTTTACAAGTTCACAGATTGGAGCAGGTAAACTAAATTCAAGCTTTAACGAAACAGCACCTAAAACTATTGGAAGAACTGAATCTAAAAAACCTACTAAAATTATTGGTAGCAAATTTATAGGCCAGTTAAATCCAAAAGATGCTTCAAAGAAAATTGTACCTAAGCCAGTTGCAAAAACAATTCTTCCTGATCCTGTGTATAACCCAAATAACAGAACAGAAATTAATTCTAAAACGAAATTATCTAAAGGAGTTACGTTAGCAAAATTCTTAGGTGGTAAAGGCGATAAGATTACATTAGATCATATCCAAGCATTTGCAGATAGACAGATTATTGCGAGACAATTATATCTTCAGGCCGAAGCAATGAATCTAATTTCTAGTGATTCTGGAAAATTTAAAGATCACAGATTAGTAGTTGTAGAAGGCCTATATAGAAAAGGATCAGGTGAAATACTTACACCAGGAAGTATTAATGATCTTCAAACTACAGGACGAGCTGTTGTCTATGAGTTGATTAATTTAAAAGGCGTGCCTGATATTGAAAAAACTTATGATTTAGCATTATACTTTAAAGATAATCTTTATTATGAAAAACTTATATTGGATTATGATACGTTTGATCCAGGCGGTGCGATGAATGCTCAAATAATTGTTGTAATGCCATTGGTTTCAGATACGTATATCGGCAATTATAAGATGGAAATTGAAACAAGATTCAATAACAAAACTCAAAGTAATAAAGAATTCATCGAAATAACTTTATAAATAGACCTAAAGGAATAAAGTTACATGGCTACAAGTAGAGCGCTATCAGCTGAAGATGGATTTTTAGAAGTCCAAACATTAGTTGGCACAAGATCAAAAGCATACCAAGACATTGACTTAACATTTAAGTTAAAGCCTAATGGTGACTTATATAAGAAAACTGATGCTGCGGCTGTGAAACAATCGGTTAAGAATTTGCTATTAACTAATCATTATGAGAAACCATTCCAACCTTATTTTGGTGGTAACTTAAATGATATTCTATTTGAGCTTGCAAATGATACAACAAGTATTACGTTAAGAGATGATGTAGTAAATGCTATTAATAATTATGAAGAAAGAGCAAAAGTTTTGGATGTTAAGATTAGCGATAACATAGACAGAAATGAAGTTAAAGTCAAAGTCATCTTTCAAGTTAAAAATTTAAATGATATAGTCGAAGTAGAAACAACACTATCGAGGTTGAGATAACATGGCAACAAATATTGAGTCAACTCAGCTTGACTTCACAACAATTAAGAATAGCCTTAAAACATATTTAGCAGCTAAAACTGAGTTTGCTGATTATGATTTTGAAGCTTCTGGTATTAGTAACATACTTGATGTATTAGCATACAATACTCATTATAATGCATTGATCGCAAACTTTGCATTGAATGAATCGTATCTCAATACGGCGCAGTTAAGAAGCTCGGTTGTTTCTCATGCAATATCATTAGGTTATGAACCTAGATCTATTAGTGCATCAAGAGCAACAATAAATATTTCACTCAATTTAGCAGGCGTTTCAAATAGATCAAATACGTATACTCTTCCAGCACTTACTTCTTTCACCTCTTCTGTTAATGATGTAACATATACATTTAGATCATTAGAAGCTATTACTGCTACTGATGATGGAGCAGGACTTTATAGATTTTTAAATGCAAATGGCCAAACAAGTATTATTGTTTATGAAGGTACGCTAAAAACTAAAACTTTTTATGTTGGTGAAACCGGAGAAAGACAATTATATATCATTCCAGATAATACAATTGATACGTCAACTGCAACTGTAAAAGTATTTGCTAACTCAAGCACAGACGATTTTACTTCATACACACCTTTAGCTAAAGCAGTTAGAGTTAGTTCAATATCTCAATTTTATCAAATCACAGAAACACCAAATGGTTTTTATGAATTAAATTTTGGTGATGGTGTATCGTTTGGTAAATCACCTTCAACAGGTAATATTATTCAGATTGAATACTTATCAACAGTAGGACTAGAAGCTAACGGCGCAAAAGTATTTACACCTAGTGCACAACTTGTTATTAACTCAGAAAGTTATAGTCTCACAGTTGTTACTTCTGCTCAATCTTCTTCAGGCGCAGTAAAACAATCAATTGAAAGTATTCGTCAGAATGCTCCTATTGCTTTCGCATCTCAACAAAGACTTGTTACAGCAGAAGATTATAAAGCTATTATCCTAAAGAACTATGCAAACGTTACTGACGCTATTGCATGGGGTGGCGAAGATAATGTTCCAACAAATTATGGTAATGTTTATGTAGGATTAAAATTTGCTTCAGGCACAACAGATGATGAGAAGGTGTCTACTAAAGATAGTATCATTTCTAATCTTACAGATAACCTTTCGGTTCTTTCAATTGGAACTATATTCGTAGATCCTATTGATACATTTATTGAATCTATTGTTGAATTCTCTTTTGATCCGAACTTAACAAGTGTTACATTACAATCAACTGAAGCTGCTGTTGGTGCGGTTGTTAGACAATTCTTTGCAGATAATCTTGGTGTGTTTGGTAAGACATTTAGAAAATCAGCATTGTTAACAAAAGTAGATGCTGTATCAAGCGCTATTATTTCTTCAAGCGTTGGCATTAAAGTACAACAAAGATTTGAACCAACTCTTAACACATCATTGCAATATGAAATTAACTTTCCTGTTGCATTAGCACCCGCCGATGATATCAACAGGATTGTAACATCAAGTACTTTTACCTTTAATGGAAAAATTGCATTGATTAAAAACGCATTAAGTAGTACTAAACTACAAATTACAGATACACTTAATAATGTGTTAGTTGATAATGTTGGCCAATACACACCTAAAACTGGAAAGATTGAATTGGTAGGATTTAATCCTACAGCAATTACATCAGGAAATACATTTATTAAACTTTCTTCTACACCAGTTAATGAAAACGTAATTAAACCATTAAGAAACTTTGTCATATCATTAGACAATGATGCATCATTTGCTTCTGGATTGGTTGACAGACAAACAGTAAACGTGGCTCTATAAATGAGAACTCTTACAGAATTTAATAGAAGATCATTAAGTCTTCATGGAAACCTAGTAAAGGAAACTCTACCTGAATATTTTCAGCGAGACTTTCCTAACTTAATTGCTTTCCTTGAAGGTTATTATGAATACGTAGATTCTGATGAATCAACTGGAATCATTCAAGATCTATTTACAATTAGAGATATTGAACATGCTTCTGTTGCTCAGTTAGATCAAATATTTAAAGAGATTGCTGGAGGAGCATCAAGAGATTATTTCATAAATCCTCGTGAAGCTCTTAGAATGTTTGCAAACTTTTATAGAGTTAAAGGTTCATCATACTCAGCTGAAGGTTTCTTTAGAGCATTCTTTAACGAAAGTGTTCAAATTGTTTTTCCTAAAAAAGATATGTTCATTGTAAGTGAATCTATAATCGGTTCTGAATCTCTTAAATTTATTCAGAACAATGCGCTTTATCAAGTTTTCTCAGTTTTAATTAGATCAAGTATTCCTATTGTTAAATGGAGAGAACTGTATCGTCAATTTGTGCATCCTGCTGGATTCTTTATTGGTGGAGAAGTTTTATTAGAATTAACAGCTGATAAATTGTTCGGCATAGGCACAATGCCTGATGTTGTTCTTCTTGATTCAGGCGACTTTGCAGTTGTTATTGAAGCTGCAGGAACATTACCATTATTTACTTCAAGTCAGGAGATAACAGCAAGATTGCCAGATGGATTAGACTCAGACGCATTCGAATCACACGTTAGACTCGTGGATATTTCAAAATATGCTTCAATGCCAGTTGCTGAATTGATTGCATCATATGGATCAATTGCACCAGGTAAAGATGGTATATTAGATGTTAACTCACCAACATTCGATGAGGATTCAGGTAGAGTTCCTGGAGTTATTAGAATGAGTAATGCTGCTGAGACAATGGATTTTGATAGATTTGAGGATTATAATGACTCGATTAACTAATATAGATATAAATAGAACTAGATTTCTAAAGGATACATAATGGCACGTAATAATATAGGATTAGGCTCATCAGCTAATGACGGAACGGGTGATACTCTTCGTTCAGCTGGTACTAAAATCAATAACAATTTTGTAGAGATCTACCAAAAACTTGGTGGAGATTCTGATAATTTAAGTGGGCAAATCGCTGTTGCTTCTGATGGTTTAATTTTTGAAGGAAGTGTTGTTGATGATTTCGAAACTACATTAAAAGCTACGAATCCAGATTCAGATAGAACTATCACATTACCAAATGCAAGCGGATCAGTTATTTTAGATTCTGCTACTCAAACTCTTATTAATAAAACTTTAACTTCTCCAGTTTTAACTACTCCTCAATTAAATAATATTGCAGCAACCTTTCAATATGTTTTTAAGCCAGCTGCAATATCAGCTGATAGAAATGTTAACTTTCCGGCTCTTTCTGATTCAGATACATTTGTATTTGCTAGTGAAGCTGCAACGTTAAAGAATAAAACATTAGACTCAGCTACAGTTAATAATCCAATTTTTGCTGGTACAGTTGCTGATGTTAATGGTGCTGGATTATTAGAGATTATTTCAACTGCATCTGCGGTTAACGATTTGAAACTTTCTAATGCAGCAACAAATACATCTCCTACAATCACCGCTGATGGCACTGATACTAATGTAGGTATAGCAATTGTAGGTAAAGCAAAAGGTTCAGTACAAGTTAGCAAATCCGCGGTATCTTCAACAACACAATCTGCAGCTGGTGACTGTTCTGAAACAACAGGATTTATAATCGCCAACTCAGGTACAGCATTAGCAATAGGACTTCCTAATGGAACTACTATAGGCGAAATGAAAGTGTTTACGAACAAAGGTTCAGGTTTGGCAACTATAACACCCGCTAATTTTGCGCAAGGTTCTACCGTTGCGCTATCTCAATTTGATGCTGTAACGCTCATATGGGATGGAACGAATTGGTATATAACCGGCCATTATGGCGCAGCAATAGCATAGGATAAAGTAGATGGCATCAATTATTACAGACACACTTAAACGAGAGCTAGTAAACAAACTCTTTGCTGACGTTAAAGATTCAAATGAAAATTACTATATTGGTATAGGAAAAAGTGAAGCATGGGATTCTGCTGATGCTGCTCCAACACCGGTGAATACAACAAGGGAAGTTAGAAATGCTAGGATGGGAATTCAAGCAATAAAGACTGCCGAAACTGTTTCATTTGTTATACCAAGATATAACTGGTCTTCAGGCAGTATATACTCAGCGTTTGATGATAATCAAACAGGTTATCCTACTAATTCTTATTATGTTCTTACCGAAGATAATTCAATTTATATGTGTCTACAACAAAGTAAAAACGCGGCAGGTGTAATACAAACATCAACTGTTAAACCAACAGGCTCAAGTATTCGTCCTGTAGAAACTTCTGATGGATACATATGGAAATATATGTATACAATTGGTGCTCTTCAAGGTACACAATTTACATCAGCTAATTTTATACCACTTCAAAAGATTGCCGATTCGGCAGGAGCTCCTGGACTTTCAGCTTTGGAAGCACAGCAAGCTCTTGTTCAACAAGCTTCAAATGCTGGTGAAATTAGTAGCATACAACTCATAACAGGAGGATCTGGTTATACATCAGTTCCTGCAGTTAATATTGTTGGAAATAACACAGGTAAAGCAGCAGCTGCTACAGCATTCGTAACAGGTGGTGTTGTAACTAAAATTGAAATGAATGATTCAGGTGCAGGCGCATTAACTGGCCATGCATTTGGAAAAGGATATATAGTTGCTAACATTGCTATAACAGGCGGAGGTGGATCAGGTGCTACAGCAAGAGCAGTCATCCCATCAGACTCTGGATTAGGTGCAGATTGTAGAAACGATTTAAGATCTTTCTCTTTAATGTTTAACTCAAAAATTGCAGGAACAGAAACTGGTGCATTCCCAGTAGGAAATGATTTTAGACAAACTGTATTAATGAGAAATCCTAAGAAAATGGTAAGTGCTGCTGATTCAGATTTTATTGCAGATGCAGGTAATGCAATGCAATACTTAAAGCTTGCAACAGTATCAACAGCATTCACTATTGACAGAACAATTCAAGGAACATCATCGTCGGCACAAGCTTATGTAGATTATATTGATTCTTCTTTAGTATATTTTCATCAAACAGAAGCAACTGGTTTTGGAACTTTTCAGGAAGGTGAAGCTCTAGGCGAACTTAACGGAAACGGTGACGGAATTATTGAAGCGGCAGGCGTAGACGCTGATACATTAGCATTTCGTCAACCTACTATAAATAAGTTCACAGGGGATGTCCTATATATTGATAATAGATCACCAATTGAACGATCACCTGATCAAACAGAAGACATCAAAGTCGTGATTCAACTTTAAGGTAGCAAATAAATGACCATAGATTTTACTCAAAAAGTCTTTCCAGATACGTATAAAGACGATTTCAAAGATAGCGACAACTATCATAGGATTCTCTTTAATTCAGGAAGAGCACTTCAGGCGCGTGAACTCACGCAAATGCAAACTATTATTCAAAAAGAAATCGAAAGATTCGGTAGTAATATCTTTAAAGAAGGTGCTGCGGTTCAACCAGGTAACGTAACAGTTAACACTGGTTATGAGTTTATAAAATTAGATACAACCACAAATACAATGCCAACTAATCTTGTTGGGTTAGTAGGTAATGAATTTTCTGATGGTAATGTTCCTGCAAAAATTAAAGCTATTGTTATTGAGGCGGTAGCTGCTACCACTGCTGATCCAGCAACGCTTTTTGTTAGATACACAAAAACTTCAGGTGCAACTTCTGGTACAACAGCTATTAGATTTGCTCCAGGCACAGATATTTCTGATGGAACAAACACCTTAACAGTTCAATCTACAAACACGGTTGCAAACCCTGCTGTAGGCTTAGGTTGTAGAGCTTCTGTTGAAACTGGTAACTTCTTTGTTCAAGGTCACTTTGTAAACTTTAATAGACAATCAATTATCCTTTCAAAATATGCTAAAAATCCAACAGCTACTATTGGATTCAAAGTTGTACAGGATATCGTAAGAGCTACTGATGATGAAGATCTTTATGATAACCAAGGAGCTCTCCCAAATAAAGCTTCTCCTGGTGCAGACAGATATAGAATTGCACTACAATTAATAAATGAAAATGAAATCTTAGCTTCTGAGAACTTTATCTTTATAGCAAAAGTTGTTAAAGGTAAGATTACTGAAAGCGTAACTGGCTTTGGCCAATATAATAAAATTGCTGATGCATTGGCTGAAAGAACATCTGAAATTAATGGTGACTTTAATGCAAAACAGTTTAGAGTTAAATTGGGTGCTAATGATTCTGATGCAACTAAGATTAATGTAGAAGTTTCTCCAGGAGTTTCTTATGTTAATGGTTATAGAGCTGCGCTTAATACAACTAAAAGTATAGTAATTCCAAGAGCTCAAACAACGCAAACTGTAAATAATGAAGTTATTGCTTCATCTTTTGGTAACTATGTTCTTCTTGCAGATTCTACAAACTCACCAAGTATTCGAAGAAGTCTTAAAACACTTCCAAATATGAGTGCTTTCCAAGTTCGTAACTTAAAAGATTCAGTGAATCATTTAGGTACTACAATCGGTACAGCAAGAGTTCGATATCTTCAAGAAGATGGTGCTAAATTTAAATATTACTTGTTTGATGTTCAGATGAATGATAATCAATCATTCCGTAATGTTAAATCAATTGGTGGTTCTACAAATGACTATGCTAACGTAGGTCAGATTCGTGGATTAACGCCTATGTATGAAGGACAAAACAATAATCTATTGTTCCAACTTCCTACTGGTAGACCAAAGCTTATTACAGATATATCTTTAGAAGTTCAAAGATATTTAACAGGAACTTTTGACTTTAGTGGAAACGCTTCACTTACATTAACAGCAAACGGTGAAACTTTTTCTAATCCATCTCAATGGATTACTACTATTGACTCGAATGGTACAGATGTATCAGCTACAATAAGTGTTTCAGGAATTGGTTCACAGGCTGTTACGGTTTCAAATGGTCCTACAAGTTCAACCTTTGAAGCATTAGTTAAAGTGAATAAAGGTGCAGGAACAGTTAGATCTAAAACTCTAAACGTTCCTAACACAAAAGCTTCAACTTCAAGTAATGGTACATTCCTCACAGCTACTCTTGATTCTGAAGGAGCTGGTAACGGCGCAATCAAAGTATTCAATCTTCATAAACCGGATTTATTTGAAGTAGTATCAATTAAGGATGTTGATTCAAATGGTCTTGATATTAAATCTAGATTCATTATTGATAATGGACAAAGAGATAACTTTTATGCACCTGCAAGATTAGTTCTTAAGAAAGGTGCAACAGTTCCATCAGGAAATGTATTTGCATCATTTAAATATTTTACACATGGTGCATCTGGTGATTTCTTCGCAGTTAACTCATATGCTGGTCAGGTTGATTATGGTAAGATTCCTAATCACATTTTAGCAGATGGAACAAAAGTTAATCTTAGAGATGTTCTTGATTTTAGACCTCGATTAACTGATGATGGTGCTAACTTTGCTGGTGGTACTGCTCGATTAAATGAGCTGCCAACGCCTAATGATCTTATTAGTGCAGACGTTGAATATTATTTGCCTAGATCTGATAGATTAACAATTGATGTTGATGGAAAACTAAAAGTAATTGGAGGTCAACCTTCATTAACTCCTAAGCTTCCAGAAACTCCTGTCAACTCAATGGAGTTGTATAGAATTAAACTTAATCCATTTACGATTAATGATTCAGATACAGATTTAGATTTGATGGAAGCTAAAGTGTTTACAATGAGAGACATTGGTAAACTTGAGACACGGATTGATCAAATTGAAGAAATAGCAATGTTAAGTGCATTGGAAACAAATCTAAAAACATTTGAAGTATTTGATTCACTTGGTCTTGATAGAACTAAAGCAGGTTTCTTAGTTGATAACTTTAGAGATCAGCTATCTTCTAATACACAAACCGATGAATATAGAGCATCAATTGATCCAAGAGAAGGACTATTAAGACCTTCATTTAACGAAGATCAAATTGGTTTAAGGTATGACTCATCTCTTTCTACTAATACTATTAAAAAAGGTGATAATGTTTATCTAAAGTATACTGATACAACTTGGATAAATCAACCTATTTACTCAGGAACAATAAACGTCAATCCTTTTGCGGTTATTACTAACACTGGACGTATTCTTCTTTCTCCTCAATCTGATGATTGGAGAGAAGTAAAAAGATTACCAGCAAGAATGATTGATGGTGGATTTAGATTAGATCCAAAACAACAAGGTCTTTGGAATAATTGGGAATGGCAATGGGGAGGAACTGATGTTAACAATCTTGCAGGTAGAACACTTGCGCAGAGCAGCGGCTCAAGCACCAACGTATCTGGCAATAGAATTGTTACGACAAATACAACCTCAGTTACAAGAATTGTTCAAGGTGAAACGATTAGAGAAGTAGTTGCTGATAGAGTTTTAGATGTTGCGGTTATTCCGTTTATGAGATCACGTAAAGTGTTCCTTAAAGCTGAAGGATTAAAACCTTCAACTCAAGTATTTGCATACTTTAATGATATTTCAATTGCTGATTGGGTAAGACCAGAAACTTTTCAAAGAGCTTCTGATGATCCTACACAATATGGTTCAAGACATAACGCTGCTGTTCAGCATCCAGAAGGTAAAGGTGTACTTACAACTGATGACGCAGGTAAAATTGAAGGTTCATTCTTTATTCCTAATACGAATGATATAAAATTTAGAACCGGCCAAAGAGAATTTAAACTTCTTGATATTACTGTTCCTAAAGAAGAAGATGCATCTTCAAGAGCATTCTCAATGTATGAAGCAAATGGTATTCTTGAAACAAAACAGGAAACTATTAGATCTACTAGACTTCTTAATGTAAGAACTAGTACATCAGCCTCACAAATTGTTAGATTCATTCCACAAGATGATGGTGGCGGTGATGATGGTGGTGGTCCAGGTGGAGATCCTATTGCTCAATCATTTGAAGTATATGAAAGAGATGGAATATTTGTAACAAAGGTTGGTGTAAGATTTAGTACGAAAGATCCGGGAACAGTTCCATGTCAATTAGAATTAAGAACTATGACAAATGGTAGCCCATCATCTTATAGTGTTATCCCAGGAGGTGTAGTATTTAAAGATCCTGGAGATATTACAACATCAACTGACGGAAGTGTTGTAACATACTTTGAATTTGATGAACCAGTATATCTCCAAGGTTATAGAGAATATTGTTTTGTTCTTATTGCTGAAACGATTGAATATAATGTTTATATCGCAGAAACTGGTGAGTTCATATTTGGTTCAACTGAAAAGAGAATTACAAAACAACCAACGCTTGGTTCATTCTTTAAATCTCAAAACTCATTCACGTGGGATGCAGCACAAAATATCGATATGGCATTTGAAATTGTAATTTGTAACTTTACAAATGACACTGGTATTGCTGTACTTGAAACCAACGATCCTTCATTCTCATTATTAGAAGGTGATCCGATCACAGTAACAGCTGGATCAGCCGAAGCAAGAATATTTCATCCTGATCATGGATTTACTACTGGTGATGTGGTTCAATTTGCTGGAATGGATTCAGCAACAAGATATGCAAACGTCCTAGGTTCTTCAATTAACGGGTTTAGAACAGTTGATAGTTATGATAATGACATGATTAAAGTAACACTTGACTCAGCTGCTAACGTATCTGAAACATTTGGTGAGTATGTTGCACAAGCAACTAAACAAATGTTATTTGAACAAGTAGTTCCAGTTGTTCAGACTATGTTACCTACATCTACAACATTAAATATGGCAGGTGCATTTACATCAGGTAAATCAATAGCAGGTGTAGAAACAGATTACGCAAAATCTGCTATATTCTCTCCATTGATAATGTCTGAAAATAACTACTTTGGAGCTCCACAAATTATTCCTTCTAGAGAACAAAGAATATCTAATGGAAATAATAAGGGTGCGACACTTAACTTTAATATGGGAACTAGGAACCCATATGTAACTCCTGTAATTGATATGCAAAGAGCGTCACTATGGACAATTCATAATAGAATTGATCATCAATCAACTAATGGTGATTCAAATAATAGAAATAATCCTATCATATATGTTCCAGAAACTGATCCACAAGGTGGTACAAACTTAGCTAAGCATATTACTAGATCAGTTACATTAGAAGATGATGCTATTGGTTTGAAAATTATCTTAGCAGCTAACCGTCCTTCGGTTACAGACTTTAAGTTATATTTTAAAACTCTTACTGAAAACCAATTGTTTAACGACAATCCTTGGGTAGAAATTGTAAGAACAAGTGAATTGCCTACTGATGAAACTCCAGGAATTTATAGAGATTATGAATATTTAGTTGGAGGTGATGATGGATTATCTGCACCATTTACTAAATTTCAATTGAAGTTAGTTATGAATTCTTCGAATAATGCATATGTTCCACAGTTTAAAGATCTACGCGTAATAGCATTGAGTGTATAATGAAAACAAATAGATATGTTAAAATAGAAAATGAGACTGGTTGGGTTAGAGATACTATGACTAACGCCATTATAAATACAAACGTAGCCCAAATGGAAAGAGCTAAAGATGTAAAGGCGCAACGAAGAGCCAATGCTATTAAAGCGAAGAACGTAGAAATAGATATAAATAATCTTAAATCAGATATATCTGAAATAAAAGATATGCTTAGAAATATGGTAGGTAAAAATGGCACGTAAAATTGTAGTTGATATTAACGATTTAGTTGATACATGGAGAACAAAAACAAATCTCTTAAGTACGTATTTTGGAGACTTAGATAGTCTTAATACAAACACAACAGTAGATTTGGTGAAAGCTATTAATTCAGTTCAAGCGAATGAAAAAGATTCTGCTACAGTTAATGCAATGATTGACGTTAAAATTGCTACTTTAGAATCTGCTAGATTTCCTCTTACAGGCACATCATATGGTGATTCATCTATTGATTCAGATCATATCATGCAAAATTCTTTAAAGACAAAGCATTATACGTTATCATCAGTTGATGGAACTATTATTTCAACTGCAGGAGTTGCAACATCAAACTTAGCAGACTTATCTGTCACTACAATAAAAATTGCTAACTTAGCTGTTGATGCAGGAAAAATTTCTAATGCTGCAATCACATCGTCTAAATTTAATTCAGTTGTTACATTAAATATATATGACTCAGGTGGATCAATAGTAAAGACCCTTAGAACTCCAGGATCTTAAAATGGCAGTAAGACGTCCCTTATATGCAGATGCAGATGATATTAAAACCATGACTGCAGAACACTTATCTCGAATTAGAGATAGAGCTGTGATGATGAATGGTATTAATCCCAATCCAACAGTAGATATAGTTGTTGGTAACAGTGGAAATTTAACTGCGATGTCTGATACTCGAACACAGGCTGGCACATTTCAACAAAGTGTATCATCTTTTCATCCTGAATCAACCACTTCTGAACCACAGACTGTAACAGTTTCATTTGATAAATTAAGTAATAACCCAGGATCTTACTCTTCAAGTAGTGGAGGAGGAAGAACATATCCAGTATATTATGTCAATGGGCAAATAAAAGTCATGTCATTTACAGATTTTTATGATACTTTTATTAGTCCTGCTATAGATATTTTAACTGATGGTAATAATAGACCAGGGATTTATAGTATTACTAATACACTTACTCCTTTAGCCAATCATAAGCTTATTGAAGGCACGTTCGGTAATGTAGTATTTTCAGATACAAGAGCAAATACTTCTTTATATTCTGCAGGAGGAATACCAGAAGCTTTAGATCAACCTCAAACACTTGTTCAATATTATTTGCATCGTGGTGAGTCAAGCTTACAAAGTACAGAAACTCATCCAATGCCTTATAAATTAAATGCAGACGGAGATTTGATTCCATTTACTCCTACGGAATTTGTAGCACTATTACAAAATGAGTTAAACTTTTGGATGGGAATAAAGGTATCATATAACATAAATGGCGCAGGGCAATCAAGAGGGACCATGACTGATACTAAGTTAAACGGCGCCGGCAATTATCAACAGCGTTATGTTAATACTAACGACTATCGTTCACAAGAATTTCCTAATGGTTCAGCTGTTACTATTAGCACATATAATTTTAACATTAATAGGATAGTCTAATGGATTCTACTCACACATTTAATACTGCACACTT